>SDBT01001267.1_pt1 | contig 43911 bp, 39 predicted proteins | sample 2277101 | NCBI WGS metagenome assembly SDBT01 (sample SAMN10404973, study PRJNA504765) | marine sediment metagenome | isolation source: marine sediment core GS10_PC15, 103 cmbsf | place: Arctic Ocean: Southern Knipovich Ridge | collected 2010
ACCGGCAAACACATCGAAATAACCCAGGCAATCAAAGACCATGCGCAGGAAAAGACTGATAAGCTGCCGAGGTACTACAACAGTATAAATCAGATTGAAGTGATAATAAACGGCAGTGAAGGCGGCAAGCCCAGCGTGGAAATCATAGCAAGGGGCGAGCACAGCAATGTCTTCGTGGCCACCGAAACCGGCGAAGACATGTATACGTGCATCGACCTGGCGGCCCGCAAGCTTGAAAGACAACTCAAAAGGAAGAAGGGAAAACAGCGGAACCATAAACATATAAGCGGCATGGTGGAAAAGGAAGTAAGTGTTGGCGAGGCGGACGAAGCCGAAGAAGTTCTGTAAAACGGTACCGGTTAAAAGGGGTCAGGAACCTTTTTTATATATGACCGGTATCAAAGGATTTATGTAAGACCGCTTAATGTTCGGCTTCTATGTCTCCTGCGGGGTTGTTGGATTTTGGGAGTAAGTATGAAACTGTCGGATTTTGTCTGCTTTGATGCGGTCTTGCCCCGGTTGGAAGCATCCGACCGTGACGGTGCAATCGCCGAACTCGTTGAAGCGTTGGCCACCGCCGGAAAAATCGCGTCCGTCAGCCCGGCCGAAATCACCGAAGCCGTGATAAAAAGGGAAAATGAGGCAAGCACAGGCATAGGCAAAGGTGTGGCTGTGCCGCATGTCAAGCACGCGGCCATTAAGAAAGTTGTCGTCACGATAGGGTGCACCAGCAAAGGCATTGATTTTAATTCCCTCGATAAGCAGCCTGTTTACTCGGTGATCCTGCTTCTTAGTCCCGCTGACAACGCCGACAAGCACCTGCGTGCGATGGAGAACATCTTCAGGAATCTTCAAAAGAATGATTTCCGGAGTTTTCTGCGGCAGGCCCGGACGCTCGAACAGATTCAAGAGGCCGTATTTGACACTGGTGAGTCGGATGGTTAGCCGATTCGAACGGGCCGGTGCAGCTTTATCGATAATAGGCCGGCAGCGACTTGTCGGCGGTTAGGATTTGTATTAGTGGAGACATATTAGTATTGGCTGAGCCGGTTTACGAGATTGAAATTGAAATCAAGAATGCCGACGGGCTCCATATGCGGCCGGCGATGCAGTTTGTTGATTTGGCCGGCACGTTTGTGTGTGATATTGAGGTCAGCAATGATGATACGTATGTGGACGGCAAGAGCATAATGCAGATGACCATGTTGGCGGCCACCCGCGGGACTAAGCTGAAAGTCAAGGCCCGGGGCTCTGACGCGCAGGAGGCTATTAAGGCGCTGCAGGAGCTTGTTGAGCAAAAATTGTTTGATGACTCGGCCGCTGCCGGTAGTGGTGGTCAGAACGAGTAAAAGCTTGGGATGGAAATAAGAAAAGGTATTGCTGTTTCGCCCGGCATTGCCATTGCCAGGCCGATGGTTATTGATTCGAAGGATTATCGAATCCCGAGAAGGTCTATCATGTCTTCGCAGCGGGCCAAAGAGGTCAAGCGTGTCCGCGAGGCCTTTGCCGGCGCCATCGCTGAATTGACCGCCCTCGAGGCCGCACAGAGCATCGAGGAAAGCAAGATAAAGGACATCTTCGCAGTCCATTTGAGATTCCTCCGTGATAAGAGCTTGAGGAAAAGAATCACCGATTTCGTCCAGAGTGAATTGACCACCGCTGAATACGCCCTTTCGGTGACACTGCGGGAAATAGCGTCGCACTTTGCCGGCATGGATGACCCATACATCAGCGAGCGTGCGGCCGATTTTTACGACATGGAAAAACGCTTGCTCACCCAACTGCTTGGAAAGGTACGTGAAGACGTTGAGCATCTGACTGGAGAGGTTGTGATTGTCGCACACGATCTGACGCCGACTCAAACAGCCGGCTTCAATAAGACATTTGTCAAGGGAATAGCCACCGAAGCCGGGGGCAGAACAAGCCATACTGCAATTGTTGCAAGGTCTCTGGGCATCCCCGCGGTTGTAGCACTTGAAGAGGTAACATCGACTATCATGGCGGACAGCACGGTCATCATCGACGGCAACCGTGGTGTGGTTGTTATAGATCCTGATGAAGAAACTATCAGTGAATATCAGCGCTTTGCGAGTGAGTTGTCGCGATTAGAGCACGAGCTCTACACACTCAAAGACAAACCTGCTGTCACAAGAGACGGCGTCACGATATCCCTCCTGGGCAATATCGAATTCCAGGATGAGGCTGAGATGGTCAAAGAAAAGGGTGGAGAGGGAATCGGACTCTATCGGACGGAATTCTTATATCTATACAACGACAGCGAGCCTACCGAACAAGACCACTATGAAGCCTACGCCCATGCCGTGCGCACATTTGATGCAAAGCCGGTAGTGATACGGACGATGGACATGGGAGCGGACAAATATCCGCAGAGTGGCCATCATCCGGTCGAGGCCAACCCGGTTCTTGGATTGCGTTCCATCAGATTTTGTCTGCAGAACCTGACCATGTTCAAGAACCAGCTCCGCGCGATACTGCGGGTCTCTGTTCTGGGTGATGTGCGGATAATGTTCCCGCTGATAAGTAATCTGCAGGAACTGCGGCAGGCGAAAATGCTCCTTCGTGATGTTATGGAGGACCTTGACGAATACGGTGTTCCGTACAATCCCGACATTCCGGTTGGAATAATGATCGAGACGCCCAGTGCCGCACTGACCGCGTCTCTCTTGGCGGGCGACTGCAACTTTTTCAGTATCGGGACGAATGACCTTGTTCAGTACACTTTGGCTGTGGACCGTGCTAACGAGCACGTTGCGACTCTATATTCGGCTGCGGACCCGGCGGTGCTGTTGCTGCTGCGGAACGTTATTCATGACGCCAACAAGGCGAAAATCGACCTGAGTATATGTGGAGAAGTTGCCTCCGACCCGGAATTTATCATGTTGATCCTTGGAATGGGAGTCAGAACTCTATCGCTGGCTCCGCCTATGATTCCGGAGATAAAACAGATTGTACGCTCGGTTACGCTCCGGGAGTGTAATCACCTTGCGCGGAAAGTGGCGACGATGGATTCACAAAGGCAGATCAAAAATTACCTGCGGGATGCCGCGATTAAGATTTTGCCGGAGGCGTTTTGATCAGGGAATAAGCAAGATGACTTTGATAGTCAGATTCAAGATAAAGGGTAATCTGAGGTTTCTGTCGCATCGTGAAACGATGGCGATGTTTCAACGTGCGTTTGCGCGGGCTCGAATTGAGTTGTGTTACAGCGCCGGTTTTAATCCCCGGCCGAGGCTGTCTTTGCCGCTGCCTCGAAGCGTGGGAATGGAGTCGGATGCGGAGCTTGCCTGCGCCACGGTGGCTCAAGAGCCTTGTTTGGACCCGGAGCGAGTTAAAGAGCAGATTTGCCGGCAGGTGCCGCAAGGTTGTGAAATAACAGGTATTGAGGTAATACCGCAAAAAGTCAGTTACCGGCCCGTATCGGCGGTGTATGTGTTTTCTTTGGCCGCCTCGGCTGGCGATGAAAGAATCAGAATCGCAGTTGAGGATTTGCGCCGCACTCTTGCAGCCGGTGACGAACTTATTGTCCGGCGACGAAGCCATCCAACCAAGCCGGCGCGCAGGATTGATATCAGCGACTATATCGATTCGATCGAAACAGAGCCAAACGGGTTGACGGTCAAGTGCAATATCACAGGGGCGGGCACCGTGCGACCCGATGAGATTTTGCAGCTCCTGCAGATAGATTCTTCCCAACTTTCGGGGCCTGTTAAAAGAAAGTCCGTCCAGTGGCACAGCAATTAATAGTCCAACAATAGTCTTTGGAGTAAGGTGTTATGGCAAGAGAGATGCTTGTAAATGTCGAGGAAGGTGAAGAAAGCCGCGTGGCGATAATCGACAACGGTGTGTTGGATGAGCTTTATATTGAAAGGGCAAGTCTTGTCAGTCACGTGGGGAATATCTACAAAGGCCGAATCATGAATATCGAGCCGAGCATACAGGCTGCTTTCATCGATTTCGGGCTGGGCAAGAACGGCTTTTTGCATATAAGCGATGTTCACCCCAGATACTTCACGGGCAAAGACGGTTCCCCGGGAAGAATTAGTCGCAGAAAGGCATTGAGTGAAAGGCCGCCCATCCAGAAGTGTCTCAAGAAAGGCCAGGAAATCGTCGTTCAGGTAACGAAAGAAGGGATAAATACAAAGGGCCCTACGCTCAGCACATACGTGTCGATGCCGGGCAAATACGTGGTTCTGATGCCGTGGATGCATCGCACGGGCGTGTCTCAGAAAATTGAGAACGAGGACGAGCGCAAGAGGCTCCGCAAAATTATCGGCCAGTTTGAAATTCCCAAAGGTGCGGGCCTTATCATCCGAACGGCGGCCCAGGGAGCCACCAAGAAAGAACTGCAGAATGATGTGGCTTACCTCAACAGGTTATGGAGCGCGATTCGCAAAAGAATTGAAACCGTAGCGGCACCTGCCACCATATATCAGGAATCCGACTTAGTCATAAGGACTATTCGAGACATCTTCACAAGTAAAGTCAACAGGATTATTTGTGACAGTGAGCCTGTCACAAAAAGAATAAGGGATTTTTTGGGGATTGTTCAGCCGCGACTGAGGAAAAGGGTCACAACCTACGACGGCAAGACACCACTGTTCCACAAGTACGGCATCGAGAAGGAAATCAGCAAAATTCAGTCGAGCCGCGTGGAACTCAAGAGCGGTGGCTATATTGTCATAGAGCAAACAGAGGCGTTGGTGTCCATCGATGTCAACAGCGGCAAATACCGGCGGCAGGACAGCGCCGAAAAGACCGCATACAGAACGAATATCGAGGCGGCGAAGGAAATCATCCGGCAGCTCAAGCTCCGGGATATGGGGGGGCTGATCATTTGTGATTTCATAGACATGCGTGACGTCAGACACAGGAAAGATGTGGAGAAGGTATTCCGGGAGGAACTTAAGAAGGACCGGGCGCGTTCAAGGGTGCTGCGCATGAGTCTGTTCGGTCTGATTGAGTTGACACGACAGCGGATGCGGCCGTCACTACAGTCAAGCACATATCTTAAATGTTCCCATTGCGGCGGCTCAGGGGTTATTAAAAGCCTCGAATCGCACTCAATCGAAATTATGCGGCTGCTGTTTCTCGCAGGTGCCAGAGCAGATGTCAGCAGGATTGAACTGAGTGTTTCTCCGGAGGTCGAAGGCTTCCTGCAGAACCAGAAACGCGGGATAATCAGCGAACTGGAGGCCGAATCCAGCAAACGGATCATCATAAATGCCGATCCGAATTGCACCGGTGCCAACTACAATATAGCCTGCTACGACGATCGTGGAAGCATGGTGAGATTTTAGCAGGCCCAATTGCTTATTGACTATTTACCCCCAAGAGATGATAATCGGCCCATATTATGAAAGCATCAGTCAAAAAGGAGCCGTTGCAAGTGAAGTTTGACCTTGATTACGCAACAAGCGTGATGGAAATCGAGGCAGGCGCCATAAAGTCGATGGTCCCCATTATAGGAGACTCTTTCGCCGAGGCGGTGGAAATGATCTACGCCACTACCGGCTCGGTCATTGTTACCGGCATCGGCAAAGCCGGTATCATCGGAGCCAAAATCAGTGCCACATTAGCCTCGACGGGGACGCCGAGCCATTTTCTCCATTCCGCTGAAGCGGTGCACGGAGACCTTGGCCGTGTGCAGGAAAATGACGTGGTTCTGGCCCTGAGCTACAGCGGTGAAAGTGATGAAATCATTCGACTTATAAACGCGGTTAAGCAGCGACAAATCAAGCTGATAAGTATCACCGGCGACGCCGAGTCGCGCCTGGCAAAACACAGCGATGTGGTTCTTTGCATAGGTCAGTTGTCCGAGGCATGTCCGCTGGGGATTGCGCCGAGCGTCTCGACTACGTGTATGCTCGCATTAGGTGATGCGATTGCGTTTACCGTGATGAAGGCGCGCAACTTCAGCGCCGAAGACTACGCCAGATTCCATCCCGGCGGGTTATTAGGTGCCAGGCTAATCACGGTGGGTCAATCGATGATGTTCAAGCGGGCCGAAGAGCTCCCCCTTGCCCGCACCAGCGATACGATAAGACAAATGTTGGATAAGACAGCAGGGCTTAAGCGCCGAGGGGCGGTAATGATAGTTGATGCCGACGGTCAACTGGCCGGCATAATAACCGACGCCGATCTGCGGCGCGCGATGGGCAAAATCGGCGCGGAGGTTTTCGACCGCAAAACTGCCGAGCTGATGACACCCGACTGCAAGTGCGTTACGGAGGAAACGCTTGCTGCCGAAGCCATGGCGATTTTCCACAAATACAGGATCGACGAGCTTCCTGTCGTCAACGGCGAAAACAAGCCGGTGGGCTTAATTGACGTTCAGGATATTGTCGCGATAAAGATTTCCGGCTGAGCGGATAATAGGGATGGCTGGCAAACAACAATCGAAACTGGCTGCGATAAAGATGCTCGTGATGGACGTTGACGGTGTGTTTACGGACGGCACGATAATAATCAATGATGACGGAACCGAAAGCAGGATGTTCAGCTTTCTGGACGGTCACGGCATCAAGCTCTGGCACAGGGCCGGTTTGAATAGTGCGATTATAAGCGGCAAGGAATCGCGGGCGACGGCAATCCGCGCGCAACAGCTCGGTATCGAGCACGTTGTGCAGGGATGCAAAAAAAAGCTGGGCGCATTTGAATCTCTGTTGGCCGAAACAGGTCTGAGGGCTGACGAGATTGCCTACATTGGGGATGACCTGCTTGATTTACCCTTAATCAGGCGCGCAGGATTTAGTGTGGCGGTCGCAAACGCAGTTGATGAATTAAAAGAAGCTGCTGACTATGTAACAACACGCTCCGGCGGCTGCGGCGCGGTCCGCGAGGTGGCCGAATATATCTTAAAGGCCACCGGAAAGTGGGACCGGCTCATGGAGAGGTATTTAGTCTGAGGGCCCGTAATATCGTGCTGAACCGCAGAAAATTGCTCGTATGGTTGGCCGCCTTTGTTCTGGTCGTCGTGGCGTATCTGGCATACAATCGGCTCGTCGGCACTCCCGCTATTCGAATTCAACCGGACCAGCAGGATACAGCCGATTTTGATGTGCCGGACCTTGACACCCAATCCGCAAAGATCGGCGAAGCTGCCGTCGGGACAGTCGAGAAGTCGGAGTACATCGTCCTTGACGACAACAAGAATGTCAAACGTGTCTCTGGATTCGCAAGACTGCTCAACCCGGACGCAGGCAGTGAAGAATGGAAACTTCAAGAACCGTATATGAAGATTTACGGACAAGCTGTCAGGTATGAAATTGTCTCCGATCGCGGCACCTGCCAGGTTGAAACCATCGCCGGCAACCCCAGTCCCGCCAGTGCTCACCTCATTGACAATGTGAAAATCCACATTCTACCCACCAGCGCCGATGGGCCGCCTGAAATCACGATACACCTTGACGACCTTTTCTATGATAGTGAACGGTCGGAATTCAAAACAGATGGGCCCATAAAAATAATCTCCGAAGAGGGTCGAATGGAAGGGGAGGGGATGCTGTTGATATACAACGACGCGCTCGGCCGGGTTGAGTACCTTAAGATCAAGGAACTGGACTACCTGCATCTAAAAGATGTTTCCACTGTGGCATCGTCTAAGGCTACTGCCAAGAGTTCACGAACTTCATCAGTCCCCAGGGTCGCCAAAGTCGGTCCTGTCGAGTCGCCGGTGAAATCGGCACCCCCTGAGAAAAGCGGTGACACACCGGTTGCTGCGGGCGATAACGCACCGCCTCTGCCGACTGATAACATATCCCCCGCCCCCGACCAGGACGCGCGTGACCGCCGGGACGACTACTACATATGTCGGTTTGAGCGCGACGTGGTCATCACATACGGCAGGCGAATTGTAGCCGAAGGCGCCGATGAGGTTACTATCAGCAATATACTATTGTCCGGTTGGCCGGCAAAGAAAAGTGCCGCTCCCTCCGAGACGGACTCCGCCGGACCCAATGGAGCACCCGACACCGAAACCGTGACAAAACCGGCGCCGCCTGCGTCACGCCCCGAAGCCGTTGTCTCCACTGTCCCTCCTGCAAAGGAATCCGGCCCGCCCGCCGCCGCTTCGCCGACGAACGATACCTTCGCTGAGCCGACAGGCGGTGATGCAGTGGACGTTTATGTTACGTGTAAAGGCGGGATAACGATACAACCGGTAACTTCGATTATCAGTATTACTCCTGTGACAACCCAGAGCACAGGCAGCCCCACCCTGACCCCTGCTACGGGGCGCGAAAGCGAGCGTCCGGCCCGATTCGGTGCCAGGAAAATCGATTATGACATGGACACCGGCTACGCTTTTGCGACCGGGCCGGTGAAGTTCATCTTTTACGTTAGCGACCCCAACTATACGGACTCAGACCCTGGGCCTGTGCCTGTTGTGATAACCGCTGATGATAACGCTGAATTCTTTGAGGACCAAAATCGTGTTGTCTTCAACGGCAACGTAGTTGGCTTAAGGCAGACGCAGAGGCCCACTTATTTGCAGAAAAGTACGTTCCGCGGCCAAAAGCTGATCGTGGACCTGGCGCGGACCGAGGCCGATTCGACGGACATCCGTCATGTGGCGGTAGTTGGTGGCAAGGTGCAGCTCGAATCGATACGTTCGGTCGATGATGTAAGCATAAATCATGTGAGGCTTTCATGTAAGCGCATCGATTATGATGCAATCGAAGAGGTTGTCACGGCGACCGGCCCGGGTGACATACAAATCAATAATGAAAATGCGCCGGCGCCGGCCAAACAAAAGGCGGGCAAAAAAATCAGTCTGCAAAGGCCGTGCTATGCCTTGATAGAAGGTTTCGATAAACTGCGGTGGTTTACAACAGCCAATCGAATCACCGCCGACGGCAAAACAAAATCCGTGAACATAAATTATCTGCCGATTGTGGAAGGCAAACGAGGGCAAGTTGTCCGCGCAGCAACCACACATATGACTGCAAACTTCACGGAAACGGGAGCAGGGCGAAGTGAATTGGCTACGTTAAGGACTTCCGGCGGAGTTACCTACCGTGAGGTCGGCTCAAATGAATTCATAGGTGATACTCTGTTTTACGATGTTAAGAAGTCCTTGATGACCGTTGCCGGCACTGACCAGGTGCCGTGTCTGTTGAATGGGGCTCTCGTCGACCGAATCGAATACGACCTCGAAACCGGCAAGGTAAAGGCCGAGCTTGCTCGCAAACCAGGCACCTTGCGAAGGCCGGCAAAAACAAAAAACAAATAATCAGGTAACCGTCCCTGTTTTTTCAAAGTTACTCGCTTCCCCTCTTTTTAGCGTATTGGGCGACGACTTGCTGCTGGACGTTCGGCGGTACCACCTCGTAGTGGCTTAGCTCCATCGAATAACTGCCCTGCCCGCCCGTAACGCTTTTGAGCTGACTGTTGTACTGGGCGACTTCTACAAGAGGCACCTGGGCCTTGACGACGACCATGTTGCCTGCGAGCATGTCCTGGCCCCAGATTCTGCCGCGACGAGACGCCAGGTCGCCGGTAATGTCGCCCATGTTCTCAGCGGGAATGGTAATTTCCATATCTACAATCGGCTCAAGCAAAACAGGCTTTGCATTGCCGAGGGCGTCGGCAAAAGCACCCTTCCCGGCCGCGCGGAACGCCACTTCCTTTGAGTCAACCGGATGATGCTTGCCGTCATAGATCGACACCTTGACGTCCTGCATGGGAAACCCTGCGACTACGCCCGTCGCCATTACGTCTTTGATGCCCTTTAGAACCGCAGGTTCATACTGGCTTGGAACGGAGCCGCCGAATATGTCCCAGCTGTATTGCAGCGATGGGTCGGAATCGCGCTCGGCAGGCTCGACACGCAGGAACACCTCACCGAACTGGCCTGCACCGCCGGTCTGCTTCTTGTGGCGATAATGTCCCTCGGCCTTGGCAGTAATCGTCTCGCGGTAAGGTATCTTCGGAGGCTTCGTGTTGATCGAGATTTTGAAGCGTTTCTCCATTTTGGACAGCATCACTCGAAGATGCAGGTCGCCCAGGCCGCTCATAACCAGTTCGTTGGTCTGGGAATCCCGCGTGATCTTAAAGCACACGTCTTCTTCGCACAGCCTGTCAAGAGCGCCGCCGAGTCTGCCTTCGTCTCCGCGAGAGGCGGGCTCAAGGGCCAGCGAGAACATCGGCTTCGGAATTGGCGGCATTTCAAACGCTCCGGTCATCTTGCCGTCATGCACCAGATCGCCGACTTTGAGCGCTTCAACTTTGGCTAAGGTAACCATATCCCCGGCCGATATGGACTCGACTTCTTCGGTTTCACCGCCCTGCATCCTCATCGGGTGACCGGGCCGAACGGGTCTTTTGTCATCGTTGATAAGCAGGCCGGTTGTCGAGGTTAGCTTGCCGCTGAAAATACGTATCGAAGCGTACTTCATGTTTGATCTCTGCTCACAGCCGATGCGAAAGACCAGCCCCGCCAGGGGGCCGTTCGGGTCGGCCTTGATTTCGGTTGCCTTTTCGCCGTCTTTCAACACCGCCGCACTTGCCTGCGTGGGCGAAGGAACACACTGCACAATCAAATCGAGCAGCTCGACGATGCCGGTTTCCTTGCGGGAGTTGACAAATACAATCGGCACAATCGTCCCGGCAACAAGAGCTTTGACGAAAACGTCGGCTATCTTCTGGGCTGATATTTCTTCTCCACCAAGATAGCTTTCCATCAGCTCGTCGTCGGCCTCGATAATACTTTCGATAAGGTCGGTGTGGGCCTGCCCGACATCCATGACCTTCGAGTCGCCGCTGTTGTTGGCTACGCAGTCGATAACGGAACTTTTGTCGGCTGTGGGAAGATTTGCACAGCGGCACTGCGGGCCGAATGTGTCCTGGATGCTCTTAATCAAGCGCGCAAGGTCGGTGTTTTCGGCGTCCATTTTGCTGACGACTATGATTCTTGTTTTCTTTGCGGTTGTGGCGGCTGCAAAGAGCTTGCGCGTATTCACTTCGATACCGGCCGACGCACTTATCACCACAAGCGCAGCTTCTGCCGCCGGGATCGACTGCAAAGCCGCACCTACAAAATCGGGGTAGCCCGGGGTATCTATTATGTTTATGAGCTTGCCTTTATGCTTGGCGTGCAGCAATGATGAATGGATCGAGTGCTGACGCTGCTTTTCCTCATCGTCGAAATCGCTCACCGTTGATTTGTCCTCGACGGTTCCCGGACGGTTTATCAGGCCGGTTTTATGCAGAATGGCCTCGGCGAGCGTGCTTTTTCCGCTGCTGCCGTGACCAAGCAGGACCACATTGCGAATGTCATTGATGTCTGCCACTTGTTCGAGTCTCCCAAAAAGTAAAGTTGTCTCGGACTTAACGACCGCAAAAAGCAAATTTTACTAAAACAGCCGCCTTTGGACAAGTACAAAAGGTCAAATAAAAGTAAAATTTGCCCCGCCGGCATAGCACCACCAATTCAGGCAAAACTCTGTTTGACGGGTTTCTTCTTAAGCTCCGCGGTGGTGGCGAGCAACTCGAATTCGTCGATTTGCTCAGCGGCGGTGAACTCATCTGTTACTCGACGAATCTGCTCGCCTGTTCGGGCGTGCATCATGGCAAAGAGGTTGTACGGCCAGCCTTCAAACGTCTTGCGCTCGTAACAGTGGCTCACAATCTTAAGTTTGGCGAGCTTTTTGCCTACATCATCGACTCTGTCGGATTTCACGGCGGCGCAGAACATGACATTTGCGCCGAAGCCGAGCTTGTGATGATTTAGAACCGCAGCGACCGAGCGGATTACGCCCTTATCTATCAGCGACCCTATCGTTTCAACTGCCGTCTCAATGTCAACGGTGTCAGTAACAAGAAAGTCGAAGGGTCGAGGCGAGATTTCAAGGTCTGTCTGCAGCTTTGTCAGGATCTCTTTCTCGACATCGCTAAGGGCTGCAGGTGTGCTGCCGCAGGGGCGCACCTCGACGACCTCGCTCTGGGCGTCAGCGAGTGAGAACGTATCTGCGCCGAAACCGGGATCGAAACGCACGCGCAGCTTGAAAACTTTCGTGGCACTTAGCGAGTGGAACTTGCAGCTGAGGCGACGGGAAAGATTTGCAAGCAGTTTATCGATTTGTCCGGTGTTGTCAGCCTGGAGAGTGAACCAGAGATTGTAATGATGGTCGCGAAGGTAATTGTGTGATACGCCCGGCAGCGCGTTGATTACGGTCGTGACAGTGGTCAGGTCGTCATTGGGGACGCTGGCGGTTACAAGGGCGGCCACTTTGCCCAATGCGTGATAGTTTATGCTTGCACTGAAACGGCGGATGATACCGAGGGACTTTAATTCCTGCAATTGGCCTATGACGGTCGCCTCGTCCGAGTCCAGTCGCTCGGCAATGGTGGCGAACGGATTCGGACACAGAGGCAAAGGGTCCTGGATAATGTTGCAGAGTTTCTTCTGGAACTGGTCTAATGCTATGGTCACTTTTTTTGTCTCCGGTCGGCATTAAGTGTAAGTTTACAGATTGGGTCGTGCTGCAAATAATCGGCAAGCATAGTATATGCCCTTGCCCGGCAGCCCCGACAGACGGAAAGATAACTGCACCCCGAGCACGCGCCTTTGTATTTGGCGAGATCGCGAAGCTCGTTTAAGAATTTGGAGTTTAGCCAGATATCGGCGAAATCGAAGTTGTTTTCCACGAGGTTGCCGGCCGATATTTCGAGGAACCCGCAGGTTTGCACATCGCCGCGGGCGCTTATAAAGGCAAAGTCCGTTGCCGCAAGGCAGCCGGCGACTTTCTTGGCACCTTCGATTTTCTCGCTGCGACAAATGCGGGCAAACTGCGGCCCACAAGTAACACGCACCTCAATCTTGCTTTTTTGTTTTAGCCTGGCCAGGTCGCTCAATAACTTTTCATACTCCGCAGGAGAAAGTATCAGGTCTCTTATCTGATCGCCTCTGCCGGCCGGTACAAGTATGAATGGATTGAAACAATATGCCCCAAGCCGTTCGGCCAGCGCCGCGATGGCCGCACCTTCCGAGATGTTCTGATTTGTAAAAGTCGTATTTATCTGGAATCGTATCCCCGCAGCACGCACTTTTTCGATAGCGCCCAAGACAGTTTCAAATGCACCTGCCCTTTGCCTGAACGCGTCGTGTGTCTCGGCCGTTGCTCCGTCTAATGAAAAGGACAGCGCCGTTATGCCCACATCCTTCAACCTTGCAGCGACGGAATCGGTGATATGATAGCCGCAAGTGGCCATTACCATACGCAGGCCAAGCTCTCGCCCGTATTTAGTGAGGTCGTATATGTCCGCCCGCTCCAGTGGTTCGCCCCCCGTCAGGATTATAATACACTTGTTGAAATCAGCGACCGATTCAAGGATTGCCCGGCACTCGTCTGTCGTAAGGCGGTCGGATTTGTCCTGCGTCGCTGCCGCGCGGCAGTGTCTGCACGCCAACGGACATCGCTGCGTAACCTCAAAGGCGATGATGCGCGGCCTTACAATTTGTAACGTGTTTTTATCTTCTCGTGATGCTGTCATTTTCGCAGCACTTGGGCGGCGGTTTTCGCAAAATACGTAATTATGATATCAGCCCCGGCCCTTTTGATAGAAAGTAAAGTCTCGAGCATTGAGGCCTGTCGGTCCAAATAGCCGGCATCGGCAGCGGCGTTTACGCACATGAATTCACCGCTGACATTGTATGCGGCGATGGGGACGTCAAATCGCTCTTTGGCGCGACAAATGATGTCCAGATACGGCAGGGCGGGCTTTACCATTACTATGTCCGCTCCCTCCTCTATATCCAGGGCAATCTCCCTCATCGCCTGACGCGGGTCGCCGAAGTCCATTTGGTACGTCTTACGGTCGCCGAAGGCAGGTGCACTCTCGGCCGCGTCCTTGAAAGGACCATAAAAAGCGGAGGCATATTTCGCCGAGTATGCCATGATAGCGACATCAACAAAGCCAGCCGAGTCCAGCGCTTCGCGGATTACGCCCACCCGCCCGTCCATCATGTCGGAAGGCGCCACGATATCAGCACCGGCCCGGGCGTGCGCAACAGCCGTTTTGGCTAATAGCTCACAGGTTGCGTCGTTATCAACTTTGCCGTCCTTAATGACGCCGCAGTGCCCGTGGTCGGTATACGCACAAAGGCACACGTCGGTGATTATCAGCAATTGCGGTGCGGCTTGTTTGATCTGTTTGATGGCAAGGGCCACCGCCGAATCAGTGCTCCACGCCTCCGAGCCGGCTGCATCCTTCTTACTCGGCAGGCCAAATAGTAAAACTGCCGGTATCCCCAGAGAAGCAACCTCAGCAGCTTCGGCTCCGATGAGGTCAGCAGAAAAGTGAAAGCAGCCCGCCATTGATTCTATAGGCCGTTTTACATTAGAGCCGGGGCAGGTAAAAAGCGGATAAACAAAATCGTCCACGCTAAGCCTGGCCCCACTTACCAGACGACGCATCACTTCGCTTTGGCGAAGCCTTCTTAACCTTGTTTTCGGAAAAGCCATGGCTATCCTCCAATCAGTTCGCAATTCCAATTTCTTCATCCGTAAGATAACACGCCGGCTCGTTTTGCCAATTCTCTATACTGCTGTTCGAACCGAGAAATCTGAAGTTTCCTTTGCAAAGCTCAAACCACTTGCACTTGGCACACCGGGGGTCTTTAAATTCGTCCTTGTTGCGCAGCTTATGCAGAACCGGGTCGGAAGAATTATCCCAGATGTCGGCGAATGTCTTTTCGGTAACATTCCCAAGCGGGTAATTTCTCCAGAACTGGTCGGCATAAACCTCGCCGTCCCAGTTTATTGATGAAATGTTTTGACCGATTCTGTTGCCCCCGTTTGCCAGGAGCAGATTGACCGCCTGCGGTGCGAGTGGACTGTTCTCGCGTTTCATTCTGGTTACTAAATACGGGCCATCCGCATGGTTGCCGACTGTCAGAACCTCATCGACGAGGTCATCATTGACGAACTGGTCGGTCTTGTCAATTATCGTATTTACCACAAGACGAGTCTGCTGTTGGGAAAGGACCGCATCTTCCATATCTTTGGCTCGGCCCATTCGTATCAGGTGGTAAAAACAGATTCTGCGAATGGCGGCGGTTTCTGCAATATCGAAGACGGCTTCGATTTGCCCGGCATTGTGTTTTGTAATTGTGAATCTCAGTCCCATCCTTATGCCGGCCTTTCGACAATTGGCGAAGCCCTGCATCGTCGCCTGGAAGCTGCCTTTGGAGGCCCGAAACTTGTCGTGAAACGGCTCAGGGCCGTCAATTGAAATGCCGACATAGCTTATGCCTGCCCCAGCCAGCCTGGCCGCTTGGGTTTTATCTACGAGCGTACCGTTCGTTGAAATAACCGCTTTGATGCCGACCTTGCCTGCGTGAGCGATAAGTTCGAAAATATCCTCGCGCAGCAAGGGTTCTCCGCCACTGAAAAGAACAACCGGGCAGCGGTAATCGGCAAGTTGCGAAATAAGCTCTTTGGCCTGTGCGGTGGACAGCTCACTCGCGGATTTGCTCGCTCCGGAAGAGCTGTAGCAATGCAGGCACTTCAAGTTGCACCGAGTGGTACAGTTATACACGGCGATGGGCCGATGAGTTTTCTCGCTGCTGTATCGCAGCGCGTCCGATTGACCGGCCAGACCGCAATACAGCTTTGATACGTTTATCATTTCGATTCCTCGATTAGTGCGTCTATCAGACCGTCGATTGTATGAGGCTGAGCCTGTGCGTTAACGTTTACGTTGAGCTTTGTGAGTTGTTCAGTCGTAACCGGGCCGATGGAAGCAACCTTTACTCCGTGCGCGCTTATCAAATCAAGCTGTACATGAGCGAAAAACGCCTTTACTGTCGATGGGCTCGTAAAGGTCAGCCATCCGACTTTGCCCGCCTTGATCTGCCGGATTAGTCCTGTCGGCTCATTGTCTCGGGCCACGACTGTATAAACCTCGACATCCTGGACGACGGCGACGGCCTTTGTAAGTGCCTCCGCAAGCTCTTTCGGCGCTGCCGCCGAGCGAAGCAGTGCTATTTTCTTCTTTTCAAGACCGGTCGATTCGGCCAACTGTTTCGCCAGTTCGCCGCTTGTGTAAACAGTGGGCACAAAATCAGCCTTTATCCCGAATTGTTCAAGACGAGCGGCCGTTTCGCTGCCTATGCAGGCAACCTTGGCCTGTGCAAACCAGCGCGCGTCTTTGCCCGCTCTCGCAAGCGCTGCAAATGTAACAGCAACACCGTTTGCGCTGGTAAAGATTATCCAGTCAAAATCTCCCAAACTCCCCAAAACAGTTTGTACTTTATCGTCGGCGGTAAGGTCGCATATTTCAATCGAGTCAAATTGTATCGGGTTGCCGCCGTGGGCTAAAATCTTCTCGGCAAAGACGGCATTTCCACGCCCATCACGAGTGATTACGATGTTTTGCCCAAAAAGAGGCTGATTCATGAACCAGTTGAACCGTGCGTCACTTTCGGCGGCTTGGCCGATTATAATCATCGCAGGGGCCTTGACCTTCTGCCGCTCACATTCTGTGGCGATTTGGTCCAGCGGGGCCTTGACAAGTCGTTGGCTCGGCAAAGTCGCATTTGTAATAACCGCAGTCGGAGTATCGGCTGCTTTGCCGTTTTCTATAAGCCTGTTGGCAATTTGACCCAGACCTCCAACGCCCATGTAAAAAACTATTGAGCCGGTAAATTTTGCCAACAACTCAAAATCTATATTGCCTTCTTCCTTGCCGTCGGCTTCATGGCCTGTGACGAATATTACCTGAGAGCTATATTGTCTGTCAGTTAGAAATATGCCGGAATAATCTGCGGCGGCTAATCCCGCGGTTATGCCGGGAATGATTTCAAAGGCGATACCGGCGTCGGCGCATCGCCTGGCTTCTTCAGGAGCACGACCGAACATACCGGGGTCGCCGCCTTTAAGCCGGACCACGGTTTTGCCCTCGCGGGCCTTTTCTATGATTAGTTCGTTGATGGTTTGTTGATCACAAGGTTTCGGCCCGGTGCGTTTACGAGCTGAGATCAACTCAGCGGTAGGGGGGGCATATCTGAGCAGCGAAGGATTTACCAGGCCGTCGTAAATAACACAATCGGCCGTCTTTATTAACTCCACCGCCCGAAGTGTAATAAGGCTCTGGTCGCCCGGGCCCGCCCCAACAAGATATACCTTACCGTAAGTCACTTTTGCTCCAGGCTCTCCAAAAGCTCGGCCGCTCCATCTTTGATAAGCTCGTTCGCAAGTTTGTCTGCTAACCGGTCGGATTCAGCGACAGGGCCTCTGATTTCCCTCTGCAGAAAGACCTTGCCCTCGACATCCGCCACGAAGGCCCTGATTATAATATCAGAACCGATAATTTTTGCAAAGACGCCCACCGGCGCATGGCAGCCGGGGTGCAATTTGGTCAGCACTCTTCTCTCGGCCCAAACTACGACGCGGGTAGGCTCGTGGTCAATGGCAGCAGCAATCTTTGTTATCTCGGCGTCGTCGGCCCTTGTTTGCACAGCCAAAGCCCCCTGCGCAGGTGCCGGGATGAACTGGAGCGGGTCAAAAGAAAAGGAAATTTTCTCAGCTAAGCCGAGGCGCTCTAATCCCGCCCGTGCAAGGATAACGGCATCAGTTTGCCCGGACTCAGCCTTTGAAAGTCGCGTCTCCACGTTCCCGCGCATGGGTGTGGTAACAAGGTCGCTTCTTAAATGTTTTATCTGGGCGATTCGACGAAAGCTGGATGTTCCGATCTTCGCCCCCGGCCCAAAATCATCAAGTGAACTCACCGGCTGACTGGACACCACGCAGTCCTGCGGGCTCAATCTCTCGCTCACCGCCGCAATCGTCAGCCCCTTGGTTTGCTCGGTGGGCATATCCTTGAAGCTGTGGACTGCTATGTCCGCCTCGCCGGCAAGTAGGGCTTCTTCCACCTGCTTCGTGAAAAACCCAAACCCGCTCAACTGCCAAAGTGCCGTCGTCTTTTGTGTATCACCTCTTGTTGTTATCCGCTTGATTTCAAAATCAATATCCGGGTTGGCCTGTTTCAAGGCGTCAATGACAATGCCTGTCTGGGCAAGCGCAAGGCGCGAACCGCGGGTGGCGACAATTAGAGTCTTCATCTGCTGCACCTCCGGGTCCTGACAGACAAACGAGTCAGCCCTACCGGTAAAACATTATATACTATGTCGTGATAAGTCAACTTCACTGATTAAGTTTATCTCACCAGGGCCTACAAATCAAGATTTTAACGTTTACATAACATACACTGTCAACGACCTCCCGCCCGTTTTTTCGTTGACAAGGCCCGGTTAATCTGATAGAATACTTGTGGGGTGTATCTGTTTGTTCTTGCTCCTGTGAAAGACGTCCAATTACTGTGCGTTTAATTGAGGTTGTTGATGAAAAGTCTTTTTATTGTGCGTTTTTTTGTGTCTTTTGTTCTGCTTGCAGGCCTCTGCAGGCCCGTTTTTGCTCACACGAACATTTCGATCCCCGACGCCAATGACATGATAGGCTCCAATCCCGACCTCATCGTTGTAGATGTTCGGGCATATTCTTCCGAGTACTGCGGCCCCCTCGGCCATATTGCCGGTGCACTGAATTATCCCTGGCCGGACTACTTCCAGGACCATTACCAGGATTTCGCTATTGACGACCAGCTCCTGCTCGTCTGTTACAGCGGCGGCCGAAGCAACTCCGCTGCAACCTACCTTGATTCGCAAGGCTACCAGAACGTTTACGATATGCTCGGCGGAATGTCCGGCTGGAAAAGCCCCACATACGGCTATGACACTGTTGATTGTGTCGATTCCGATAGCGATGGCTTCAATGATGACCTCGACAACTGCCCGGACGCCTATAATCCCACTCAGGCCGATTCCGATGGCGATGGCTCGGGAAACGTATGCGACCCCGACTGTCCGAACCTTGACCTGGCCGACCCGGTAAACCTGATTGACTTTGCCTTCTTCGCCGCCGATTGGCTCGTCACCGTTGACCCGAATGATTTAACCACCTTCTCACTCTACTGGCTGGCCGACTGCCTCCAGTAACGAACCTCTATAATCTGCGCTTCTGTTGCAAGGCTCTTGTTTTCCCTGCTGCTATCAGCTAAAATGACCACAAAGGGCAATAAAATGACGAAACAGAACAATACAGCAAAGCCGGGCCGAATAAGACATTATGTCGGGTGGGTATTAAATATTTTGAGGTTGTTATTTATCGTCCTGCTTGCGCTCTTCCTGATTACATGCCTTTACTGCCAGGCCCCGCCGAAGGTATTGACGCTTGTCGCCATTATCCTTGCAACCCTTACCATAATCCCGAAGCGCACAAGAAAATGGATATGGCTGACATTTGCCATTATCGTATTAGGGCTGATTATCTGGGTCTTTCTGCCCGAAGACAATGACGACTGGCGGCCGTACACATTCGACGAAGAGTTAGCGGCCCTCGAAGCCAAACGAGCCATCCCTGACGAACAAAACGCCGCCACAATCTACAAAAAAATCATCGAAACCTACGATGTCAATGATTTCAAACACGATTTCATCGATGATGACCTTTGGGAATTGTCCAGGAAAGAACCCTGGTCAACCCAGGATTACCCCGAGTTGGCAAACTGGCTCAATGGCCGAAAGGAAACCATAACGATTCTGATGCAGGCTTGCGAAAGAGACTTGTGCCGATTTCCATTACGCCCTGACATGCTCGGATTGGAGGACACAACGGACAGATTAAGTCCAATGAGAGATTGGGCGAAACTATTAGTCAGAACAGGGAGTAACAACATTGGAGATGGGGATATCGATGAAGGCGTTCGTAAATATATTTGTGTGCTTAGAATAGCAGAACATGCATATCAGCAATCTTCAATACTCGAATTAGTTACTGCAATATCCATCGAAGCTTTGGGCCGCTCTCAGATAACGAGATTCCTTGTACTCGGCGATGCGACTGAAGAACGCCTCAGACTTCTGGATAAAAGCCTCAGTAAGATTCATCACGACTGGGTCTCAGATTGGTCAAAAATCCTTAAATATGAGAAACTCTTTGCCAAAAACTTCTTGGCGATGACGTTCTATGAAGTAAACTCCAAAGGCAAGGCCAGATTTGCCCGTGATCCGATGGCATTAATGAGACAGGAATTTAAGGGCCGTGGATACGAGTTACCACCGCGCACACACTGGTACAAAAAGTTTGGCAAACTCCGAGCGATATTAGCTTGGCTCTATATGCCACATAGTCCACATGAGGCTGGCGAAATTTTTGATGACAGCTACGAAAAATACTACGCCATGGCTGAGCCTGACTTCGACTGGCAAAAAGTGCTTGTCAAGCCTAAATTGCGGCTCAAGTTTAACTATCGCTACATGATTGAGATGATAGCTCAAACAGCGGGGGGTTCTTATTACAGTATCTATGATCTATATCTTCGAAACATTTCGGATAATAGAGCTGCACAACTCATAATCGCGTTGAGAAGATACAAGAATAAACACGGAAATTGGCCGGAAACTCTCCAAGATATTAAATCATTGGCCCCTCCGGAATTGTTTGTCGATCCGATTAACAATGATTCCTTTGTCTATCGACTCACCGATGATGGTTTCACCCTTTACAGCAAAGGCAAAAACAACATTGATGAGAATGGCGACAGACGTACGAAAAAGCCAGATGGAACATACACGGATGATTTTCTCATCTGGCCCCCGAAGAGTCGCAAGGCCAAATAAAAAGCCCCGTCCGCAAATAACGGACAGGGCTTTTCGTGCCTCCTTTTTTTCCTCCATATAGTCGACCGCTCTACTGTCGCCACGCGGCCTTTCGGACCATCAGCGGCGGCATCTGCTGTGGGCTGACATTGCTCATATTCCGACGAACACAACTGCTGCTGCTCGGGTACCACTTAATGTTATAATCTTTCACCTTCCACCGGTGCTCGTATTTTGTTCGTTTTGTAAGCCGGCTTAACAAATTCATCCTTTGCACCCATGCGCACAAAATCTTTTCGTAAGGTTTCAACTACTGTTTTATCGACCCGTTCGGGCCCACACTTAACCAACCCCAATCAGTCCAAACACCAACCTTGTTCAAAACCGGCTCATCGATTCACCATCTTCTTCTTTTCGACTGTCAATATCCCATTTATTATCACCCTGCCTCTTACAATCGCACCTTAACAGGCAATTTATTTGTCTTTTTGCATTTCAGACGCCCCTGCTGTATAATATCCGAAGCCGATAATCACGTTTAAGGATTGCAAGAATGGATGCGATAAATCGCCAGAGCCGAACAAGCGTACACTTCAGCATAAACTTTCTCATCGCGACCGGCTGGACGCCCGACAAAGCGGTAACCGTTGACTTCCAGAAGGCGCTTCTCGATAACGGGCTGGACTTTTCACAAACCAACACCGGACCGAGAAACTTTACCTTGAGCCGTACCCAGCCCTCGCATCTGCAGGTAAAGCTTGAATCGCCCGCTCCCCAGGTCTCCGGTATTCACATAGTCTCAGCACCGCCGACCTACGACCTTGAGATGTTCATTCAGGAAGCCTCCGCAGCCACCGATGCATATCAGCAGACCTATCCAGCCGACCAATACCAGATAATCCGCTGCGCCGCCAAGATTCAGCACCTGTACAGCTCCCGGGCACACGCGTTCCAATATCTCTGGGAGACGCGCCTGGGCCAGTCACCGGCCGATTTCCACTGCCTCGGGCAAAGGCCGGTAGCAGGCGGCGGACTCAGGTTGATAATGCCTCCCCACGCAATCGAGGGCCAAGAGCCCTGCTCCATCGAACTACGAATCGAATCTTCCTTACGCGAGCCGAGAAAACTACTCATCGAGACGGCCTTCGTCTGGCCGAAACCATTGCTCCTGCAAACCGGCGAAAAATTCGACCCCGGCCAGCGACTTATTGGCCTTGAACAATACGCCGCAAACGAGGTCTGGACATTCCTGACACAAACCAAAGCCGACTAATCCGTATTTCTCACCACCGCCGGCGCTGAGGTGTTGGTTTTAAGCCGATTATTGTGCGATGCGGTAGCCGCGGGAGTGGACGGTCTTTATGATGGTTCTTGCCGGGCCGAGTTTTTTACGGAGGGAGGCAATATGGACGTCGATGATCCTGGCCTTTTCACCTTTTGCTTCTTCGCCGAGGGCGCTCTTTAGCTGGTCGCGAGAAAGAATGTTGCCCCCGGCCTCAATTAGGGCGACGAGAATACCATACTCACCGCCGGTAAGCTCGACGGGTTGGCCGTGGACGCGGACCTCACGAGCGGAGGGGAGGATTATGACCGGCCCTGCCGCTAAAATTTCACGGACATCTTCGTCGGCGGGATAAGCACGCCTTAAGACCGCTTCAATTCGTGCGACCAGGACGGAGTTGCTGAAGGGTTTGGTAACGTAGTCATCGGCGCCTACGCTGAGGCCTACGATGACGTCCGTCTCCTTGTCCTTTGCGGTGAGCAGGATGATGGGTATGTTTGCGGTTTCCGGGGTGTTCTTGAGCTTGCCGGTGAGCTTGATGCCGCTGGTGTCCGGGAGCATGATGTCGAGCAGTATGAGGTCGGGCCTGTTTGTGCGGACGGCAGCGAGGGCCTGGGCGGCGTCTTCGGCGGTGGTGACGATGAAGCCGGCGGCACCGAGGTTCATACTGAGCAACTCGAGCAGGTCCTTCTCATCATCGACAATCAGTATTTTGGCGTTCATGGCCTTGCATTATATAGGATAGTAGGGGGGTGTCCACATTAAAAATTAACAAAAACTTAATGGACCGAAATTCGTGAAGATAGACCGGCCGACGGCCGGGGGGCGAATTAGTCGTTAGTAGCTCGTGAATAGTGAATAGTTGGTGGAAGCGCAAAGGGAGTGGGGTACGGCTTACGTCTTCGCTGTGTGAGCTATCCGCCGTTGCACGAGGCTATGGCGCGACAGGTCGCCTCGGCTCTGCTGATTTGAAGTCGGTTTCCGGCAACAGGTTAGTTTCCTGCCGTCGCGCATCAAATTTTTCACAAGTACCCGCTGCTAATAGCGACCTCTGCCGCCGCCACCACCGCCACGGCCACCACCATAACCGCCGCCGCCGCCACCATAACCGCCGCCGCCACCACGGCCACCGCCGCCACTACGATCGGGCTTCGGCTTCGCTTCGTTGACATTCAAAGCTCGACCCATGAACTCTTTGCCGTTCATTTCAGACATGGCCTTTTCAGCTTCAGCTTTGTCCGGCATCTCTATGAAACCGAATCCTTTCGATTTGCCGCTGTATTTGTCCATTATTAAACGAACTTCTGTGACCTGGCCGAACTCTTCAAAGGCCTCTCTCAACGCGCTTTCACTAACATCAAACATTAAGTTACCTACATAAATATTCATCCTGTTTATTCCCTTTCTTGAGAAAAATTCCTGCCGCAACTGCCGGCTTCCAACTTTGACATTGTCCCTATTGTATCTGTCATCTTAGATATAGTCAACATTTATTATTCGATATTTTTAATATAAAATGGGGGCATCTAAAAACTAAGCCCTTGTACATAAAGGGCTTAATGGGAATGGAGGCGGGGGGATTCGAACCCCCGTCCCGTGACATTTCAGGCCAAGCGTCTACATGTTTAGTCGTTTTTTTGAAATTCGCTCGCGACAGCGCCAAACGACAGGCTTTATCGGTCGCTATTTCGCGGTCAGTTTCACCTTTGCGTCACGAACACCCGCAAAGATTAGCCCGCTGTCTGACACCCTTTCCAGACCCGCAGGCGAAATCCGGAAGGATGGGCCGCCGCTTAGGCAGCCATTTGCAACTGATAGTTGCCAATTAAATTAAGTTGCCGGATGATTAACCAGGCCAACCGACATCCTGGACATGCAACTTGACCATCTACCTGTCCGGTCGAAGCCATTCGCCCCCATATTCACTTGCGAAAAGAACCTCCCGTCCCACACAATCCATTATACTCCAATCTTTCGACAAAAGCAAGGCCGAGGTTGAGAGTTTCGGCCTCCTACCTGCCTCCCGGACTATAGCTTTTGGTGCTTTTTAGCCAATCTTCAACGTTTTTGGCGAGAACTTCAACGTTTCGCGTTTCCATAATGTGTTTGATTATCGCCGGAGAAACCTTGAGTTTAACCATGGCCTTATGTGCCCGGTCCCAGAGCCTGTTTTGTTTGGCGGCGCTGTCGGCGAGATAAAGATCTGTCACCAGTTCCTGCAATTTAGTCAGCATTATCACATCGAGATTATCATGATATCTGGATATGACATCCCGCTGGTAATTGGAATAATCTTTCCGTGCCATCGTGCTCAATCACCTCACAAACGTTCCAGTTCAAGCCAACAACCACTTGCGACCGCTATGTGCCGCGCCTGCCGCAATATTCTATCTCTCTTTGGCCGTCTTTGCAAGTTCCGGTTGAATGCGGCATTTTTGTGTTTTTTCACGTTTCCTTTTGAAGACCGCCCTGACTTTTTTCCTCCCAAGTGCCATACTGTTGTCACTGCACCGCCGGTTTCACTTCCATTGAAACCGCATGCTTTTGTATCTTCATCCGCGGACAAATGCACAGCGACAGTTCTGATTTTGACTTTATACCCGTTTGCCGGGCTGCCTCTAAAATGGCTGCGGCTGCTGTGGCCGTGTCCAACCCGGCATCGGGTATTTTTTTTAAGGTGGGGCTGGTGTGAGAGGGCGCCACGCAATCAAGCAACTCGCGACAAAAAAGGGACGAAGGGCCAAAGATATGCTCGTCATGGATGAATTCAACGACCCTTTTTATGTCGGCTCAGAAACACAGTGCACAAGTGCCGAGTGGGCCAGACAACTTTATCTGCTTCTTCGACCGAAACGCACGGTGCATATTCGAAGATTGCATTACTTCGCCCTGACTCAGCCCCAGCACCGAAAGCCGAACGGCCGCATCTACGCCAACACGGAGGCAAACTGGAAGTTCCTCAAGTGTGCCTGCAAGTTCGCAAGATACCTCAATCTTCTGCCTTATGATGCCTTCAGCGACCGTAGAAATCAATTGCCGCCCTCACGGAAATGGCCCACCGTCAAATGCGACTATCCTTCCCAATGGCGCCGGCTTATGGTAGAGACAATATACGGATTCTGCAGATTGCACGTTACAGCCGTATTGGCAAGGCTCCTGCCGGTTCACATCGAAATCTGGGTTGAAAAGTCCACCGCAGCCGACCTGCTCCAGACCGTCGCCGAGAAATACAACATAAACATTGTAACAGGCATGGGTGAAATTTCACTGACCGCCGTCTGGCAGTTCGTCAAGCGCATCACCGACTGCAATAAACCTGTCCGCATTTTCTACATAAGCGACTTCGACCCTGCAGGGGAAAACATGCCGGTGAGCGTCGCAAGAAAAATCGAATTCATCCTCAGACAGCTCAGGCTCAGCAGAAAGCTCGATGTAAAGTTGAAACCTTTAATGCTCACACGCAGACAATGCAAAAAATTCAATCTGCCGGGTATCCCCCTTCCTGAAAGCAGCCGCAAAACCTATTCCTTCACAACGTATCACGGCCGAGCTGTTACTGAGCTGCACGCCCTTGAGGTGGCCCGGCCGGGCCACGTCTGCAAGTTTGTCGATGACCAGTTGAAGGGCTACCTTGACCTGGCGAAGATAACACATGCCGCCCGAATCGCCAATAACGCAATAGCGCAGCTATCGGAGCAGATTGGAGCCGTTATCGAGAAAAATACCGACCTCGCCATCGTATTCAGGGCCATGGAAAAGCTCCTTGCCCAAAGCAGCCTTATGGCCGATTGCGACGCCGATGGACCATGGCTGCTCGATTCGCACAGGGACTACATGACACAATTAGCCGCATATCATCTGCACAGACTCAGATAACCATTTAACCGGCTAACCCTTACACCATCTGACCATTTGAAAATGCGGTATTGCACATTTCACACCAAAATGTTAGACTATTAGTCTGAAAGTTCGATATTTGAAGTTAGGAGTTTTTGGCAAATGGGCAAAAATGTAGCTATAGCAGGTGTTACCGGGGCAGTTGGCCAGGAATTTCTTAAAATCTTAGCCGAGAGGGATTTTCCTATCGATTCGCTCAGAGTTCTGGCCAGCAGCCGCTCGGAAGGCAAGAAAATCGAGTTCAAAAGCAAAGAATATACCGTCGAGGTACTGACTAAGGACAGCTTTGACAAGATCGATATCGCCCTGTTCTCCGCTGGTGCCGCCCGCAGTAAGGAATTTGCCCCTGCTGCAGTCGAAGCCGGTGCGGTCGTTGTCGATAACTCCTCTGCGTTCAGAATGGACCCGGAGGTGCCTCTTGTTATCCCCGAAATAAATCCGGAAGCAATCGGTCAACACAAGGGCATAATAGCAAATCCGAACTGCTCCACCATTATCGGCATCTTGCCCGTCTGGCCCCTGCATAAGGCCAATCCGGTCAAACGCATGGTTGTCAGCACTTATCAGGCTGCCAGTGGGGCCGGTATGGGCGCGATGCTCGAACTCGAGCGGCAGGCAAGGGAAATCTTAGACGGCAAAGAGCCGACCTGCAAGGTCATCCAATACCAGCTTGCCTTCAACGTGTTCAGCCACAACTCGGCGCTGGATGAGAACGGCTACAACCTCGAAGAAGTGAAGATGGTCAACGAGACCAGGAAGATATTCAATTGCCCGGATATCGCCATCACTTGTACCTGTATCCGCGTACCCGTCCTGCGGGCACATTGCGAGAGCATCAATCTCGAATTCACAGACCCCATCACACCGCAGCAGGTAACGGAGTTGTTAAGCATGGCGCCGGGCGTGAGCGTACTCGATGACCGCAAGAACAACCGCTTTCCGATGCCCATTGACGCGGCCGGCAAGGACGATTGCTTCGTCGGTCGAATCCGCCATGACCTTTCCATTCCGGATGACCGTGGGATAAATCTCTGGGTAGCCGGCGACCAGTTGCGAAAGGGCGCGGCACTTAATGCCGTCCAGATTGCCGAAAAGTTGCTCTGACTTGGGCGATGGCTGTGCGTAATATAAAGCTCACGATTCATTACGATGGAAGCAGCTACCACGGCTGGCAGGCTCAGCCCGACCGCCCGACCATCCAGAAAGAGCTTACCCGGGCAATTGAAAAGCTCACCGGTAAACAGGTCATTGTCAACGGCGCCAGCCGGACCGACGCCGGTGTAAGTGCACTCGGCCAGGTCGCCAATATCAAAATCGATACACCCATCCCGACGAAGAACATCGCAAAGGCCCTTACGGCAGTCCTGCCCGATGATATCGCCGTTGCCGAAGCCGCTGACGTCCCTGATGATTTTGACGCCATAAGCTCGGTAAAGAGCAAACTCTACCGCTACACGATTTACACCGGCCCCACGCCCCCCGTTCTGCAAATCAGGCACTGCCGGCACCTGCCGGGAAGGCTCGATACGAGCGCTATGGAAAAGGGCGCCAAGCTTCTTGTCGGCACAAAGGACTTCAAATCCTTCGCCTCCGCCGCTGATATCCGCCAAAGCTCCGTCAGAACTATTACGAATTGCCGGGTAAAAGCCGACGGCGAGTGGATATATATTGATGTCGAAGCCGACGGTTTTTTGTACAATATGGTCCGTAACATAGTTGGAACACTTGTCGAAATTGGTCGTGGGCGTTGGAAGCCGGAAAAGATGACCGAAATCCTCGAGGCCAAAGACCGCACCGCGGCAGGCCCGATTGCGCCCGCCGCCGGATTGTGTTTGATGCGAATTGATTATTATACTAACGACTGAAATGAAAATCGTTCACATAATAACTCGGCTCATACTTGGTGGAGCGCAGGAAAACACGCTGATCACCTGCAAACTCTTGGCTGAGCGAGGCCACGATGTAACGCTCATAACAGGCCCGGCCCTCGGACCGGAAGGGCAGCTTTTCCAGAAGGCGCTGGGCCAAAAGTACAGAGTTGTCGTGGTTGATAAGATGCGCCGTGCCATACACCCACCTTATGATGCGATTAGTTATATGCAAATCAAAAGGCACCTCAAGCGTATACAGCCCGATATTGTCCACACCCACTCGGCAAAGGCCGGCATATTAGGCCGATATGCCGCACACAGCCTGAAAGGGACACTATCCGGCAAGGGCCAAAACGTTCCGTATGTCGTTCATACCATCCACGGCCTGGCCTTTCATCCTTACCAAAGTAACTGGCTTAACAAGTTTTACATCGCCATCGAAAAGGCGGCCGCCAAGCGGACAGATGCGTTTATATGCGTTGCCGACGCCATGACGGAAAAGGCCGTCGCCGCAGAACTCGCACCCGAAGACAATTTCATCACCGCCTACTCGGCCGTCGAGGAAGATGATTTTCTTAGCCGGCCCGACCCACAGCATATAAGCGGCTTTCGGCGAAAGTACGGCATAAGCGAGCAGGCGATTGTCTTTGTTACCATAGCCCGCCTTTTCAAGCTGAAGGGCCACGAATACATAATCGAATCTGCCCGGCGGCTGTCGCCTCGCTTCGAAAATTGTGTGTGGCTGTTCGTCGGCGATGGCAAATTGGCCGGCCAAATCAAATCAGACATCCACTTAGCCAACCTCGGCTACAAATTCAGATTCACAGGTCTGCTCGGCCCCGACCAAATACCCCTCGCCATACACGCCTCCGACATACTCGTCCACTGCTCGCTTCGCGAAGGATTAGCCCGCGTCCTGCCTCAGGCAATGCTTTGCGCTAAACCCGTTGTCAGCTTCAATATTGACGGGGCAAAAGAGGTTGTGAACAGACAGACCGGCTTTCTCGTCGAGCCTGAGAACGTCGAACAGTTGACACAGGCGTGCGAAGAATTAGCCGCCAATGGTGAACTGCGCCAAAAGCTCGGCGAAGCAGGCAGAAAGTTCGTAAAGGAGAAATTCGCACCGGAGACAATGGTCGATACCATCGAATCAGTCTATCAAAAACTTGTTGGTCAATAGCCTGAAAGGATACCCATGAGAAGTTATAGGAAAGAATTGTGGTTCAACGCAAGAAGCAGACGTGAATTTATCAATATCACGCCCGAGGTTGAGACCTGCCTTGCCGAAAGCGGTATTAAGGAAGGTTTCGTACTTTGCAACGCCATGCACATTACCGCCAGTGTCTTTATCAACGACAACGAGTCCGGCCTGCACCACGACTTCGAGGTCTGGCTTGAAAAGCTCGCTCCCGAAAAACCCTACTCACAGTACCGCCATAACGGCTACGAAGATAACGCTGATGCCCACCTTAAGCGCACTATAATGGGTAGGGAAGTCATCGTCGCCGTCACCGACAGCAAACTCGACTTTGGTCCGTGGGAGCAGATTTTCTACGGTGAGTTCGACGGCAAACGAAAAAAACGCGTCCTTGTGAAGATTGTCGGCGAATAAAAGACGGCTTGCTTGTGGTAAATATCTTAATATTTTTGGCGAGTGCTGTCTTGATATCTCTGTCCGGCGTGATGATGCCCGGCGCCCTGACAGCCGCGGCCATAGCGCAGGGCACACACTCGAAAAACGCCGGAGTGCTTATCGCAATAGGTCACGCTGTCATCGAAATCCCGCTGATATTTCTGCTCATACTCGGCTTTGATGTCGTTCTTAAGAGTCAGAAAATTCAAATCGCCATCGGCATTGCCGGCGGGGGGGTACTGCTGTGGATGGCAACGCAAATGTTGCGTGACCTTCGAAAAGCCGAGTACACGGCTGCAGAGAGCTACAAGGCCGGCCCTGTGCTGACAGGCCTTATCCTTTCTGTAAGTAATCCGTATTTTCTGCTGTGGTGGGCAACGGTAGGACTTAATCTTGCGATGAAGGCACAGTCACTCGGTGCTGTTGCTCTGGTACTTTTTGCAATCGTTCACTGGCTGTGTGACCTGGTATGGCTGCACCTCCTTGCCTGGGCAAGTTTCAAGGGTTCGGCCCTGTTAAGTCCTCGCAGGCAAAAAATCGTATTTGGAATCTGTGCGGCCGCCCTGGCCTTTTTCGGCGCCAAATTCATCTACGACGCCGCCTCCTTATTGTTGGGCCCTCCACTGATAATAACCCCGTAATCTTCCAACCTTACCAAATCCCGCTAATTCTGATTTCCGTCTTCTGATTTCTGACTTCTGTCTTCCAGGATCTCTTTGAGTGTGTGCTTGGCAAGTTCATTATGTTGGGCATTGAAGATTGCCGAAAGCTGCGCCGGGGTTTCATCATCGGCCTGGGCGAAGCTCGCCTTACCGATGGCCTGGGAAATCTCTGCAAGTGTTATATTGGCGCCATCCGTGGCGGGCGTATATCCGACCCGCGGCTCGGCCGTGCGAAACAGAAGTCCCGCCCCCGTTAGATGTTCCAATATCCTCTCACCAAAGTCAGCAGGCAGATTCAACTTGCTGCAGATGACCCCCACCGATACCGGTGCCTGCTTTTGGTCGAACGCCCTTAAAATATATTCCAGCATCCTCACGGCCGTGAAATCATTAGCAATGAAATACTCATCGCTCTTGTGCATCTTTGTGATCTCGGCCGCGTCAAGGGTTTTCAGATGCTGCGTCGTAAACGTAAGCTGCAAGCCGAAAAGGACTATCAGCCACGTAACATAAATCCACAGTACTCCCAAGGGAATGAGTCCCAAAATACCGTAAACCGCCTGGAAGGGTATGAACTTCGTCACGTATATGCGAAACACCAGCTTCGCGCCCGTCCATATCAAAGCCGCCATCGCCGCTCCCCAAAGCGCCGACCAAGCGCTGACCCTCGTATTGGGCAAAACAAAATACAAGAAGAACAGCGCCACCACGCTGATTAGGTAAGGCAGCACCGGCTGAAGGTAGCCGCCCAGCCCACTTTGAATCCGGCCGGCCAGCGCATAGTGCGTGCTCGCGTAAAATCCTAATCCCAGCAGCAATGGCCCAAGCGTCAGAAGCGCCCAGTAATTGACAATGCGATGGACAAAACTCCTGCCCTGCACAACGTGCCATATACTGTTAAATGCCCTTTCAATCGTTGTCAAAAGTCCCAGCGCCGCCCATATCACAATCACGGCGCTGAACAACGTAATCGAACCCTTATCCAGCCCCGTGATGAACCGCTCTGTTATCTCATCGATTTTGTCGGTTATCTTAATGCTTTTGGTCTCATCTTCCCCCTCTGTTATCTCGTCAATCTTGTCAGTTATCTTAATGCTTTTGGTCTCATCTTCGGGAACGGAATATTCAATATTATCGAGTTGGGCCTGCTTGTAGAAAAAGTCCTTCACCCTTTCTCCCACATCCCGGTAAGCGGGGAAAATCTGAAACGCCATCAGCATCACAATCGCCAGCGGGACGATACCGAAAACCGTATGGTATGACAAAGCTGCCGCCTGCTGACCGGACCGGTTCCGCCTTAAAAGCCTCACGCAGTGCGGCCAGAGCTTCAATTGGAATACTGCGAATCTGCCCCACCTGCCCAATTCTTCGGTTGGAATCGTTAAGATATTCTTAAACATCGCCTGTTCCCGCAAAAAAACAACTAACTCCATTTAATCGGCGACCGGCAATTCCTACTTAAGTATTTTCTCTAACAGTCTCAGGCCCTGTTTCAGCGCTTCAGTCTCCAGGAGCTTTTGGATATTGATCTTTGGATTGTCCACGGTCCCTTCAATGGGAAGCGTTATCCTGTCTGCGGCAGTTTCGCCAACTTTGATTGTCTCGAAAGCTGATGTGTAAGGAAGTGTCACATTCATGTTAAGGCGTTTATCCAGGCCGATGACGCCGGCGAAGTTTACCGGATTATCGCCGACATTTATTTGCATGTCATCATAACGCAGGAATCCTTTTTGCAGAACAAACCTCGTCGGCAGCATCCTCATATCCACACCACGTCCGCCTGTTAGCGATATAATTTGCCCTAACAAATCCGATGCCTCCAGACGCATCCGGTCTATGCCTACAGTGCCGACCACCACGAGGTCATCCCTGGTAGCGGCCGCAAGAGGAATGCTGAGTTTCTCGCAGTGGAAATCCGCCACCCCGCGAACATTTACTGCATCGGCGAAAATCGGATTGAGATACATAAGCATCTGCCTGCTCGTCTCATCGTTGATATTGACTTTCTCTATTATCCGCATCGGCCTCGGCATCTCCAGCAGCATGGGCTTTTTCCTGAAGTTGACCTTTGCCGCCAGATTCAGCTTGCCGTTGTTGACCGGCGCCGAAAACGGCTCAATGGTGAGCAAGCCATCCTTCACCCTAATCTCCATCTCCGTTGGCCCGAAGTTCAGCCCCTTATATGAGGCCTTGTCAAAGCCGAATTTCGCTTGTGTATTCAGATTTGCAAGAAATGAACCTTCTTCGGCCGGGTTATATTTCGATTCAATTTTAATATTAGTGGTGCGCTTGCCCTCCATCTCTAGCCCCTCCGGAATAAACGCACCGGCTATCTTGCTCACCGCCGCAAGATCGTACTCAGCTTTGACCTCGCCGCTCAATTTGGTTTTGTCTCCGGCGCTCGTCTGTGTCAAATTGCCGGTTACGTCTATCTGCGAGCTGTCAATCCGCAAGTCCCTGACCTCATACGTCTTCTCGGCAAAATCTAAGAGCACATCTCCAAAAATCCTTACCAGTTTGTCTTCAAAAGGTTTTTTGTCCGGCTGGCTTAGCCTGACGTTGGTAATTTGTGTTGAGTCGGTTGCCACACGCAAGCGCTCTTTGTCCTTACTGACCGAAAGATCCGACTTTAATTGGCCGCTTATCATCATCCCTTCCGGAAACGACTTAAACAACGCGACAAATGGCTGGGCCTTTTTCAAATCAATGTCCGCTTCAATCCTTAATCCAAGTTTCTGTTTGGCCCCTTCACCCAACGGCACAACCGAATCAACAATTTTCACCTGTCCCATGTCCGCCGTTGTTTGAAAGGAACTGATATTCAGAATATCCTTGTCCTTATCGACACCAAGTTCAAAATCCATCTTTACAGAAGTAGCAGGCGTCGCTTTTTTACCGTCGCTCACAACAAAATCTTCAATCACAGCTTGGCCGTGGGCCGTTATTTCTTCATCGCCGAAAGAAATCTTGCCGCTCTCTCTAACCTTGCCCGCCACCGTGTAATCACCAAAATCTGCGAACTGTCCGGCAAATTCCTGCAAGCCCTCAAGGTCTGCGGTTGCAACGTAGTCAACCGAATTCATCCCACCCGTACAGTCAACTGTGCAAAACGACGAAGTAAAGTTGAGCTTATCGATAATAATATTCTTGTCGTCGGTAGATATTTGCGCATCCATTTTGATTGGCTCGGCAATCATTGCCTTTTTGCCCCGAATATCTTTCTTGAAGCCCGACAGGACCGCACTTGCCTGCAGCCTTTCGAATCTGCCGTCGTCGATCCTGGCGGTGATATCACCGTTAAGTATGCCGGCTGCGTCTATGTCCCTGCCCGCCAGCGCAAACAAAGGGCCAAGCGTCTCCAGGTCGAGATTGTCAACTTTTATTGTGAAATCGCCGCTGGTTCCCTTTAACGTCCAGCTCCTTTTCGCCGCTGGGGTCAAATTCCCATTCGCAGTGATTTTCGATTTTGTCTGACCGCCGGCTATAGCCAGCGCCACGTCAAAGGTTGATTTCTTGCCCAATGGATTGAGGTCCACCTTCGATTCTATGTTGCTTATTTTCAGACTTTTTACGCCATTGTTTTCAGGAGCCTTTATCGTGAGACTGCCCCCTTTTACGGTAAGGTCAATTTTTGCCAGAGCCAGTCCGCCGGCCTTCCTTTTGCTTTCAGCGGTCTTCTTCTCCGCCGGCACAATGGGTTTAAGTGTCTTGTCTTTGCCCTGGCTGACATTGATTACCACCTGCGGCTCATCAATCAGAGTTTCGCCAAGCGACACGACCCCAAGCAACAACGGCACATAGTGAGGCCTGGTTGAAATCTCCTTAACCTTCGCCGAAGTGGTCCCGGTGTCATCTTCAAAGCTCAAATCCTTCACCCGTATTCCCTTGAACCACCCCATCGATAAATCACCCACTTGCACCCGGCCGCTGATAGAGCGGTTTATCTTACCGACGACGAACCTCTTGCCGCTCTCGGAAGATAGATACACCGGGATAACAAGAACAAGCAGCAAGACGAATGCCACTGCAACTATTACAATCCGCTTGACCGTCTTGACTTTGCTCGGACCCTTCTTGCCCGCCGTATTTAAAGAATTGCTGCCGGTACGCATTGTTCCAGCCCCCTTAAAAAGAGTTTTTGAGATTTGCTGCTTTTGGCCCGGCTTGTCAGATGCCCACTAATAGAAAATCAGTCTAACATAATTTCATCCGACTTGGCCTTAATAACCGCATCCACTTTATCGGTATATTTCTTCGTCAGATTGTCAATGTCCTTTTTGCCTTGGTCTCGCTCATCTTCAGTGATAATCTTACCCTTTTGCTCCTCGTCAAGCCGTTTATTGGCATCGCGCCTTATGTTTCTGACGCTGACCTTGGTCTTCTCACCCATCTGCTTGACCTGACTGGTAAGCTGCTCCCTTCTTTCCACGCTCAACGGCGGCACGTTCAGCCGGACAATTTTACCATCCACAATCGGGCTAAGGCTCAGCTCGCTGTTTTTGATCGCCTTTTCAACATCTTTCAAGCTGGCCGGGTCGAACGGCTTAATGACTATAGTGGCCGCCTCGGGCGTCGCGATAGTCGCCAACTGCTTTAAAGGCGTCTTGCTGCCATAGTAATCGACCATAAGGTTTTCCACGAGTCCGGTCGAGGCCCTGCCCGTCCGAACGCCGCGCAGTTCGTTCTGCAGAAATTCCGCCGATTTGGCCATGTGCTGGGCGTGCTCTTCAATTATCTCTTTTGCAGACATCTCTCAAACCCCGGTTGTCATAAATCCGCCAAATCCCGCCTTCTGCGTGCCCCGCACGAAATAGGCCACTGCCGTAATTTGGTGCGGGGTCCTCTGACTTCTACCTTTTGACTTCTGCCTTCTGACCTCTGCCTTCCGACCTCTGCCTTCCGACCTCTGACCTCTGTTTTCCGACCTCTGTCTCTTAACTAATAAGCGTCCCGATGTCTTCGCCGCAAATCGCTTTTGTTATGTTACCCTTTTTGAAAATATTCAGAACCACAATGGGAATGTTGTTCTCGCTGCAAAGGCTTATCGCCGCCGGGTCTATTACCCGCAGCCCTCTCTGCAGGACCTCGTTATAACTGAGCTTCTTTATCAGCTTCGCCTCCGGATTTTTCATCGGGTCATCCGTATAAACCCCATCGACCTTCGTGGCCTTTATTATAACATCGGCGTCAAGCTCCGCCGCCCGAAGCGCTGCGCACGTATCCGTCGAAAAGAAAGGATTGCCCGTCCCGCCGGCCAGTATTGCCGCTCTACCTAATTCTAAGTGACGCAGGCATCTGCGCCGTATAAAAGGCTCACAAATCGCCGCGACCTCAATCGCGCTCAAAACCCTTGTCGGCTGGCCGAGCCTTTCTAACGTCTCCTGCAGGGCGCACGCGTTAATCACCGTCGCTAACATACCCATATAGTCCGCCGTGTTTCGGGGGATATGGCTTTTCTTTGAAAACGTCTCGCCCCGAAGAAAATTTCCGCCGCCGACAACTATCGCAACCTGAGGGCCCAGCTTGCAAATCTGTGCGATCCTTTCCGCAATAGATTCGAGGGCCTCGCCCTCTATCCCGAACCCGCCCGGCCTGCAAAAACTTTCGCCCGATAGCTTCAACAACACCCGCTTGTACTTTATTTTCGCCATTCGCCCGCCGAAATACAAAAAAAGCATCGGAAACTGACGCCGCCGATGCCAATTATACCGCCAATTCAGCCGATTTCAAATCGTATAAATCTTTTTATCTTTGCCTCGCCTCCCGCCTGCTGTGCCTCGTCGGCAAGAACCTCGGCCACCGTCTTGCTGTCATCCTTCACAAAAGGCTGTTCAGCAAGGCAATTCTCTTTGAAGAACTTCCTGATTTTGCCTTCAACAATCTTGTCAATAATGTTTGCGGGTTTATTCTTCATCTGCTCCGCGGCGATTTCCTTTTCTCTCTCTATTATCGCCGGGTCAATTGAATCGCTGTCCACCGCCACAGGCTTGATTGCCGTGATGTGCATGGCTATATCCGCAGCCACCGATGACAAAGATTTCGCCACTTCGCCGGCGTCGGCTTCGAACTCAACCATTGCACCGACTTTGTTATTAAAGTGAACATAAGTCCCGATAACGCCTGCGTTCCCAACGCTGTACCTCGTAAAATCACCGACTTCAATCTTCTCTCCCGTCTTGCTCACAGCCTCGGTCAAAACCTCTGAAAACTTCCTGCCGTCAACAGACGTCTTCAGAATACTGTCAGGTCCCTCATCACTGTCGCAAGCCAACAGATACTCACCAAGTGCGTCCGCCGCTACGATGAAATCATCGCTTTTGGCCACAAAGTCCGTCTCACAGCAAAGCGTCGCCATCGCCGCCGCCTTACCCTCCGGACCAGCCTTACAGACTAACCTTCCTTCAGTTGTCTCCCTTCCTGCCCGCTTGGCTAACGTCGCCAGACCCTTCTTTCGCAAAAGCGCCATGGCTTCATCTATGTCTCCTGCCGTCTCCACAAGCGCCTTCTTGCAGTCCATCATACCCTGACCGCTCATCTTACGAAGCTTCATTACCAATGCAGCCGAAATTTCCGCCATCTCGTCAAACTCCCACCAAAACTAAAAACCAGCAACTAAGCAACTATTGGGCCGACTCACCTTCGGTTTTTTCCTCCACCGTCTCGGCGACTTCAGTATCGGCTTCAACCGCAGAAGTCGCTACAGCTTCCTCACCGTCGGCGCCGCTTTGGGCAGGCGCCGCAACTTCAACTACCTGCTGCTGGGCAGTTGTGCCACCCTCGCCGGCGCTGGCTAGCGCCCGCCGCCTCGAACGACCGCGAACACCAACCGCCGGGCCGCCGACACCCTTGAACATCGTCTTGCCCACAGCTATGGCGTCGGCTAATTCCGAAAGCAAAATCTCAATCGCCTTGATAGAATCGTCGTTCGCCGGAATCGCCACGTCAACCGTGTCCGGGTCCGAATCCGTATCGATAATCCCGATAGTGGCAATACCCAGTTTCCTCGCCTCGCGTAAGGCGATGATTTCATTCCTTGCGTCCACCACCACAACAGCACCCGGCAGCCGGCTCATCTTGCGAACACCCTCCAGATTCGTCTTGATTTTGCGCATCTGGCGCCGAAGCCGCGACCCCTGCTTTTTGCTCTCTGCAGCAAGTTGACCGCTCAACTCCATCTGCTCCAATTCCTCGAGCCTTTGCAGCCGAGACCGAATCGTACGGAAGTTCGTCAGCATCCCGCCGAGCCAACGCTCGCAAACATAGTGCATCCCGCACTTGCCCGCCGCCTCGGTCACCGGTTTTTTGGCCTGACGTTTCGTCCCGACAAATACAACATCTTTTCCAGAAGAAACCACGTCGGTAAGGAGCTTCTTCGATATCAGCAACCCCTTAAGTGTTTCCTTCACGTTAATAATGTGGATCATACCGCGTTTTCCGAAGATATAAGGCTCCATCTTCGGGTTCCAGCGGCTGGCCGCATGGCCAAAGTGTACGCCCGCGCTTATCAGCTCACGGGCCAATTCCTTATTCACTAATACTGTACCTCCAGAGAACCACCTTTGCTTTCTATCTGACTATCACGGCCATTGCACACGCGCCTTGGCCTGTAAACACCGTAAACTAATACAACACCTTCGTAATGTCAACAAATTTTGTCAAATTACGAAATTTTTCGCATTCCCACGAACCATACGCCAAAAAACCCTTTAACAGGCTCGTTTTTTCATATAAATCTGCAGAACTGTAATGTCCGCCGGGCTAATGCCCGCTATCCTGCCGGCCTGGCCGAGAGTGCCCGGCCTAAATGCCGACAGCTTTTCCTTCGCTTCAGCCCGAAGATGCGCTATACCCTCATAGTCCAAATCAGCCGGCAGCTTTATATTCTCGAGATTCCTGAAACCGGCAATCTGTTTGGCCTGTTTGACAAGATAACCTTCGTATTTTGCATCAATAACCACGCCTCGGACTACATCACCCGGCAATCTCATCCGCTGGATATCCGCAATATCAATAAGATTTTCAGCAAGCGGATTGTTTGGCTGCTTGAGCTGGTGCCACAGACTTTGACCGTTTCGGCGCGTATCTCTCAGATAGTCGCCAAGTCTGCTGATATCCACAACTTTTCTTTGAAACTTCGCCCATCTGTCGTTGCCGACAAGCCCGGCCTCTCTGCCGACAGGCGTTAATCGTCGGTCTGCATTGTCGGACCGCAGCGCCAGCCGATACTCGGCCCGCGACGTAAACATTCGATAGGGTTCGGTGATATTCTTGGTCAGCAGGTCGTCAATCAGTACGCCGATATAGGCCTGGTCTCTTCCCAATACAATCGGCTCTTTGTTCTCAAGTTTCCTGACGGCATTTATGCCCGCGATAATACCCTGCCCGGCGGCCTCTTCGTACCCGCTCGTGCCGTTAATCTGACCGGCCAGAAACAGCCCTGATATCTTCTTGGTCTCCAGGCTCATCTTCAATTGAATCGGTGGACAATAATCGTACTCGACCGCATACGCATAATGAACAATTCGTGCGTTTTCCGTCCCGCCTAACAGCTTAAGCATCTGCTCCTGAACATCTGCCGGCATAGAGGTAAAGATGCCGTTGCAGTAAATCGTCTTTATCTGGTCTTCCTCCGGCTCCAAAAAAATCCGATGCTGCTTCTTGTCGGCAAACCTGACCACCTTACCCTCGATACTCGGGCAGTACCGCGGGTCCGTGCCCGTTATCTGGCCCGAGGAAAGCGGTGCCCGGTGCAGATTGTCCCGAAGCAGTTTGTGTATCTTCTCATTTGTGTATGTTATCCAGCATGGAATCTGCGGCCGCTCTATCCTGTCCGTCATAAATGAAAACGGCACCGGCGACTCATCACCCAGCTGCACTTCCAATCGGTCAACATCCACCGTACTCGCGTCCAGCCTCGGCGTCGTATCAGTCGCCATCCGACCAAACTCCAGCCCCATCCGTCTCAGGCTCTGCGAAAGTTCCCCGCTTGCCGGCTCATCTCGCCTCCCCCCCGACCAGCTATGCTCGCCCATATACAGCACTGCCCCTAAGAACGTCCCCGGCGTCAAAACCACCACTTCAGCATGGTACGCCGACCCATCTTTGCACTCCACCGCCTCCACTTTGTTGTCATTCGTTCGTATATCCTCTGCTATCTGCTCGATAATCGTCAGGTTACCGGTCTCCTCAAGCCGCTGCTGCATCCACTTTTGGTACTTGCCTCTGTCAGCCTGCGCACGCGGCGACTGCACAGCCGGCCCCTTCGACCGGTTCAGCATCCGAAACTGAATCCCGGTCGCATCTATCGCCAGCCCCATAAGTCCGCCTAAAGCATCAATCTCACGTGCGATTTGCCCCTTCGCAAGTCCGCCGATAGCCGGATTGCAACTCATCTCGGCAATTTTATCCCGGCTCATTGTTATAAGGGCAGTATTCGCCCCGAGCTTTGCTGCTGCATAGGCAGCTTCCACTCCCGCATGACCAGCGCCTATAACAATGCAATCGAAATGCCTTGCCCTCATTCCTACTCCCGAAACGCGACCGCTGATGCAATGGCGAAATTCGCCGTATGTGTGATGCTAAGGGCGATCTGCTTGACGCCGGCCTCGTCCGCAATCCTTTTCACCTCGCCGTCCATCCTGACTTCAGGCTGCCCAGACGAATTGTTGGTAACTTCAATGTCCGTCCAGGCAATCTTGCCCCGCCAGCCCGTGCCGAGCAGCTTCAGCACCGCTTCCTTTGCTGCAAATCTGCCGGCCAGCTTCTCGACACGATTGTGAACCGCCTGCGCATCCGATTGTTCCTGCTCGGTAAACACACGGTCTAAGAACCGCTCGCCGTGCCGCTCGACCATCGATTCAATCCTCGGAAAATCCACCAGGTCTATGCCGTGCAATATCATCTTTATCAGCTCGCACATTTAACCGTTCTACCGCATCTTCGTACATCGACGGTAGGCCGTTTCAACACAAAAGTTAATAAACGTGTCCATATCTGCAATGTTGGCCTGCCTTATCAGCCTGTTAACCACCGCATCCAACGCCGCCTTTCGCCGCTGAAGCTGAATTTGTGCCTCAATTTGTGCCTGAACGTTTTCAAACGGCTCGTGGCTCGCCTCCCTCTTGCTTTCGAGCTTCATAATGAAAATATGTCCATCGGCCTCTATCGGCCCGGACACCTCACCCGCCTCCATCTTCTCGGCTTCTCTATCAAGGACATCGTGAGGTGCTTTCAGCGAACCGGGGGTCACCGGCGCCCACAAACCGCCCGCAGCCACGCGGTGCGGCGAATCGTTCGAATAACCCTTCACCAGCTCACCAAAGTCTTGGCCTCCTCTAATCCTTTCGATTAACTCCTCAGCCAGTTTCAACCCCGCCTCTTTCGCCGAGTCCGCCCTTGGCTCGCCCGCCTCACCCACCTCTATCTTGTCAATCGCAATATCGATCAGCCGAAACCGTATTTGACCGGTCTGCGTAAAATGCTCGTCCTTCATCTCGTTGTACTTGTCCAACAGCTCACTGTGTGTGATAGACTTTCCCTTGCCCAGTTCCTGCGATATGTAGTATTGAGTCAGCAACAGCTTTTTCTGATAGTCGTGAAACTGGCGCCAGCTCATCCCCATCTCTTCAAGCACCTTGTTTGCTTCAGGAAGGTTGCCCCGGTAATTGGCAATGAACTTATTTACTTCCGCCTGGGCCGCCTTATCGAGAGCATCCTCGTTTATATTGCCTGTCGCCTGCTTTTTGGCCTGCTGATACAGCAGAGCATCCGTCGTCTTGCTCATCACAACTTGCTTCACAAGAGGCCTCACCTGCAGTGCAAATCTCCGGAAATCACCGCCCGCTGCCATAGGCTTCAGCATCTCCATCAACGGCGAGACAATCTCATCTACCGTTACCACCTCTTTGTTTATGCTTAACACAAACCCCCCGGATGGTACAGGAAGGTCCCGGCGATCCGCCGGTCCAAACTCAGCCATCTGTTCTTCGCTGAACTTGCCCTGCCTGGTCTTGGCGCTTTGGCAGCCCCCTGTAGCAACCGCCAAAATCCACCCCGCCAATAAGTAGAAACACAATTTTCTCATTTCGCTCATCCGGTCTTGAAGATATTGAGCAAAGCGGCATGTGCCTTCTTGTTACCGGCGAGTATGTTATACTCTTGGCCGGCATAATCTGCCAGGTTTGCCGGGAAAACGCTATTACCGCCCAAGTCTGTCATAATACCGCCGGCGTTGGCGATTAGCAGCGCCCCGGCAGCGATATCCCACAGCTTCGCATCCATTGCGACCGCCCCGGCCAAAGCGCCCTTGGCGACATAGGCAAAGTGAAGCAACCCTGTGCCCAGGCTCCGAAATTTTGTCCGCCGCATAATTTCATGTATAGCTGCCTCGTGCTCAGGTTTGAAATGACTGTCGATGCCGAAACCGGCGAATCTGTTTATGTCCTCGCTGCTTACAGTAATTTTTGAGGCGTTAAGCTGGGCGTTGGTGTCTTTCGCTGCGGTAAACATGGATTCCGTGGCAGGGGCAAAGATTGCCGCCGCGACAGGCTCACCTTCGTATAGCGCCGCGATAGCAACGGTGAAGCAAAGCAGGCCGTGCGCGTAATTATTGCTGCCGTCGATTGGGTCGATGACCCACCAGATAGATTCTGCGGCCCGCGGCGGCTGTTTCAGCATCTTTCCGCCGGCACCTTCCTCGGCTATGAAGCCGTGGTCTGGATAGGTCTCCTTGATGCGGCTGATGATTAAGTCCTGGCAGATGTGGTCCGCCTGAGTAACGATTTCACGGTCGTTCTTGATAGAAGACTTGACGTACCTGATTTCCTCCATTGCGCGCTGGCCGGCAAGCCGGGCTGCCACCACCGCGACCTCTAACATTCGACTAATATCGGTATGTTCCAGTGCCATTTTTAACCTTTCAATTCGACAATGAACTCACAATCTTGCATCTTAACGTAATAATCTCTGCCTGCAAGACATTTTCCCCGCGGCACTACCCGCCAAGGCCGCTGATTGGGTTGGTGCAATAAAAGGGGAGTTTGGGACGTCTTTAGGTATTGACTTGAAGGGGTGAAAAGGTATCGGCTCGGCTGGTGGCGGTGTAGCGACCGGCCGGGATGAGTTTTAACCTTTTTTGGAGACTGGTGTTATGAAGCGGTATGGAATTTTAGCAGTGCTAATCTTAGCAGGTTTAGCGGTGGCGTGGCCTTTGTTCGCCCAAGAGCAAGAACAAGCTGCGAGAGGCGGCGGCCGAGAGCGACGCGGCAGACGTCGGTGGATGAGTTCAGAAGACCAACAAAAGGTGATTGCGACGATTGAGGAACAATTAGGCAAGATGAAGTCAGGCATGGAAGGTATGCCCCGCGGCAGGGAAGGGTGGCGAGACCTTTCTGATGAAGAGCGAGACAAACTGAGAGAAAAATTCAGGAAGATGCGGGACGAGCGGCAGCAATCGCTTACGGTCATTGCCGAGCAAATTGACAAGCTGAAGGGGCCGAGACAACTGAGGCAGGAACATGAAGAGGCCATCGGTAAATTAGACGCCATTCTCAAGTTGGCGCAAAAGGAAAAGGCCAAGGAGACGGCTGCGAGCATCGAGAAGCTGATTGCCGAGAAAAAGGAACTGTTCGGCGAGAAGTTCAAGACTCTTGGTTTTGATCCTGATAGTGGACAGCGTAGGGGACCGCGGTAAATAGCTTTACATTGCCGTTCGCTGCCTTAGCGGGTCTGAAAAATCTGCGCGGCAGCGACGTGTGGTGAACTAAAAGTGTAAAACGCAAAGTGAAAAATTGTGGAACCGCTTCGCGAAGCTTTTCGACAACAATATTGAGGTGGACTAAGGCTGGGCTGTTTTGCCCGGCCTTTTTTATGCGCTTTTTGTGAAGATTTAGTGGATTTTGCGGAGAAAAATATTTTATTTAGACCCAAAGGGTCTGTTAAATTGTTATATTAGTGGCAGACGTTTGCTTTTGAACCGATTGGGCCAATTACATGGAAGACAAGTTACTTGTTTTGAGGTGTAAACGCGGCAGCAGGGCGGCCCTGCGCAGGGTCTATGAGAAGTACAGGGATGATTTGCTGATTTTGGCGATAGCTCTTTTGAAAGATACGAGCGCGGCTGAGGATGTTTTGCACGATGTCTTCGTGTCCTTCGTCCAGCAGTTGGAGAAATTCAAGCTTACCGGCAGTCTCAAAGCTTATCTGGCAACGTGTGTGGCCAATCGAGCACGCAACTGGAACAAGGCCAAGCACACGCAGGCTGTTGAGTTGGATAGCGCAAGCAATGTGAGGTCATATTCCGATGGGCCGGGTGAGGCAGTTATATGCAACGAAGATTTGCAGCGTTTAGGCCGGGCGATGGCCCAGCTTGGTTATGAACAGCGAGAGGTGATAACGCTGAAAGTGCATGGCGGGCTGAAATTCAGGGCAATCGCTGATTCGCAGGGCGTTCCCGTGAATACGGTTAAGAGCCGATATCGGTATGGAATCGAGAAGCTGCGGGCGATTTTAGACGGTGAGGTGAAAGAATGAAGCCGGCAGAACAAATAAAGACGTTATTTGGAAAATCACAGGTTACGGCTGGGGCCAAAGTGGATGATCGGATTCTTGGCGATGCCTTGGACCGGCTGGAAGAATTGAAACAAGCAAAATTGGCTGAAGAACAGCCGAATATTTGGAGAATAATTATGAAAAGTAAAATGACAAAATTTGCCGCCGCGGCGGTTGTGATTATGGCAGTACTTATCGGGTTAGATCATTTTGGTGGTTCGGGTAATGGAACAGGTGTCGTGTGGGCGGATGTCGTGCGTCCGATTCTGGCTGCGCGGACTGCAACCATGGATATTATAATTGGTTCACAAGAACATCAGACCGTGATTCATGATGAAGTT
>SDBT01001268.1_pt1 | contig 43909 bp, 69 predicted proteins | sample 2277101 | NCBI WGS metagenome assembly SDBT01 (sample SAMN10404973, study PRJNA504765) | marine sediment metagenome | isolation source: marine sediment core GS10_PC15, 103 cmbsf | place: Arctic Ocean: Southern Knipovich Ridge | collected 2010
CTATAAACAACCCAATACCCTTAATCTTTATCAATTCAGAATGTAAACTTTGAAGAGTTGAGTGACTAGCGAGTATCTCTTTACTTAAAGATATTTCTCTTAGAATATTAAAGCAATGTGGAAGTTTACCGACTTTCTTCCCTTGAGTAGAAACGATATACGCTCCGTTCCAAATCTTTTGGCCTTGTTCTTGTAGATGGCTTAATCTAAATGAAGAATTAGACAACCACTGATCCATAAATATGTCAGTCGGTTGGCCTATTAATTCTAATGTAGAAGGGAGATTGAAAAGCCGAGCAGCAGCCATAGCAACAGTATAATATTTCGGCCCGTTATTATAACGCCAGTTTTCCCTAATCCATTTTGTAACTTTATCGTCTTCTCGATCAACATTACAAAAATAGGTTTTTTGCATAACTTTATTATCTGACCAAGGCGCGGGTTCACCGAACTTTTTCTTAAGACGTATATTTTCACGCTCGTTAATCCAATAAACCATTTGTTTCTGATTGTATGTTAACATATTACTAATCTTCCTATTGCTCTAAACCGTATTTAAACGCTTTTTTCCACTGCATCCTAACATCTGTTCTTGTTTCTAAACCTTTCCAGCCAGACTTAGATGTTTTCTCAACGACTGTAACAAAGTCTGGATATTTGTCTTTAAGAGCTAACGCGCATTTCCTCTGCAATTCTGGTGTTCTGTACAAACTACATCCACCGTCCGCTCCAGAACTCTTTTGACCCCAGCAATACTTATAAAATACACGATTAGGGATACCTTGGGTGAACATATCTAATAGAAGATTAAAATCTTCCATAACTTCTGAGCCATCAAATCTCAGACCATGTTCTTTAAACTTTTTAATATTTACCCCATGGAAATTCATTTGCCTAGTGACGTCAGCATAGTCATCTGTGTTATGATTATTCCCTTGACGAGCACTAAGCCCTACCATAGTGAATTCGTCGAAGCCCATAGTATCTATTAAGATACCAAACATTTCTTCAACTTCTTCATCTGTACTATATTTAAGACTGATTGAATTTGGCTGACGTTTGTAAAACATCATATCATCATCTAACAGAAATAAGAATGATGTTTTACAGATTTCTATACCATATTGTCGTACAGCAGCTATACCTGATATACCTTTAGGAACACATTCTACTTGACAAATCCCATCATATTCAAAAGAATAATCATCAAATTCTTCATAATCAACAAGTAATACCACATTTCTTTTTAAAGAGGGGGGTAATATATTCAATGTGACCTGTTCAGATACTCGCCCTCTAGTTGGTATCATTATTGTCATATCTGAAAACATTTTCTATCCTTTTTGTAACTGAATATTACCGCTATTAAAATTAGGATCTCGTTTAACAAGAAGGCTTGAAGAATTAGGTTTATCTTCACCACCTAATCCGTATATAAGATCTATACCTGCCGTTTCGCAATAATAGTCTTCAGGTGTATTATGTTGTTTTCTATCTCCCCCGTTACCAAATACATCTACTGTTATTGTTGATAGTGTATCAATGACAGTATCACCATGATCTATGGACTCTACAACTAAATCAATGTATCGGCAGCTTTCGAGAATAACTTTACGGTCTTCAAAAGTTTGAAAGTAAAAACCTTTTTTACGTATAAGCCAACCATCTGTATTTAAGATCAACGTTATATTATAACCTCTTTGATCAGCATCTTGAAACATTTTAATATGACCGATATGCAAAGGATCAAATCCACCTGATAATACTATTGTTTTCCTCATGTTCTAACACCATAATCATCTGGGGTCTCAACACCCTGTTTTAGGCGAGATACAATCCTATTTAGATAACTAGGATCGCTTGAATTATTATCGCGAACTTTACGGATAACTTGAATGATCATATTTTTAGCCCGTGACAAATCATTCTTTAAAATCCATCTCCAACGCTCAAGCTCAAGCATTAGTTCTTTTTGTTGGGCTTGAGAATTTTCATACCTTACCAATTCTGTTTTCGACATAACTGTTCTCCTGTTAAAGTTCTTCTTCAATTTCAATATAACCTTCACGGATTGCCCCGGCGATATAACCGTTTGCATACTTTTCATCTTTTTCTGTTTCAAACATGAAGGTTTCGCGGATATCTTCGAACAACATTCCTCCCATGTTATTTTCAATAATCCTTTGGATATTACCCATAACAGATCCGTCACGAGCTTTCTTATCCGTACAAGATAGCGATTCACCTGCTAACGATTTAGCGGTTATCCTACCTGCTGTTTTCAGTTTAGGTTTGGGTTTGGTAACAGGATCAGGTGTTGTTTCTGTCCCAAGTTTACGGCCACCCTCTTTATTTTTAGAAACATATTTGTCTTTAAATGGTTCGGTGATATCCTCATTACTACAAAGTGTTGAAAATACTTCAGCAACCATTTCATCCATATCTTCGTCAAGATCAAAAGGGTCGCCGCCTAAGTATTCAAAAATCGTTTCAAGATCACTAGCAAATTTGAATTCAGCTACTAATTCTTCAGCAGTGCTAATTATTACCCAATCCGAACCTGTTAGTACTTCATCCAAATAGAGATGTAGGCTTTCCCCGTCCGCATGTTTATAGACGGGGAGTTTTGTATTTTTATCAATTGCAAAATACATTTCTAATCCTTTTTAATGGAGACAAAACCTTCACGAATGGCCCCGATAACATAACCCCTAGCAAAACCGTAATCAACACTCTGATTACTTCTTGGAGGAGTCCAGTTTTCTTGAAAATGAGTAATGGCTTTATCAATTGTGTTATGACCCCCATCTATCCCCTGCTGAATTACCAACATTGCTGAACCTGTTTTACTTGGTCGCCTTGGTGATTTAGAAATGAGTTCTTTTTCACCCGAATATTTAGAAGGCTTTTTAGATTTAGGCTTTTCTTCAGGGAGATTTTCTTGAGCAGCAATTAGACGTTTAACACCTGTCGCATGGTCACGGAATTTCTTAACAGATTTAGCGCCGACAAGAGTTGCGATCATATTGTAGTTGATTACGATTTCAGAGCTTTTCAACTTTTGGATTTGATCAGCTGATAATGCGTTATATGTAGTCATGATTTTATCCTTGTTTCTGTTTAACTGTTTAACTAATGATTACATTATATCAGACCATATTCAAGAAGTAAAGCTCTTTTTATAAATAAGTTGAAAATAGTTTGAGATGACCGAAACCACCTCAAACAATTCTTAAAGTTTACCAGTCGTCGTCACTGCTCTCTTCTTCACCGTCGTCAGCGAAATCAGCAAAGTCATCACTAGCACTTGTAGAGCCGTCAAGACGGTCACCTTTTTTCCTGAGCATAATATTATTAAGTCCGACAGCGACACCTTTAGCTTCGTCACCTTCAAAGCCATAAATATTAACAGACACATTAAAGTAGGCTCCGCTGTAACACAATTCTTCGATGTCATCGATATCAGCAGGTTCATTATGCCTGTTCACGATGCCAGGTTTTTTCTTACCATTGGCATTCATGAACATCATACCTTCATACTCTTCGCTGTCACGTTCTTTGTCACCGTCGCGAAGAGGGGTCTTGATCATACCCATTTTAATTTTATCACCAAATTTTTCTTTAGCAGCTTCAGAAACCAAACAGTTGATCTTTTTAATTTGGGGATCATCTTTGGCTAGAATGATTTGAAGCGAATAGGAACCATCCGTCCCATCTTTGTTTTTACGAGGTGCAGTCACATATACGAATGAACCACGAACATTTTGTAGGATAATTTTACCCATTTGTAGATTTCCTTTTTCTGTTTAAGTGCGTTACAAATTTAATCTAAATCTGCAAAGTCGCTGACAGCACTCGGCGGAATTGCTTTTCTGCTATCAGATAATGGAACCATAACAATCGCGCCCTCTGGCTTGGTCGTAATGGTCTTCATTATTTCTGAGGTGTCTTCTTTACCTATTTTCTTTTGTAGTAGTTTTTCTATCTGGCCCATAGGGATATTTGTAGGCGTTTGAATAAACACTTCGCCCCGTTCAAGATGATCAAATACATCTGAGAAATCGTCTAGAGCGTCACCATTAAGCCTCCGTTGGGTTTTAGCCCTGACAAGTTTAAGGGTCTCTCGATAGTCCTTAGAACCGCTATGCATTTCAGATTCGACCTGGCTACGCACAGCCTTTATAAACTGTTCAATCAGACCTGCGTATTCTAGTAATTTAGCTTTTTCTTGAGACTTTAACAAATTAGGATTTGCGATTACTTCACATGGGAACTGGGCATCAAAATCTAACATAGCGGTTTCAACTGTTAGATCATAGACAGCCTTGCAGGAACCTTTAGCAGGGCACCATCGGCAACCCTCTTCACTTGGTACTAATGGAGCATTAGGGTCTTGTGTAGCTATACCTGCCGGTATTAAAGTGTTTTCAGACCAATCAAATAATTCATCAGAAGTTATCTCCCAAATACGAATAGGGCCGTCGGGACTAAAAGCCCTTGGCTGTACAATTTCTAAGAACACAGTCCAGGTATCATCAAATTCTGATATGCCTAAATGCAATAATGCACCTAAACCATAGCTCATCAACTGAGTATTATCTATAGGATCTACAACAACCCCTTGACCATGTTTATAATCTGTTACAACAATCACGCGATCTGCACGGTTAACATGAAGGGCGTCACTAGTCCCCCCGTCCATCCCAGGCACGTTTAATTCTTTGAGAGAACATTTAACTTCAAATTGACCTTCCCAATCTTCAGAATCATTAAGGGTGGTTATGTTGCCTATGTGGTCTACATAAACTTGAACCGCTTCGATCATATTATCGTTAACGGTAAAATTAAAACCATCATATTTCTTAATTTTACCTTTATAATTCTCAGGGCTAGTCTTTTTAACCAAACTTTCTTCACCGAGCCAATGCGCAACACTACCTTCAGCGGCATATTTGTTTGGTGCCTCTGTGATATTTAAAGAGTCAATCAACGCGACAGAACCTGGGCAAGTTATCCAGCGTTTTGATGAACTAGGGGATAGTTTAGCATGTGTTGCCATATTATTAAGCTTTCAATTGGAGACTTAGGATACCATAACGCCTATCTAAAACTGAACCTGAAAACGCACACGGTGTAGATCTATCTGTAATATAAGTAATTTCGCATTCTACTTCTTTACCTGTATATACTCCAATTGCTTGATTATATTCTTGAAGAAGTAATCTATCACCGACTTTGTAACTACGATCACGCATATCACGTATATCATGTTTCTTTTTACCCGAAGCAATAGCGTGGAATAAATATGACCAAGATTTTACTTTATGTATTTCCATTTTATTTCCTTTAAATATTTGGTGGAGATAGAAGGACTCGAACCTACGACCGGGCCGTTATGAGCAGCCAGCTCTAACCAACTGAGCTATATCTCCTAGATATTTCACTTACGATATTGTCTACTACTTCTAACCCCATATCAAGAACTGACTTAAAATATAATTCAGGATTTGTTCCGGGTGCTATGAACACCACTTCACATAAGGGATAAGGTTCATATCTAGGCTTAAGATGTGGGTATTTCTCAATAACAAATGCAAATGTGTTTAGACAGCTACTGTTTATTTCATTAATGCGTGAGCCCATTACTACATTAAAATGCCTATTGATTTCGGTTCTTGTTCCCATTGTATTTTCTCCTGATTAGATTAACGAGTTATATTAGCAAATCTGTTTAAGCGATCAAGATCATACATACTATCACTACTCATTTTTGCTGTAGCTCTCCGCCATTGATGGTTTTGCCAATTAGTCATTTTAGCAATAATCTTGTCAGCTTCAGATCTAATTTTACGTTTTTGTAGATTACGAAGATAACCTAAAAAGTTAAATAGTTCTGAATTCCTGCCTAGTTTAGTATACCAGCAATCTGAACCGATACGTTCTAATTCATTCTGTGTTAATGTAACCATAATATATTTCTCCTAGTTAATAAATCTTTGAAATTCCGTGTAGGACGATCGTCACCGCTGGGCTTCCCATGCTGCCGGGCAGGCAGTACCTACACGAAACATCAAAAATTTATTTAAAGACAGGTAGCTATTAGGCTCTGTAAAACACTATATTTACTACACTCCCTTTTATTAGGGACTCTGTTACAGCAGAGCTGCCTTTAAATAAACCCTAGTTTTGATACCCAGACTAGGAACTGGAGGGGAGGAAACCCTTATGTTACAGCAGCAAGAATTGATGCAAGTACTTTAGGAGTGCACTTATCAACATCGCTCAATGCTTCGACTTTATACTTCTTCATAACTTCTTTGGCAGCGTCTTTGCTTTCGCTCTTGGCGTATGCCTTCAAAGCAATCTTAACCGCATCGGCTGAAACTTCTGGCTCATCGTCGAGATCATCATCGTCACCGAAACCGTCGTCATCAATTTCTACTGGGCCAACTTCCCAACCAGCGATGATCGCTTCATACTGTTCAGGTGTTGCAGCAGCACAAGTTTTAAGAAGGGTAGACTGTTTTTCTACACCGTTTGCAATCATAACAGATGAAACAAATGCTTCATCATGGGTGGTTTTAGCAGCCTTGGCGGCTTTCTTAAAATCATTAAACGAAACATCTGTCGCCGGAGCTGCTGTTTCTGTACAGTCATTAGCCTGTTCAGTATTGATAGTTTCAGTTGTTGAACTATACCCTGAAATCAGAAGTTTGTTGATCTTGTCAATCACTTCTGCGTTATCGGGAGTCAGGTTAATGTTATATGTAATAGTATTCATTGTGTATCCTTATTAATAATGTAAACTTAAATTCCCAATTCTCAGATACAGACAAATGTTTATCCGCAGCCTTATTTGTAGAGCCTACCTTAATCGATCTTAAAATCAAAAGCAAGTATTATTTTATTTATTTTTATAGTTATTAAAAAAGATTAGCTTTTACATAAAAACACGCTTATAGTTTATAAAAATTATATTTAAAAGGTGTAAATAAATGAAAATAGTGCCTCCCAATATTGATTGTACAAAAAATGAGATTAACCCGATAACTGATCTCAATGCCAAAGGGTTATCAAAATATAAAAAAGATGCATTGGATGATTTGATAAACCAAGCAGGGGGTGTAAATGATCTAGCAAGAATGTTAACTTTACCGTATATGACTGTAAGGGGGTGGTCAGATCGTGGGCAAATAAGTAAGAAAGGAGCTATACTAGTAGAGCAACATGCATCTCTAGGTGTATATTTTAAAGCAATATCTCTTCGCCCTGATCTATATAAATAAGGTTCTCATATATGGCTTATAACAAATCCGAATTGGGAAATTATCGGGAGCTTAAAGCTGATATTATTCCTATACACCCATGGAACAAAAAGATAAAGGGCAAAGAACGGGGGAAGACGCCAGTACATAGTGATTGGACTAAACGAACGTACAAATCTAAATCTTATAAAGATTGGATTAATAAAGGATATAATCTAGGATACCGTATCCGCGAAGAAGAAGTAGTTGTGGACCTTGATCCAAGGAACTATGAAGGCCAAGATTGTTCCCAAAAAGTCGCCGAGCTATTTGGTTATTTTGATATAGATGAATTGATAGAACACATGCCAGTTGTTTTAACAGGCGGTGGTGGATATCATATCTATTGCCTGTTGCCAGAAGGTACTAACTACCGAGAATTTAAAGAGGTTGTTGAAGAAGAACTTCCTGGTGTGGAATTCAAACGTAAAGGGCGACAGGTATTATGTGCTGGGTCTAAACATCCCTCCGGTAACTTTTACAAATGGTTAAATTGGACTCAACCTAAAATTATACCCACTGAAGTCTCAGAACTATTCGAACGCGAATTGGTTAACAGAGATAAAGACTATAGTGACGGTCGCGGTGTTTTAAACGGTGCTCAACTGACCGATATAGTGTTAGACAAATTGGACCCCTGTGATTTTGATACGAATGATGCTTGGTGGCCTATTATGTGTGGGTCACATCATGCCACAGATGGACAAGGTGTTGACGAATTCGTTGAATGGTCAATGCAGGATGATAAGTATAGTGAAGACGAGAATACTATACGTGGCCGCTGGGAATCGTTATCAGAAAAAGCAAACAGCATCACCATCGGGTCACTCATACATCATCTAGAAAAGTCAGGTGAAGACACATCTGATCTCAAAGCAGTATTGTCATTTTCTAATATGTCAGATCTCAATGATTTCGATGATTTTGATGACATGACTGATGAAGAGAAAGAAGACGCTGACATACTAAAACAGGCTATACAATCAGGCGACGAAATAGACATATCAGATATCTACGACATCCCAGATGAAGAAGAGGTCGGGGTAGAGGGTGCAGCTATAGCAGCGGCTCGGGCATTACGTAAAGGATCACCTAATGACGAAATACTTAAATGTCTCAGGCTTATCAAAGCCGCAACAACTATAGAGACTATGCAATCTAGTAAGATCGTAGTAGAGAACACATCCTTATCATTATCAGATGTAAAAGGGTTGCTCAAACAGTTAGACGCCAAGATTATCGACGATCTGGGCTTGTTAGTATCACAGAAGACTTTAGAAAAAAGCTTTAATAAAGGTCGTCATCTTACCAATCCCCCTAACGGTTCATTATGGGCTTACAAGAAAACTCATTGGTCCCCTATGTCAGATGAATTCCTGGCTAAGTTAATTCAGAAGACACTCCATGTAATAAAGAAGAAGATGACAATAGAGATGAACGAAGTCGCTTTGTTATCCCAATCGGTAAAGCTCACTAGGATTGAATCTTCTACTCTCACCGACCGTATACATCGGACAAGCGCACCGCTGAGTGTGGTTAATTGTAAGAACGGTGAATTATGGATGACGGAAGAGGGGGGTCATGAGCTCAAGCCTCATAATTATCGTAGCTATCTACTTAACTGTTTGAATGTTGATTATGACCCTAGCGCGGAATGCCCTTTATTTATGGAAACCCTGCACGATATATTCAGAGACTACCCGGATACTGAGGATATGGTACGGCACATGGGGGAGATATTAGGCTACACTATCCAGCCACATAAAAATATCGCCTCTTGGTGGCTCTTCAGGGGCCCCGGCGGCGACGGTAAATCGACCATACTTAAAATATTGAGCGGTATATTGGGTGATGCACAATTATCATCTACGAGTAAGATCTTGGCTTGCGGTTCAGAGTTTGGTAACAATCACGCATTACATAGCCTAGTAGGCAAATTGGCCGTAACTATTGAAGAACTCCCGGCGAATTATCTTCTGAAGGATGAAGGTATGAAGATGCTTTCTGAGAATACTAAGATGGAGGCTAATCCTAAGCTTAAAGATGCATTTAGCTTCATGTATTCAGCTACCCTTATTATGTGTAGTAATGGATATCCTGCTGTTCGCGATTTAAGTGAGGGTATGATAAGACGTGCTAATATCATACCGTTCAATCGTAGTTTCCATAAGAAACAAGAAGATGATTTAGATAGGCCTAATAAAATATTGAAAAACCCTAAAGAAATGGCCGGGGTGTTAAATTTTATGTTGAACGGTCTTCAACGATTAAGGGACCGGGGTAGGTTCAAAGTGCCAGTATCTTGTCAGACAGCTCTAGAGACATGGCGCGGGGAATCTAACAATATGATCATGTTCCTTAAACAAACTATAGTGATAACCCGTAACCATAATGAAAACTTATGTGACTTTAAAGAATTCTACCATATTACTTATGATAACTGGTGTGTTGAAAACGGGATAGACCCTAAGATGATTAAAAAGATGGGGCAGTTCAAAAAAGATTTAGTGAGTCTAGGTCTACAGATACGGACAGGGTCTGGTAATATTTTGAAGATATACGGTGGTCAATTTATTAAGGTGGATACTTTAGCAGATGAATTAGATGAAGAATTCGATTTAGATTGGTAATCTGTAGAAGTAGACCTGTTAAAAAGTGGTGAAGATAGTTAGTTTTTTAAGTCTCTTTAAAAAGTATAGATTGTTAGTAGGGGGGTTTAGAGGTAGGAAGTGAAAAATCGGTTAGTTAGTATGTGTTTTAAAAGAACTAAAAGGCTCATGAAGATAAAATATAGAGGTAATGATATAACATAACGTTATTGAAATTTTAAATATATATATAAGGTATTGGTTGCAAAACACATACTTTTCTAAACTACTATATTATCTAACTCGGCTTGGTAAAAGGATCTCTCAAATTTTAAAATAAACAGGTTTACTATAAAACCTAACTAATATAGTATAAGGTGATCTACATTTATTAAGGATATTATAATGAACCACATCGATAACTTTATTTCTGACTACATTACGGTTACACACAAAACATCTGATAGGATATTAGCTAAAGAACTGCATGAGGAATATCTACAATTTTCGTATGGTAGTTTGAAACAACCGATCGGCCCTAATAAATTTTATAAACGGTTAAGAGATACAGGGATATCAGTTAGAACCGGTACAGCTAATAAGATGTACGTATTTGGTGTAATATCAGAATGGCTTTAACAGAAGGATTGAATATGACTAAACACCCTACCAGATATATTAGACAATGCGAAGCAAAGATTAAATCTGGTAATCGCTGTAAAATAAAAGATATTTATCAAGAGGGTTATTGTTACGATCATTACCATTTAAGCTGTGTAGGTAAAGTTGAAGATCATGAAACTAGCCCTAATAGGAGGGTTAAATGGTGAATCTTAAACAACCTATTAAATGCTCGCTATGCGGTAATTCAGGATATCTTACTCCTACAAAATATGGGGATCGCTATACTTGTAAGGATTGTGATACCTATTCTTGGGGACCGGGACTTATGGTTACTAAAGAAATACATCGGACACGTAAAGCTAGGATGCATAGGCGAAAAGCTGGAGGTTATGCCAACAAAATGAAACAAAGTTAAATTAGCCCTTTACTTCTCAAAACAATCTGATATAATAGGGTCATAAGTTAAACGGAAACAAAGGATAAACAGATGACTAAATCACAAAAACAAGCCAAACTGACCAACACTAAACAGATGATTAAACCAGTAGTTAAATTTAAATGTGATACTGTCCCGTATGACCATGGGGGTACATGTGTCTATATCATGTCTCCCCATGGTCATACGGGACAGGGGGCTATCTTTGTACCATCTGTTGATATTGGTTTAAGATTAGCTGATGCTCTTAACAAAGCTGTAGAGAATATGTCATGACCGACATTATCGAAAAGATCTTGAAGCTTAAACAGAAAGCAACATGTGAGTCTGCTACTGAAGCTGAGGCTGAAATGTTTGCTGCCAAGGTTGTAGAGATGATGCGCAAACACGCTATTGAAGAACACCAGCTAACTGATAAGCCTGATCATAAGCATGATAAGAGGGCTATTAAATATCTTAACCCTTGGCGTCGTGATCTGATCCGTGCTTGTGCTGACGCTTGTTTTTGTTGTTTGGTATACGGTATGCGGTCAAGTGAGAAAGGTCAAGTCAACATAGTCGGAAGACCCTTGAACGTTCAAGCTTGTTATGAGATGTACTATTTCATAGAAAAGCAGGTAATCCTGATCGCCCGTGCCCTATACCCTAAAGATAGCAAGTCCCAGAAACGGGCTGAGGGGGGCTTAGGTGCGGGGGTTGCTGGGAAGATCCAAGAGACTAAAGGGTATGACCAGGAGTCTCGGTTGCCCGTTATTCAAGAGAAAGAAGCCGCTAATGATGCTGCTGACACGTTCATGGATATTGTGCCTTTAAGATTGCGCTCACACCGTAGGACTAGAGAGCATATTGTAGGTGAAATAAATTCAGACCGTATTAAATTAAGACATGATATAAAGGATTAAGAAGATGTTACTAGAACAACAATTTAATAATTTTAATGAATGGGTTACATATGCTTCTAGCGTTTTAATATGTCATCCTAATTACAATGAACGGTTTTTTACCGCTATATGTTTTGACACATTAGGTAGACGATGTTATACTGGTAAACAGTTTATGAGGGCTAGAGATGAAGGTACATTTCCGATTCGATGGTGGTGGCCAGATCAATCTATAAATGAATTGATTTCAAACAAATAGCTGAAAACTTTTTAAAGGATTGAAGGATGACGTATACAGAAAAGAGACTCTATTATCAAATTGAAAAACTCAATTCTGACAATGCCAAGCTTAGGGGGGCTTTAGAAAAGATACTGAAACATCAACCCCTTGTTAGTGACGGGGTGCAAGATGATACTGTAGCTATAATTACAAACGAAGCTTTAAGGATTAACCAATGATAATATCAACTGTTAAAGAAGACTACCCCACTGTCTATAAGGCGTTAATGCATATTGCCTTAGATAATGGCTGCATAAATCGTATTGATCCGGAGGAGTCTTTACCGGATATCCCTTCATCATATGTTGATAGGCTAGACGCCTTTGAAATAGATGCAAAACGGATAGGTCCTAAATTAGAAGCATTCTGCACTGCTGACGAATTGGAAATCAGCGGCTTAGTTGACAAGTATGACGTTTTGTATTTTGGTGACTTTTTGAATGATTGGTTTGAGCTTCTTTAAAATTTGATTTTACTTCCCCTCTTGTATAGTATATAAGAGATATCAGATTAAACAGATAAAAGGATTGAAAGATGAAAACAACATTAAACGAAATTAGAAAATATTCACCTTGCAAGTCGAGCTGGATTAAATTACTTGATGCACTTGACAAAACTTCGGCAGATGATGAACCTCTTGAATTCAGAACGATATACAGATCATTGGGCGCAGATGATCTTATCTGGTGTTCACGAGTTCTTGATAAAAAATCACGTGTTTATCTCGGTGCAAAATTTGCTGAAACTTCATTGCAATACACAGAAGATAAGCGTGTACATGATTCCGTTGCTGTATGCTTTAAATTTGCGAGTGGCGAGGCAACAGAAGAGGAATTGGCTGCTGCTGGGGCTGCTGCTTGGGCTGCTGCTGGGGCTGCTGGGGCTGCTGCTAGGGCTGCTGGGGCTGCTGCTTGGGCTGCTGCTGGGGCTGCTACTAGGGCTGCTGCTTGGGCTGCTGCTTGGGCTACTGCTGGGGCTGCTGCTAAACTAGAAGAGTTTGCACAAATAATGCTTCGGTATGTAAAGGATTAAACAGATAAAAGGATAAAGAGATGACACCAAATCAATTGGCTAGGGTATATCTCCCTGAAACAGTGGGTACACCTAATCCATATTGGACTAAATTCAGGGTTGGTAAAGGGGGAAATACTATTGATAGATTAGCTAATCATATTTGTAGTAGGACTAAACCTTTTTCATTCGGTAATGTTACAAATGTGTTTATGTCTGTTATTAACAGAAACCATTATGCGTTAGGTTCTTGGGCAAAAGGTTATGAATTATTGACGGATAAAGTTGTTAAAAAATTAAGATATAGGGATGGTAAATTATGACAAAACTTAGACACGTGATGATAGATATTGAAACTCTTGATATCCTACCTACTGCTAAGATATTGTCTATAGGAGTGGTTATATTTGATCCCAGATATGGTAAGATTAGTAATGACACGTTCTATACTGAGCTCAACCACAAGGCTCAAAAGGATAGAACAACGGGTAAATCTACAGAGGCGTGGTGGGCGGCTCAACCTCTACAAATCAGATCAGTATTAAATGGTAAAGCGGACCTTGCTGAACAGCTTGAAGAGCTCGCGTGGTTTCTCCCATCTGATTGTAAGGTTTGGGGCAACGGTCCGACATTTGATATGATTATACTTGAAGACGCCTGCCGTCAGCTTAAGATAGATGTACCCTGGGACTTTTGGAATATCCGTGATTGCAGGACTATCAAAGATATGTTCGAGAGCCAAAGAGGGGGTTTTGGTAGGGAGGTATCTAGGGCTAATCATAACGCTCTCGACGACGCTCTGTATCAGGCTAAATATGTATGCAAATATTGGAAACGATTAGTAGGGGGCAAGTAAATGAAACTTATAGATTTTGATGTTAATATCTTACACCAAACGGATGGGGCTGTCTTAGTCGATCATGAGGGTGTTAATATATGGTTAGCAAAATCTCAAGTCGCGGTGTATGTTAGTGACAGGACAGATACTACACATTTGATCACTGTACCAGAATGGCTTGCTATAGAAAAGGAAATGATATGAAATATTTATTATCAGAAGAAGAGTACCTCGCGCTTAAGAAGATAATCCCTGAAAAGGAAGAAGCGTATAAGAACACCATTAACACATTATGTACATTAGCGGCGGCATTTATCCCTATCAGATATTGGGATAATAACGATATGATACCTTGGGGGTGCCCATATTACAAACATAAGCCGATAGAACATGTTAAATTTTCTCTACCTAAGAAGGTAACAACTGGTGAAGGGGTTTACATGGAATACTGTGATGAATGCCCTGTCAGCAAATATTGTTCACAACGCAAGCACTATTCAAAATAGAAAAGGAAATGATATGATTTCTTTTGAAAAAGTATGTTTTTGGATAGGTATCCCAGTAATATTTTGGGCAACTTTAATTGGGTTTGGATTCTTTTAAAAGGAGATTTAAAATGGAAGGTATGATAATGTTTATAGCTTTCATAATGAGTTGCTTATTAGTTTTTGTTTTGTCTGATATATTCTATTGTAAACTACTTATGAAGAAAATAGAAAAAGGTACAAAATGGGGTATAGTAACCACTTATTCAATTAAAACATTTGCCCCTTCTGTAACAGGTATCTATATTTGGCTTATATGGTATTCGGGGATTTGGGCTTATATTATGAGACCATTAGGTTCTTTTTGAAATAAAATTAAAATAACACTTTACTTCTCAGAAACGGTATGATATACTCTAATCATAAGTTAAACAGAAGCAAAGGATAAACAGATGAAAACACTTACACAACTTGAAAATATTGTGCTTACAGAAATTGTAAAAGAAGAGCTTTATGATTCAGATGGTGAAAGTAAAGGTCGGGGGCCAGATCTACCTGATCTATTTAAAACAACAGGTATTGAAGTAAAGATCCTTCGCGGAGTGTTAGGGTCATTGGTTAAGAAAAATCAAATTGAGGTTGAACCTGGATATGACGGCCCTGATCTCTACTGTTCTAACTTTACTTTTGAAGAGGCTTTAGATTTCGCGCTCTAACAGTTAACCTAGAGTAACCCCCTATTTAAATCGCTAAATAGGGGATTTACTTTGTCATAAAAATCATTTATGCTATTATCCGCAATATACCATGGCCGGATAAATATACATGACAGTAAACCCATTATCTATAGACGAGCTTAGAGAGCGAATACACAAGGGGGAGGCTAACGACCCTTTAGTCTTTTTAGAGGCTATAATGGGGGGACAAGATCCTCGTAAGTTCTCAAGAGTTTATGATTTGGTATGTGATATAGATGAGTTCTCAGACGGAGATATTAGTAAAGATGATTGGGCCGAATTATTTGAATGTGTTAAAGAGCACTACAGGTTTAGTACAGTTTCGGTAACAGAGTCACATAGTGCTGCTAAAACGTTAGCTGAGTATCTCCATCCCAAACGGAAACAGATTGATATAAAGGGGGTCGGTATCAACGGTATTGAGGCGATAATCAGCCCACTAACTGAAGAAGAAATTGAGCTTTTTAAGGAGAAGTTCAATGATGAATTCTAATACTGTATATGAAGAGGCTGACCGTTGGTCTTTAAATGAGAAACGGATGCTCAAATATATGTTAGAAAAAGACGGCATGCAATTCATGAGATACTTCTTTAAATTGCGCGAAGGTAATAAGATGTTATTGAATTGGCATCATTATGTTCTTGATTACATTCTACAAGGCGTTTTAGATTGCAAGCTAAATCGGGTTATTATTAACATCGCTCCGGGATATACCAAAACAGAAGAGGCTGTACTTAATTTTATCTCTAGGGGCCTAGCTATAAACCCTCGTGCCAAATTTATACACTCATCTTATTCGGGTGACCTAGCCCATAATAATTCATCCCAAATAAAAGACATTATCACGCTGCCCGAATATCAGGACCACTGGCCTATGCAAATAAGGGTAGATGCTAGTGGTAAGAAAAGATGGTTTACCGAACAGGGTGGTGGTATGATGGCTGCTCCAGCGGGGGGTCAGATCACTGGGTTCAGGGCGGGTCGAATGGAAGAAGGTTTTACCGGGGCATTTGTATTGGATGACCCTGTCAAGCCAGATGATGCTTATCGTGCCGTAAAGAGAAATGCTATTAATAACCGATTTAACAATACAATGCGTTCTAGATTGGCTGTTGAGTGGAACCCCTTTATAATTATTATGCAGAGGATACATGAAGACGATCTTACAGGTTATCTACTTAGAGGCGGATCAGGTGATATGTGGCACCATATTTCTATACCAACGTTACTTACAGATGAGATATTAGACGCTAAATATCCTGAAGACTATACCCATAGTATACAAATCAAATTGAATGACATTTTAGCAGCGTTGCATGGGGGACCAGAGTATGCTTTTTAGTACTGAGCAAATAGCTACATTCCCCAAGGTAATACTCCCAGGGACGTCTCTGTGGCCGTATAAACATACCCCGAAAGATCTCAGAATATTAGAAGAGGGCGACCCGTATACATTTTCTAGCCAATACCAGCAAAATCCGAGCCCATTAGGTGGGGGTATGTTTAAGGAAAAATACTGGAAATACTATGACGTGCTTCCACCCGATATTACGATAATAAGAATATTCGGTGACACTGCCCAAAAGACTAAAGAGCAGCATGACTATAGTGTATTTCAATGTTGGGCTAGGTCTGCTTCTAAAGGGATATTCCTAATAGATCAGGTCCGAGGTAAATGGGAAGCACCTGAATTGGAATCTAAATTAGTAGATTTCTGGAATAAGCACAAGCCGACCTTGTACAAGAGATCGGGTGCCCAGTCTGTTAAAGTAGAAGATAAGAGTTCTGGTTCAAGCCTTATACAATCTATTAAGAAAGACTATATGATACCGATAGAAGGTATACAACGGAATACAGATAAAGTATTACGGGCGATGGGTGTTGTTAAATATTTTGCGAGCGGATATATACATCTCCCTTCAGGTACGGAATGGTTACACGATTATAAAGAAGAATTTAGAAAATTCACACCGTTGATGAGCCATAAACACGATGACCAAATAGACCCCACTATGGACGCTGTGGAAGACTTAATAGTATTTGAAGATTCGCTTTATAGTGAAAGTGCATTATCTTAATCAAGGCTAATTTTGAAAAAGGAAATAAAATGAGTTCTCTTAAACAATCATATGGTAGATTGACTAATAACGAAATATCTATTTTACTTCGTAATATGACAGATGATGGAGATCCTGCCGGTAATGCTGATGCAGATGTAGATGGATCTATAACCCCTGTAGAATTTTTTATACAACCTTTACCTACTACAGCATTTGAAGTCGTACAAGTTACTGTAGAAATAAGTGATGCGGGTAATCCGGGATTAAATGATTTTGGTAATATTGTAGGCCCTCTTGCTAACGGGGTACAATTTTTTATAGATCAAAAAGGTAGTCGGCTGTTATTTGGTAATCCTATTAAAACAAATAGATCACTAATAGGTCTCGGTCCGATAGTTCAAAGATTACCATTTCAGGGCGGAGTAGAAGTTGGTACATTTACTTTTAATGTATTTGAACATGCTAAACAGGGTATCCTTTTAAGCGGTAATACCAATGATAAGTTTGGTATAATTATACAAGATAATTTATTAGCATTAGAGGCGCATACTGTGGTAGTTAAAGGTAATATACGATTAGAAACGGTTTAACAAATAAGGCACGATTATGACTGAGAAAGCGACAATATCGACTGAAGATGAGTTAATAGGAGATGGTCTTGAAAACTTAATTGCTCAATTAGGTACTGGGCAAGATAAACGTAATGCTTCTGTATTCAAAAATAATAAACAATTGTCTCGTGATGGAGGGCAAGTTGAACTTAGTGCCCTTTATAGGACAGAATGGTTAGCGGGCAAAGTCGTGGATATCGTCCCTAATGATATGACACGGGAATGGCGGACTTTCAATGGGGAAATCGAACCTGGAACTATCCAAATACTTGAAGATGAAGAAAACCGTTTAAAATTAGTTAATGCGTTTAATCAAGCTCATAAATGGGCAAGATTATACGGTACTGCGTTTATAATTATGTCTATTGATGATGGGGGCCGCCCTGAAGATCCTTTGAACATTAACAACATAAAGAAAGGAGGGTTAAGGCATATTAAAGTAATTGATAGGCATAGGATAGATCATAAAGATGTTCAACCCATATCAGATCCATTAAGTGCTAGTTTTGGATTTCCAGAATTATACAGATTTAGTGAAACTTCTGCAGTAATCCATTATACTCGCATTATACGATTTGATGGAGTTAAGTTACCATTTGACGAATTTAGAAGGAATAACTTTTATTCGGATTCTGTTATAGATCGCCTATATGAATCTATAACAAATTTCAATACTGTAACGGATAGCGCCGCTAGTATGGTATATGAAACTAATGTAGATATTCTTAAAATCAAGGGTTTAATGAATTTGATACAAACACCAGCAGGTGAAGACCTTATAAGGAAAAGGTTTACATTAGCCGGATTGCTTAAAAGCTTTAACAATATGATGCTTTTAGATAGTGAGGAAACGATAGAAACTAAAACCAATACATTTGCAGGATTACCTGATTTGATAGATAGATATTCTAGTATCTTAGCTTCTGCATCAGATATACCTGCTACTCGATTATTGGGTAGTTCTGCAAGCGGGTTGAACGCCACAGGGGAAGGTGATCTTAAAAATTATTATGATCGTATTCGCGCTGATCAAATAATAGAATACAAGCCTGAATTGGATAGATTTGATATTATAATGGCTAAGAGTTTAGGGTTAACAGATGGCTTAGATTTGTCTTATGAATTTGACCCATTATTCCAGATGACCCCTAAAGATATAGCAGATACTGAATTTGTACAAGCTCAACGAGACGCTTCATATCTAGATAGGGATATAATTAAGCCCTCAACAGTGTTAAAAGATTTACGTCAAAAAGGGACGTATACTAATGTCACTGATGAAGAAGTCGAAGAATTAGAGGAATTTGAAAATGGTTTTGATACCGATAACGACAACACAGGTTTTATCCAGGAGGAGGAAGAGACCTCTGAAGAAGAGAACGAAGAGGGCGAGAGCAGTGAAGGCTCCGAAAACTCCGGAAGTGAGATATCGTAGGGAACTCCAATCTATAACAATCAAACTGCGTAAAGATATTCAAACTCAAATTGTGCCTATACTAAGGCAGTTCGAATCTGAATATGTTAATGACGCGTATGCTATAACATTAGAACAGGCGTTTGAGAATCTGAGAAGGTTCTATAAAGGTCTAGATAATAACGCTAAAATCTTAGCATCTTCTTTTGTCGGTAGTGTGGATACTACCAATAAGGATAGATTCTATAAAGCAATGGAAGATGCTTTAGGAATTAATGTACAAAGTATAATACAAGATGAAGGGCTTGAAGATATATTGGTAGCGACTACTCGTGAGAATGTATCCCTCATCCGTTCCATACCTGAAGAATATCTTAAGAAAGTAGAACAGGCTGTATTTAGTGGCACGACTCAAGGTAATACAGCTGTATCAATGATTAAACAATTACAAGATATTGGAAAAGTTACAACAAATCGTGCTAAGTTAATTGCTCGTGATCAATCATCTAAATTAAACTCAGCCCTAAATCAACAACGGCAACAAAATTTAGGGGTTGAAGAATACGTATGGAGGACCTCAGGCGATGAAAGGGTTCGGGAAAACCATAGGTCTAAGAACGGTAAAGTATTCCGTTGGGACGATCCTCCAAAGGACACAGGGCACCCTGGGCAGGATGTCCAGTGTAGGTGTGTGGCACAACCTATTATCGAAATATAAATATGAAAATAATTTAAAATTCAAGTTGCTTTTATTTTATATCTCAGTTAATATATTCAGATTATATTTAGGTTTAAAATATGCTTTTAAATGATCGATTCAATTTAGGTTCAGAACGCGAATTCACTGATGAGGGGTTTTTGAACGTACCTGCCAAAATATCTCGTGTAGGGATACAAGAATATAAAGCTTTTGAGATGGGCTTGACGGATAGAGAGCCGAATGATATTATACGGGTATTCAGGCCAGAAGAAGAAGTCTTTTCAAATACAGCATTAAAATCTTTTTCAAATAAACCTGTTACAGATAACCACCCACCTGAAGCGGTTAATGCTAAGAATTTCAAAACATTTACTATTGGGCATTCAGGCCCCGAGGTAACTAAAGACGGAATATTTGTTAAGACAATGCTCCATATAATGGACGCGGATACCATAGCTAAAATAGAGAGCGGCAAAGTAGAACTTTCTAATGGGTATTCTGCGGATATCGAATGGACCTCAGGAGTGACTCCAGAAGGCGAACAATTCGACGCTATTCAGAGGAACATAATAGGCAATCATATTGCGATTGTCGATAGTGGCCGTGCAGGATCAGAATGTAGCTTGGCCGATAATTTACCTTTAACGAAAGATACAACTAATATGAAAATCACTATTGATGGTGTTGATTTTGATGTGTCTGATCAAGCTGCTCAAGCTGTTGGGAAACTGCAGAAACGTTTGAAAGATACTGAACACAAAAACGAAGAACTTGAAGAAGATATCGAAAAAGAAAAAGATCAGGCTGAAGAAGAGAAAAAGAAGGCTGAGAAAACTGAAGATTCTCTTAATGCAAAGATTGATGATGCTAAATCTAAAATCCCAACAGCTGACCAACTGACTAAATTGGTATCTGATCGTGCTAATCTTATTGGCAAAATTAAATCTATCAATCCTGATATTGACATAGCTAATAAGACGGATGATGATTTGCGCAAAGAAGTTGTATCTTCAGAATACCCAGAACTCCAAATGGATTCTGTATCTTCAGATTATATTACTGCCCGATTCGATATTCTTGTTGAAAATATTAATGACAACAGTCAGCATCGACTTGATGCAACATTCAGTAAAATTGTTAACACAGATAACAAAGATAATAAAACTGAAGATAACCGCACAGCTTCTGTTATCGCTCGTGAGAAAATGGTTGAAGACAGCCAAAATGCTTGGAAAGGATCTAAATAATGGTCGCTCAAACTACATATGAAATTAAACAACCTATCGCATATGCTGGCTTACTTTTTGCACAGCATCCCCATGATATTGATTCCCGTGCTGTAGAAGGCGTGGCAGGTATCGGTTTCGGCGTTGCTGTTTCTCGCGGTACAGATGCTGACAAACAAATTGTTGCAGGCGGTGATTCTACTTTCTTTGGTATTACTATTCGTTCTTTAGACCAGGAAGGCGTTGCTAATACTGGTGCTATCAAATGGGATGAAAAAGAACAGGCAGGTGTTCTTCGTCGTGGTTATATTTGGGCGGTATGCCCGACTGGGTGTGTACCCGGAGATCTAGTTAATTATGTTGACGCAACTGGTATCCTAGATTCTGGCGCTGCTGTAGCTGGTGAAACGTTGCTTGATGACGCCCAGTGGGAAACTACGACAGCAGCAGGTGAACTTGGTATCATCAAACTTGAATCAACTAAAAATACATAAAGGAATTGAATAATGGCTAAAAAACTTAAACTTAGAGACGGTTCCATTATGATTGTTGACGGTATGTCCGCCACATTTAATGATGTATCCGATAACAATAAAACAGTTCTTCTGGATGGTTCTCTCGTCCATGCTATGAATATCGGCGTCATTGACGCTGATGGCGCTGTATTTTTTCAACGACAACTAGAGCATATTAAGGCTCGTAGTTTTGATGTTCGTTACGCCGAACTGATCGCTCGTATGTTGTTCCCAGTATCCGCTGAAGCTGGCCCTGGTGTTACCACAATCACATATCGCACATATGATCAGGCTGGTGCTGCTAAAATCATCAACGCTTATGCAGATGATCTTCCTCGTGCAGATGTTGCTGGGCAGGAAACCACTATCCCTGTACGGTCAGTCGGTATTTCTTATGGATATAATCTTGATGAAATACAGGCGTCACAATTGACTGGTCTAGCGCTTGATCAACGTCGTGCTAATGCCGCCCGTAGAGCCAATGAACAGGTTGTTAATGATGTAGCATACTTTGGTGATGCGACTTCTGGTATGCCTGGGTTATTTGATAATCCAAATATCCCTACAGGAGCAGTTGTTGACCCAGGAGCAGGTACAGAATTTGTAAATAAAACTCCTGATCAAATCCTCTTTGATATTAACGATCTATTTGCGGATATCTTTGAAACTACCAAGATGGTCGAACGTGGTAATACTCTTTTGCTGCCCCCTGCCCAGTGGTCGTTCATTATGTCCACTCCTCGTTCTACAAATAGTGACACTACTATCGCTCAATATATCGCTAATAATAGCCCGTATTTAACTAGTGTTGAAGATATCATCCCTGTTAATGAATTTGCGGCTGCTAATAACCCACTACTTTCTACAGATGCAATGATGGCTTATGACCGTAGTCCAGATAAATTGCAACTTGAAATCCCCGTTGAATTGGAGTTTATGCCAGTCCAACAGAAAAATCTTGAGTTTGTTATTCCGGGACGTTCCCGGTTAGCAGGTCTCAATATTTACTACCCCCTCTCTTTAGCAATAGCAACAGGAATCTAATACCATGGCTGGAATTATGAATAATACTGCTCGGCAGTTTAATCTTAAATGTATGGGTGCTAAAGGACATCGCGTGACTGTCCGCGTTGCTCCCGGTTTTAATGTAGTCGATGACGAGCATTGGAAACATTTTATTAAACCTAAAGTTGACCCTTATGTTGCTGAGTTGAAGAAATTAGGCAAAATTGATTTTGGTACTAAAATGGATGACATGGAACTTGAAAGAGATCCTGATACCAAGGCTAAATCTAAATCAACGCCACCACCTGAGAAACCTAAAAATAGTGAATAATCTAATTAACCTTCGCTTTAATTAGCGGGGGTTTTCCATAATCTCTATGTCTAATAATAGGTAACTCTTATGGGTTTATCAGAAGTATCACAATTGTCCGAATTATCAGAAAAGAGATTATGGAAAACCTTAGATAATATATCTAATAGGCTAACCGGCATTGAAGATAAATTATCAGAAGTTGTTCGGTTAGAAGAACGGGTAAATAATCATGAAGAAGCTTTATCTAGATTTGGTAAACGCATAGATAACCATGGTAGTAGAATAAGGGAAGCCGAACTTTGGCAAGCCCACCATGGTGATAAATCTTCAGTTGAACGTTTGATAACAAATGTACAAGATGAGATGGTTGGGCTTAAAAATGTTGTTAATAACCTAGAAACCAAAACAGATATTTCTAAAGGTCACACGGATATCTGGGGTGTAGTGCTTAAATGGTTATTCGGTATATTAGCTGCTGTTATTATTATAAAACTTGGAAGCGGTTTAAAATGAGTATAGATATAGCGACATTCAGAATTCGGTTTCCAGAATTTGTAGATGATACTGAATTCCCAGATGCAAGAATACAATTATTTTTAGATGATTCTGTATTACTATATCTAGGCTCAGATGAGATCCGCTGGGGAGGTAAATATGATATTGCTCAGGCGTATACTACCGCCCACCTATTGACCGTTGCAGGAGCTTCTGAGGTCGGGGACACCAATGGTAAAGCGGGGGTAATAAATTCTAAGACAGCAGGCGGGGTTTCAGTCTCAAGGGCAGTCGTTGCTGTAGATCGTTCTGATATTGACAGTTTCTTTATGGGTACAACATATGGACAACAATTCCTTAATGTTAGAGATATGTGTTTCATTGGAGTTGTGATAGCGAATTCATTATGAAATCAAAAGTTAAGATAATTAAAAAACCAGAAAAGATTATAGAAGAAATTGAAAGACTTAACAAATCTTTCAAGGGGCCTAATTCTGTAAAAGTCGGATTACCTAAAGACAGTAATGCTTATCCAGATGGTACCTCTGTTATATTAGTTGGTGCAGTTCATGAATTTGGTAGTCCATCTAGGAGTATACCTCAACGAAGTTTTTTAAGATCTACTATTCAAGAACAACGTCGCCCATATAAACGGTTATTTAGAAAGTTAACTAAGAAAATAATTCAAGGTAAATTAAGTTTAAAGAAAGCATTAAATCTTGTAGGGTTAACTGTACAAACTGATGTTCGTGAAAAAATAACAGATATTAAAAAACCTATATTGAAATTTAGAAAAGGTAATCCGTTGATTGACACTGGGCATTTACGACAATCAATAACTTTTAAGGTTGAGGACTAATGGTTATAAATGTATCCGAAGCATTAGATAGTGATACTTCAGAAATAGTTACTGTTGAAAGAGTGATAGGTTCTTATGTTAATGGTTTATACGTTAAAGGTGTCCTGACCACTTTTAAAACATTGGCAAGTGTCCAGCAACCGACACCCCAAGATTTGCAAATATTACCCGAAGGTGAACGTAATAAAAATATAAGGACTATAATTTCTAAGAAGATAATCAAGACTGCCAGTGACCTCGACGGCACCCCTGCTGATATAGTTATACATAAAGATATACGATATAAAATAATCTTTGTGGCTGATTGGAGTTCATACGGTCATACAATAGCGATGGGGGCTAGAGATCAATGATATTAGAAGAAACTATAAACAAGCTTATCAGAGATACGATTGATTTGCTTTTGTTAAGCCCTGGATTTAGTATTAAAGCCAAACAAAAAGATGCCCCAAGACCAATTAATGCATATGCTGATGTAGATTTTGTTAATGATACCGGTATTGGTTGGGAACAAAGGCAACTTGTAAATAACGGAGGTGATCCAGATCTTACTGAAACACTACAGGGTGCTCGTGAAATAATGATGTCAGTTAATTTTTATAGATCTAATGCGATTGACAATGCCCGTAAAGTTAGAATAGGTTTAATAAGAGAATCTATACAATCTTTATTTTCGGCAGGGGGTATAGGATTAACAAGGCGGTCTGAAGTTAGAGAAATTTCTGAGCCATTAGAAAGCGGGTTTGAAGAAAGATCTCAATTTGATATCGTTTTAAGTGCTGTGGGGACAGATTCGGATATTGTAAGATCTATAGAAAGCTTGGATATCGCTGGTGAGTTCCAATCTCGTAATTTACAATTTAATTTCAACATAGAGGTACCATAAAATGTCTATACCTATTTCAACTGTGGTTAGCGTGCTAATAACTATCGGGGCAACATTCCCTGAACGTGCTGGTTTTGGTACGCTCAATATTGTTACAAAAGAAACCGGAGTTATTGAAAGATCAGAACGTATCCGCTCTTACAATAACCTTGACGGGGTCACAACCGATTGGCCTTCAAATTCTGAAGTAGTTGCAGCAGCGACTTCTTATTTTAGTCAACAACCTAAACCTACATCCCTCAAAGTTTCTACTAGGTATGAAACAGATCAAGCTGCCCAATTACGCGGCGGATCAGTAGTTGATAACGCTACTAATCTAGCATTATTTACAGCCATTATAGATGGGTCTTTTACAATATCTATTGACGGTGCGTCTCAAGATATAACCGCTTTAAATTTCTCAGCAGATACTGATCTTAGCGAGGTAGCAGATGCTATTCAAACTGCTCTACAAGCTGTCGCCACAGGAGGTTTCACGGCTGCTACCTGTACCCACACTAATGGTAGATTCTTAATTAATTCAGGGACTACAGGAATCCTATCTTTAATTAGTTTCTTAACACTAGTTAGCCCTGCAACAGGTACGGATATCTCTTCCCTATTACAGATGCAACAAGGGGAAGGGATTAAGGCAGATGGTATCGTTGGCGAAACAATCACAGCATCTCTAGACGCTATTCAAAATGTAAACACAGATTGGTATGGACTTGTATTTACAAAAGAGATCAGAGATGCTGCTATAGTTAATACTGAAGATGCTGTTAAAGCTGCTGCCGCTTGGACTGAAGCTAGGGTTAAAATATTCGGTAATACCTCAAACGATCTAGATGTATTAGATAGTGTTACTACAAATGATATTGCTTCAGAATTGAAAACACTAAACTATAGAAGGGTTATGACAACTTTCAGTTCGTTTGTAAATGAATACCCTTCAACATCTATACTAGGGAGAGCTTTTACCGTTAACTTTAGTCAAGCAAATAGCACTATTACTTTGAAATTTAAACAGATGCCTGGGATTACTGTTGAAGCATTGACACAAAATGAAAAAACTGTGTTAGATTCTAAGAATGCAAATGCATTGATAACTGTCGGTGCAAGTGATATGTTCGCTGAATCCTTTATGGCTAATGGTGTATTCTTTGACGAAGTTCATGGGGTTGATTTCTTACAAAATGCTATTGAGACTAATGTGTTTGGATACCTGTTAACTCGCCCTACTAAAGTCCCATATACAGATAAAGGTACTGCTGCGATTGAGCAACAAGTTATTAAAGCATTAGACGAATCTGTTCAGAACGGTTTAATTGCCCCCGGAACTACGATTGATGGTGAGTTCTTACCAAATGGTTATAAGACAACTCTTATACCTGTAGCAGATGTTAACCCGTCTGATAAAACTGCGAGGGATTACCCAGGATTAAGCTTTGTAGTTATTGGTGCAGGGGCAATTCATGGTGCTCAAATTAACGGTGTATTTGAAAGATAAGGAGAAATAAAATGAAACAATATAGTTTTTTAGATACATTGTTACTTATAAACGGTGTTGAAATTAGTGGCTTTGATGAGGGTGATGACACAATACAATTAGCCCGTATTAATGATTCAGCGTCACATAAGATAGGTACTGATGGGGAGATGACAATATCCATTAGTGCTGACCGTTCTGGGATATGTACATTTAGATTAATGCAATCTTCAGATTCTAATGCCTTTATGTCAAGCCTGATAAACTCTCAGGAAAACGGTTTGTTCGTACCGATCTTTATGCAGTTTAAAGATGTTCGTGGGAGTGATCTTGGTTCTGGCACACAAGGGTATATCACTAAGCCTGCCGATATGGTAAGGGGCGAAGGGGTTAATAATCAAGAATGGGTTGTAACCGTAGAGAGATTAGATCTATTACATCTCGGTGGGTCTTAAAAGTTTCTGAGAGGGATAACATCTATTTTAGATTATCCAGCCTGTCTAGAATAGCCCTCTCAGGATTAATTAGGCTGGGAATTAAGACTGGAAATTAATAATGTCGTGCAAAACTCAAACAAAACAAATCGGTGATAATGACTATAGCGTCACCCAATGGCCAGCTGAAAAAGCTATTTTAACAAAATTTAAATTAGTTAAAATATTCGGAGCGTCATTGGTTTCATTGGTCAAAATATCAGATGACAAAAACGCTATTGTAGATGAAGCTAAACTGTTATCCGAAAGTTTATCCACGTTATTCGAACATAACTCGCCTGAAGAAATTACATCTTTAATCAAGAATTGTGTTATCGGCGTAGGATGTAATGATAAAAGAATAACTGAAAGTTCATTTAATGAATTATTTTCTGGTGATAGTTTATTAGAAGTTTATCAAGTATTTATATTTGTTCTTAAAGTAAATTACGGGGCTTTAATGAACGGCCAATGGGCAGACAATCTATTGGCCAAAGTAAAAAATCAACTGTAAATATGGATGATTTCCCTAATGTTATTTCGTTTCTACATAGGCTTATGTTAATAGACCCCCCTATGTGTACATTAAATGAATTGCAGAATGGGGTTTATTCTATAGAAGATGTATATCTAATGAACGAATTATTAGATTTGAAAGCAGCACTAGCAGTTAAATCTGGGAAGTAAGAAATGGCTCTTATTGATGAATTATTAGTTGGCTTAGGATTTGAATACGATCCTAAAGATGCTAAAAAATTTAAAGATGATTTAGATAAAAGTGTTAACGCGATTAAAGGGTTGGCTCGTATTGCCATAACTGCTGCTACAGCGTTAACAGGCTTAACGGTTGCTTCTACATTAGCATCAGATGAACAAGGCAAACTTGCTGATGAAATTGGAGATACTGTTGAAAATATAGATGCTCTCCAATTTGCATCAAGAAGAGCAGGGGGTTCGGCAGATGGTATGACTAGTAGCCTTCGACAACTCGCCATACGAGCTGCCGAAGCTGCTAGGGGTACAGGGTCAGGGGTCGAAGCTTTTGGGCTCCTGGGGATATCTGTGACGGAAGCCAATAGTGGATTGAAATCTACTACTAAATTATTATTAGAAATATCTGACCAATTTAAAAATTTAAGTAAAGCCCAACAAATTGAATTAGCTGATAAATTAGGTATTAGGGATTCAATAAGATTATTACAGCAAGGCCCAGAAGCGATACGGGAACTTGTTAAAGAAGCTAAAGATCTCGGGGTAACCACTGAAGAAGATGCTTTTATAGCTAGGGAATTTCAAGATTCTTTGACAGATATATGGCAAATAACAAAACAACTTTCTAGAACGTTGTCTAGAGCGTTGGCACCTATATTAAAAGGATCTAACCAGGGATTTATAAATTGGTTTAAAACCAACAAAGAGATAATACGATTGAATCTCCCAAGATGGTTGGATAATGCAGCGATAGCTTTAAAAATATTAACTATTGCGGCAGGGGCGTTTATTGCAGTTAAATTAATAACTACTATTGCGTCATTAATTACATTATTTAAAGGATTGACTATTGTAACTCTAGCGGCTAATGCTGCAATATTCTTAATACCGTTGTTGATAGCTGGGGTGATTGCAGCAGTAGCGTTATTAATTGAAGATTTAATTGTATTTTTTAATGATGGTAATAGTTTTATTGGAGATATGATAGATAAGTTTGAAACATTAAAAACAGTGATAGAAAAAGTTTCAGAAGCATTTAAAATCGCCGATGAGTTTTTTAAAACTGGTATAAATGTTGAAAAAATAGAACAGGATTTATTTAAAAAGATAAATGACTTTTTCGGAACAACTGTATTTAAAAATATTAATGAATTTCAAAGAGGGCCTATTCCACAATTAGGGGAAACATCTAATCAGTCTAGTACTCGTATAGATAAAATGGAAATAATCGTACAAGGGGCGGGTAACAGCCCTGAGGCGATAGCCAATGAAGTGTTCAATGTATTTCAACAGACTTCTCAAGATTTAAATAGCGCAGTGGAACAATAATGGCTATAGGTGATTTATTCATACGGACTAAACGTTCTATTGGAGGTATCCAATTAGATGCAGTATTATCCGAATCTCATAATAATACTATCCGGCTAACTAAAAACCCGGTTGAATTCGGGGCAGAAATAACTGATCATGCAATTATTGAACCTAAACGGATAAACATATTAGCAGAAGTATCTGACACGCCATTAGGTGTCGCGGCGTTTGGGCAAATCGTAGATTTAATAACGGGGTTATTTGGCACAGCTACTACTGGGGATATCACTAGGAGTAACGCAGCATATAACGCTATGGTGCAGTTACAAGAAACTCGTGAACCTCTAGATATACAGACCAGACTTAGATTGTATACAGATATGATTATAACAAATATATCTACGACACAAGATAAAGACAGTTCTAGAATAGCTAGGATGTCAATTGATTTAGAAGAAGTGTTAATAGTAGAATCAGAATTAGTACAGTTAGAGGCTTCTCAATTAGAAGTGGGTACTCCTAAAGAACAGGGTTCACCATCAGAAAATTCAGGAAGAAAAGAACCAATATCTCCGGATAGTACAACAGAAACATCTGTATTAAAATCAGTTATAGATTGGGTTACGGAATAACAATTATGATAGAAATACCTTTAAATTCTACTCCTGAACAATTGTTTTCTATTGTCTTATCAAATGAAACCTTTGATATTCGGGTGACTCTTAATTCTAGAACAGCTATATGGTCTATAGGGTTTTTGCAATCAGGTGTCCATATTGTTAATGGGGTGTCCCTAGTAGGGGGTATAGATATATTAAAACAGTTTAATATACCCATAAAAAATGCCTTTGTTATAAATTTGGATAATCCTAATCAAGATCCGACTAATAACAATTTAGGAGAAGTAGCTAAACTTTTCATATTAACAGATGAAGAGGTAAGTAATGGCTCGTCAATATAAAAGGATATACACATTAACTATCACCCCTTCAAATGGTGAAGTTAGGATTATTCGTGAATTACGTATAAATTTTGAAATAACAAAAAGTGTTTTGAGTTTCCCTAACAAAGCTAAAATAATATTGTATAATCCTAATAAAGATACTCTTGCTGCATTACAAAAGAAATTTACGAAAATCACTTTAGAAGCAGGATATGAAGGTAGTCTTCGTCGTATCTTTACAGGAGAAATACGTAACGTTTTTCAATCTAAAGTAGATATTAACAGGTTGATAACTATTTATGCAGGTGATGGGGAACAGGATTGGCAAAATTCTACATTTAATAAAACATTTTCTGAAAACGTACAAGTTTCTGAAGTTATTAAAGAAGTTATAAGTTCATTTAAATCTACGGTAACGGGTGTGCTTGAAGGATTACCTGAGGTGGCCGATAAATTGTTAGGGCAAACGTTATCTGGCTCATCTAAAGATATCATGGATGACTTTGCGAATGAGTATGGGTTTAATTGGAATATACAAGATGGGGAAATAATAACAACACCAATAGAAACCCCTCTTAAAAATACAGAAGCAGTCTTAATTAATTCTGCGACAGGTATGGTAGGCTCCCCAACGATAACTGAAATTGGAGCAGATGTTACCACATTATTAAACCCTAGATTAGTTCCTAATACAGCATTTCAGATAGAATCTGTAAGTGCTGATATACAAATTGGTAATTTATTTTTCAGAGATATCCCTAAAACTACAGCAGAAGGTATTTACAAAATACAAGAAGTAATGTTTAAAGGGGATTCTAGAGAAGCTACTTGGTTATCAACTGTTAAGGGGAGGGCTATAAATGGGAGACCGTAGTCCTAATATTGCTACCCTTGCAGATAATATTAAACGGGGTATAGATTCTAGATTGAAAGAATTGCATACTTCAATGCCTGGGATTATTGAAACTTTTAATCCAGCCACGCAAATAGCAAGCGTTCAACCTGCTATCAAGCGTGTTTTTAGGAGCGTAGATGATGAAAAAGAAATCCTGATACCTATAGATATCCCAATATTAATAAACGTTCCTGTGGTCTTCCCCAGGGGTGGAGGGTTCTCATTAACATTCCCTATTAAAAAGGGGGACGAATGCTTGTTAATGTTTTGTGAAAGATCTATAGATAATTGGCACCAATTCGGAGGTGTGCAATTACCCGCTGCAACACGGTTCCATTCATATTCAGATGCTACTGCATTTGTAGGGTTGTCATCTATCAACAAGAAAATACCTAATTATGATAACACCAATGTACAATTGAAAAAAGATGATGGGAGTTCCCAAATTACAATTGCCGCCGATGGGACAATGACATTAAAAACTAATACAAAAGTAACGATAGATACACCTGATTCTGAATTTACAGGTAATGTTAAAATTCTTAAGAATCTAGAAGTCGTAGAAGATACAACATTATCTGCAACTGTAACGTCTAATGGTAAAGATATTAGTGATACCCATACCCATACAGGTTCCCCAACTGCCCCTACGGGAGCTATATCTAATACAGGAGTACCCACATGATAGGTAGAGCTTTAGATTCTAATAACGATCTAATAATTGAAAAAGGTAATCTTAAATTAGTTGAAGATGGCGCAGAGACTGTACAACATGTTAGAACTCGTCTTCAGTTTTATTTAGGAGAATGGTTTTTGGATATTACAGCAGGGACACCTTATTTACAACAGGTCTTTACTAAGCCTGTAAATTTAGCTAATATAGAGTCAATATTGAAAACTCGAATTCTGAATACCCCGACAGTATCTAAATTAATAGAATTTTCATTAGATTATGAAGGCGGTTCTGTTAGGGGATTAGATACTTCATTTTCTGCAGAAACAGTTTTTGGGATAATTGATAAAACGAAAGTAACTATAAATGTCTGATTTCGGTATATCACCAACGGGTTTCAATCGTAAAAGACTAGACTTGCTACTCAGCGAATTAGATTCTGAGATTAAAGCTATTTTTGGTAACAACTTTAACGTATCTCCAGAATCGCCTGATGGGCAAATCAACGGGGTTATCTCAGAATCTAACGCTAATCTTTGGGAGATTGCTGAAGAAGCTTATAACGCTTTCAACCCTTCAGCCGCGTTTGGTATTGGGCTTTCTAATCTTGTACAATTAAACGGTATTACGAGATTAGCAGCAACAAGTTCAAAAGCGTCATTGACTTTAACAGGTACTGTGGGGACTATAATCCCATTAGGTAGCCAAGTTAGTACGTCTGATACCAACGACATATTTACTACAGATGTAGAAATAACTCTTGATGGGGGCGGATCGGGAGTAGTATCTGCTTCAGCTATAAATACAGGTCCGATAATAGCGTTAGCAGGAACTATTACAGTTATAGATACCCCTGTTACAGGCTGGTTAACAGTTACAAATATTGCAGATGCGTCTTTAGGCACTAATGAAGAAACAGATGTCGATTTGAGAGCTAGAAGGGAACGATCAGTTAGCATATCTGCACAAGCAATCATTGATGCAATATTCGCAGAAGTTGCTAATATTACAGGGGTTACTGCTGTTACGGTTCTAGAAAATGATACTAATATAGTTGATGCAAATGGATTACCACCGCATTCTTTCCAAGTAATAGTTGTTGGTGGTACTGATAACGATATAGGTAATGCTATATTTTTAAAGAAACCTGCTGGTATTTTATCTTTTGGTACAACTACTGTACAGATATTGGATAGCCAGAGTATATCACATGATATATCATTTTCTAGACCTACTGAAATTAACATATTTGTAGAAGTTGATTTAACTACTGATTCAGATTATCCTTCTAATGGGGATGATCTTATAAAACAAGCAATTGTGGATTACGCAAATGGGATATTAGTGCCGGGAAGGGGTTTCCCATTAGGGGAAGATGTTGTATTTAGCCGATTATACACCCCTATAAATTCTGTTAAAGGCCATTCAATAGCTGATTTGCAAGTAGGATTAGTTGCTCCTGCAGCTGGTACGTCTAATATAGTTATAGCTGCCACAGATATATCAAAATTTACAATAGCTAACATAGTGGTAAATTCTTAATGTCTAATATTATAGATCATAAAAAATTAGCAATATCTAGACTTGCTTCTCAATTTACTGAATCTACTAATTTGATAGCATATATCCGTGCGTTATTAGTTGAGGCAGATACCCTTGAATCAGTTTTTCAAGATATATTAAATAAAAGATTTATTGATACAGCTGAAGGTATACAATTAGATATTTTAGGTGCAATCGTAGGGCAACCTAGAGAGTTTATAGGTGCAGATTTATTCGGTTATTTTGGATTTGCTGTCAATCCTGTATCTGGTTCTTTTGGTACTTTATTAGATATATCTTTAGGGGAAAGATTTAGAATAACGGGTGAGTCTATTACAGGTATACGTATTTTAACCGATACTGAATATAGATTATTTATACGAGCAAGAATAATTCGTAATAGCACAAGATCTACTCCTGAAGATATAATAGGACAGATTAAATTTTTATTTCAAGCAGAACAGATTATCTTTCAAGATGGCGATACCCAATACAGTGTTAGTATTGGTAAAATATTAACATCAGAAGAGAAATCTGTATTGTTAAATACAGATATAGTTGCTAAGACTGCAGGTGTTAAAGTAAACTATATAACTAATTACAATTTTAACAATTTTTTCAGTTTTCAAAATATTCCAAACGGATTAGGATTAGGCTCAATAAGCAATCCTTCTTTGGGTGGAACCTTTGGAACATTAATATAGGATAGATAAATGGCTATATCAAAACCAGATTTAACTAGAGTATGGGCTTCAGGTGCACCTGGAGGTAATGTTATCGATCCAGATGTTACTACTCCAGGAAAATTTTTATCGGGTTGGTTAGCAGAAGTCCCACCCTTTGAACATTTTAATTTTTTACAAAAATTATTTACAGAAGGTGCTGCGTATAACAATGAACAAGGTGTCAATGGATGGGATACAGATACGGTATATCCTATTGGGGCTATTGTAAAAGGTTCAGATAATATTTTGTACATAACCCCTAATGAACAATCTGGTAATAACCCTATATCAGATATTGTTAATTGGCTAGCACTATTAGGCGGGTCACCTGTTGCTGCGGACCTGACTAGAAGTAAACTGGAGATTGTGACAGGTGTTATCCGACAAGAAGTACCTGAGGCTATAACACTAACGGCAGTAGGGACAACGGCCACTGCTGTTAAAAATGCACATGGGTATTCAAATGGTGATAATATTCGACATGATGGTGCTAATGAAACAGATTATAATGGTTTTTTCCCTATATCAAATGTGACTACAAACACCTATGATTACACTATGCTAGGTAGCCCTGCTTCTCCTGCAACTGGTGCTCCTGTAGCACATAAAAATTCAAAGTGGGATTTAATAGGTGGTGCACATACTAATACAGGAATAGCAAGTATCGATGTAGTAGGTAGCAGTATAACAGTTAATTTTACTAAGACTTATACTAATGCTATATATGCTGAGGTCGGAGGGGATGAAACTTTATCAAACCGTGACCAATTGGTATTAGGGACATCATTAGGGTTGTCTTCGGCTGTTATTAAAGGCTCAATGTCAATCGTAGGATCATCTTTTATAAGATGGGATGGTGCTGCTTGGGTTATTATTGAAAATACTTTCGCTTCTATTGGTGTAAGGGTAGCAAGTTTTGGGTCTGGTGATTTAAGATTGGAACATGATTTCTGCCCTGGCCTGGATATTTTGGTTAGCGCGTGGACTCCTGATAGAATAATCGCGCCGTATTATCCTATTGTAGCAAATATACCGGCCCCTTCAACTAATACTGGTATAACATTGAATTTTATGGATCCCCCTGCAGGGACATTAAGAAATGATAGTGCGCCTAACACATCAATGGCGTTCCAATTTACTAAGAGATATAACGAGGGTATTATTTTTGACGGTACTGATGTCTCGGGTCTTGGAGATTCATCTACAATAGCGTTCCATGCTGGTAATGTTTGGTTTTATTTTCTAATGGAATTATAATATGGGTTTTAAATTGAGCAAAAGATCAAAAGAAAGGCGTAATGGTGTAGATCCTAGATTGATTAAAATATCTAATCTAGCTATCCAGATAACACGTATTGATTTTGGTCATCCTGCCGATGCGGGTAAACGTACAGCAGAACGACAAAATGAATTATTTAAAGACGGTAAATCTAAAGCTGATGGTTATGTAAAATTAAGTTATCATCAAAGCGGGAAGGCTTTAGATTTCTATGCATATGTTGATGGTAAAGCTAGTTGGGCTGATCATCATTTGGCTATGGTTGCTTGTGCTTTTTTACAAGCTGCTTCATTACTAGGTTACAAACTCCAATGGGGCGGTTTGTGGGCTGGATATAAAGACATGCCCCATGTACAAATAAAGGATTGAATTATGGAAACTAAATGGTTTTTAAAATCTAAAACAGTTATCGGCCTATTGATAACAATCCTACCTACTGTGGCGGCGTTAATCGGTTGGAATCTTAGTGCTGATGACACCGCCTTTATTAATAGTGAAGTTGATAAAGTCATAACCGGTGTTGGGGCTGTCCTCAGTTTAGTTGGTCGCTTCAAAAGTAATTCAACTGTCACACTCTTGCCATAGAAAGGAACAAGTAAATGAAATACATCAAAATGATATTGGCCTGTATGATGGCGGTAATGGTTACTGCATGTGCGACTTGGTGGACTGACCAGAATAAGGCCGGGAGTGAAAGTGTTTTTATTGAATACTTTGAATCTTCTAATACAGTTAAATCTGTAACTTATGAGCATTGGAAAGAAACGGAGGCTTCTACCGCCTTAGTCTGGCTCGCTGATGGTACTCGAATTGAGCTGGAAGCTAAAGGGACTAAGGCGTTTGAAGGTCAAGCACTCAGAGCTAATGTAGAAAAGGCTATTGCAGAACAGATCGGTGAAGTCGCGCCTGGTGTTATTGATGCTGTTATTAAGGCACTTAAAGGTGGGACCCCCTAATGGTTAATCCTACTATACCCCCAAAGCCGCCCAAACCAGATAAACCAGATAAACCAGATAAACCACCTAAACCAGATAAACCCCCAACACCTGATAAACCCCCAAAGCCATAACTATTAAGGAATATAGATTAGATTAAATTTTTTCTATATTCCTTTAGTGCTTTTCTAAGACTTAACTGATCTTTAGAACGTGCCCCTAATCTAGATAACATAGCTTCATCAGTTGTCCCTTTAGATATCAAATGGTGTACTGTTACTGAACCGGATACCCCTTGTCTGTATATCCTGCGAATAAACTGCATATAATCTTCTAGATTCCAAGTCAAACTATACCAACATACATGTCTCCCAACAGATTGCATATTCAATCCGTGGCTCATACTAGCTGGATGGCCTACAAGATATTGGAATTTACCTGCGTTCCAATCGTTTTTAAGACGCTCAGTTTCTTCTGGGTTGACCCCGCTACCTATATGTGGAATATCACTTCCCAGCAGTCCTCGAATCGCTTCGAGATCATGCCTATAATGGTACGCAATTAATAACGGTTTACCATTTAACTCATCAATCAAATCTTTAAGGGCTTCAAGTTTTGATTTATGAATATGGATAACTTTACGAGTTTTTCTGAATTCACGTTCTCCGTCTTCATCTAAATCTTTTGGTATATCCTCATAGACATTACCGTTCGCGATCTGATGGCATTTCATACCCGCTTGGGCAGTTGCTTCGGCAGATGCTTCTAATCCTTCAATCTCAATAAAGAATTCTCTTTCCATCCGTTTGTAATATTTGAAAGCTTTTTTAGGTAGTTCTATTTTGATATCATTGTATATTAATTCTGGCATGTCTAGATGATCTTCAGCAGACATATCTAATATAAGTGGGGCGATCTTATCATGTATGATTGTATCTGCGAAATCTTTTATATTCCATTTGTATTTATTCCAGTCATCTGCTTCAAAATACTTTTTACGGAAATGATAATAGTTATCAGTTAAAGATTCACCTCTATCTAATAAATAAATCTGAGACCATAAATCTAAAAGGGCGCGAGGAGCCGGGGTGCCTGTCATAATATGTATGCGTTTGAATAAGGGCAGCATATCTTTTAACAATAGGAAACGGGCTTCAGATAAGGGGTTCTTAAATTTAGTACTCTCATCTATCCAAAGAACATTGAAAGGGCATTTGTTACCGAACTGCAATTCTTCTAACAGTTCTTTGTATAACCATTTCAAGCCTTCAGGGTTTATAAGATAGATATCTTTCTGTTCGCCCCACAGTTCTTTTTTACTACCTTCATGTAATATGGTGTAAGACAGGCAATTAAAATTTAGCCATTTAAATATCTCTTCAGGCCATACGTTATGTATGACTCTTAGCGGTGCAACTAATAATACACCTTTCATAGAACCTGAATATTTTAAGATTTTCATAACAGCTAATGAGATTGAAGTTTTCCCTAATCCTGGATCTAAGAACAAACCTGATTTAGGATTAGATAAAAGGAAACTTTCAGCTGTTAATTGATAGTTGTGAGGTGTCCATAATTTAGGGATCATACCAAAGTTTTCTTATTGTATTCTTCCCAATCTTTATCGGTAATAATTCCGTCTGCAACGAACACATTAGTCTTAGTTAATTTATCAGCTTTACGAAAATTCGGCTGACCCTTATTAGGGCCTTTAGTTTTGAGAGGGCATATGGCACCTGTACACATAACACCACCAACAAAGCTTCTAAATATCCATGGGTACCAATTGTCACGTGGCTGTATTTTAATGGCAGCGGCTTCTAACGGGTTTAGGATGTATTTAGCCATAAAGTAATCCTAAAAATATGGGAGAGGGAATTTGCATAACCTCTCCCGAGTTTATCTGAGTCATAGGGGAGGAAACTCAGATATTACCAAATATAATGTGATAAGATAATTGTAGAACTGAAACCTAAAATTATAAATACTATTATCCACCAGAATTTATCCATTTATTTCTCCTGTTTCACTTTATAAACTGTTTCAAATGTTGTTCAGCTTGACCTGATTTATCGCACTTATAATATTTAAATCCAAATGAGGTTAGCATGATTTGGATTAAACTTTGCGTCCTTTTTAGGATCTTACCTTTACGTTTAAATTCAATAAAAAATATTCGGCCCCCGGGACATAACACAGTCCTATCTGGGAAACCTCTTTTATTCAATAGTATTAATTTTATAGCTTTACACTTGTTATTCTTAGCATATTTAACGAATTTATCTTCAATACTAATCTCTTTGATTTCAGATTGTTTTTTAATACGCTTAGATGCATTTTGAATGAATTCATTAATAGTCATAAAATAATAAGCCGGATAACTATTAAATTATCCGGCCCCATAATATTAAAGATCTTCGAGGGAAGCTGCAGCAGTCGCAAATTCACGCATAGTAGCGGAAACTTTAGCGGCCAAAACATCAATTTTATCAGCAGCCATTTCAATTTCATGCGGCTCACCAGTTGTGAATGTGTTGTAAATTGTCGCAATAGAATCCCGCAATTCAGATTTCTGTTTCGTAGATTCTTTACGACAAGCTGCCATGGTTTTACGAGCAGCTTTCCGCTCATCTTTACCGGCATTCAATTCTTCACGAAGGGTTTTTTGCTTGTCAGCCAAAACTTTCTTTTCAGCATTGATAGCTTTAAGTTGTTCTGTTTTACTCATTTTAGTTTCGGTATCGGTAACATTAGTTGGGTCTTGGTTAGTCACAATCTTATCCTTTAAATTTAATATAGCACTATTGCCTAATGTCTTCACTATATCATAATACTTTTATTAAGTAAAGTTATTTTATAACTTTTTTATACCCTATCTCTTTTAACATCTTTTCAGATTCTTCAATATACCAATTATAATCTATATCATCAGGGAGTTTATTTGGTAAATCCATAATCGGTACAGCCCCGTCAGACCTAGGTACTTTATTACCGCTTGTTTTATAATACATAGCATCTAGCTCATACTTACCATAATACCATCTGACCGCTTTGCCTACAAGTTGTCCCTCTTTTAATGCGCCCCCCTTAACAGTTCTGATTGTTACGAATTTACTAACGTCTTTGCATTCCAATATTGTTTTTCTGATAGGTATATTATTTTTTAAAAATAGTTTGACGGCTTCTGGGCATATTTCGTTTGTTGGGTTTTTCTTAAGGATATTAGCTGTCTCACGAGGATCTGCATAGGCACCTTTAGCCTTAACCCCTTTTTCGGTAATAGCTATATAATTATTGACATCGCGACTGTACAGTCCTAAATAAGAGTTCGATTCCATTCCATAATCTGTATTGAATTCCCAATCTGAAACTATTTCATCAACAAGATCTTGTTCTTCAGGTAACATCTTTATTACAATACCATCAGTATTCCCACTAACAACACTTAGACCCGCTAATTCTAAAGATTCTATTAACATCAACAAGCTTAATTGACCAGTTAATGTAACTTGCATCATAAGATGTGGGGCATAAAGAACTGACCATTTAGAACCGAGTTTACCAAACGAACCGTTGATAGTAATTTTAAGACTTTCATTAACAACTTTGTTACCTTCCCTCTTAGCTTTAAGCCTTCTATTAACAATAGACTCATAGGTAACAAGGAAGGGGTCTCCGATATGGGTGGGGGCTAATTTATTATTGAGTATTATTCTAGGATAAAAAGCCTCAACATCATAATCTTTATATAGGTATTTACCTTTTACATGCGACGTACCTTTTTCGCAACTATGGAGCCCACCTATCCCTATCTTGTATGTAGTAGTACCTATGTTGATTTTCTTATTAGATAGTTCATGTGGGATTTCTGTAGGATTACCCGCTTTATTTAAAATCACAATCCCATTATCATCTTTTTTATATTCCCCTGTTTTGAATTTGACGTGACCACTTTTATCTACAGTCGCAGGGCTAGATTTAAATAATTGGAATAAATCTTGTAATACCTTAGTTTGGAATACTAGGTTTTTAGGAGCCTTAAATAATATTTGAGTACCTGTTTCTATCTTAGGTCGCTTCAAAGTTAAATTGTAATTCTTTTTCATTTCATATTTAATAACGGCTTCAGCAATTTGAGCATCTGATTTAGATTTCATATCTGTATTGTATTCGTCACTCATTTGGTATCTTAAATCTAATTGTTTTTCAAGAGCTTTGAGTAATATAATAGTTAGATCTAAATCATTTCCACAATATAACCGCATCCCGCCTAAATCAGATTTGTCAATTGTGTCATCAGGCTCTATAGGGAGGTCTTGCATTTTAGGGCAATGTATCCTGCCCCCATATAATTTAAGGGACGCACTCAGTGGGGCGACTTCTATTAAATCTACATGATCTAAATAAAGAGCGGCTACACCTAATTGTTTTCTAACTTGCCAAGGTTGTTTACCTTCTATGATTAACATCCCACTGGCTTTGTAGATCGCTTCATTACTGAAACCTGCGATAAGGATTTCTAAAATAACCAGGTCGTATTTGATACCATTAAAAGTTACAATTGTATATTTGTTAAGTATATGGAGGATATTGCGCCTGTTTATTTCTGAATTATTAAATTTTTCAAAATATATAATTTTGCCAGAACTTACATTTTTGAACATAACCAAAAGATAGTTCTTGTAACATTCTATATCCAAAACAACAGTGTTTTTATAATCCATATTATCTTATACCTTTACTAGGCGTTACCCTTGATTGGTTATTGTATTGATCTCTATTTTTATAATTTATCTTATTAGGAACAGTGTCACATTTCCAGAAAACCATTTGGCCTATTTTCATTCCAGGCTTAAGGGTTAGTGTATGATATCTTGTAATATTTTTTAGTTCTAAAGTTAATTTGCTATTATTCCAACCAGGATCACACCACCCCGCTAAGAGGTGTTGCAATCCTGATCGAGCCAAAGAACTTTTTAGTTTGTATTCAGCTGAAATATTATTAGGTAGATTAAATATTTCTTTACTACTCGCGAGTATAAACTCCCCCGGCTGTAAATAATATTCATCACATATAATTTCAGTTGAATGTATAGTATTTTTATCATAAAGTTTCACATTACCCCTACCAACAATATCTTCCCTTAAAAAGGTATCATCTAAAGTGATGTCAATACTAGAACCATTTATGTTTTCTAATGGTGCATTTATAACACCATTCTCAACAAGTTTAACTAATCCGTTATATGATATAAGGCTCATCAAATCTACCTTTCATTTAAACCAATTATTGCAGCTCCAATCAATTGATTAATTAGTTTTATTATTTCATTCAATTCATCTCGGTGTCGCCAATTCATCAATAACATGCATATTCTATTTTCAGGATGGGGTATATTATTATCTATACAATATGTCGACCAACTAAATGCTTTGTCTTCCGGTTCACATGCACGATTTAATCTACCTCTTTTGCTTAAATGTTCTTCAAGGCATTTTTCAACATAATGTAATGCTTTTTCTAAATCACGCACACCATCTTTGTTTTCCCAACGGATAACATATTTAGTGGCAACGGCTTCGTAATAACCCATACATGCATGGTCAACTACATCCCAGTGTTGGGGACCATCAGTTTTGTAATGGTCCCCGCCTATCTGTTTGTCTTTACTAGATATCATAATACCCTTGTCTTTCTGCATAATTTATAAAATCTTCTATACCTTCAATTGCTTTATATTGCCAAATATACCTAACAACATTACTTAGAACATGTTCCATATTTTTATTACCCATATACAATTCATCTAGGCAATACATACCCAATTCGATAAGATCTGCACACTTGGCAATATCTTTATCTTCAGGTTCTAATTCTGGCATATCTGGAATATTATGTTTCTCCCATTTAGCCTCAATATCATCCAATACTGATTTTAAATCAGGGTTCTGCCTTTTAACATCAGAGGGGATATCCCCAGTATATTCTTCAGCAATATCATGTAATAACATATACTTTATGATTGCAAATTGTTGGTATATGTCTAAGCCATTTATTTCGCAAAGTTCAAGAGCGACCAATGCGGCGTTACAACTGTGTGAACCGTTGCTGTATGGGGTTACGTGGGCAATAGTATGTAACCTCTCAACATTAAGCCCGTTACGATAACGACGTAATCTATCTATATTCATTTTTTAATCCTATTTGTTAACCAAGTTTCACAAGCTGTACGCCAGTCATCACCTTTGATACGATGTAAAAATTTTAACGCAATTTCTGCTTTATGTTTTTTATATACTAGATACACAGATAACATAGGTAATATTAGTTCTTCAAAATATATAGATTCCCAATCCACCTTATCCCCTATAAATGGTAGACCATGTTTATCATAGATTTTAAAGAAAGTCCTCAAATCATAATTGAAAGTAGACATATCACTGCGCTTCATCCTAACGAGATTTATAGAAGGCTGATCATAAATATTTTCAGATTTACCCCCAACCAATGCCCTGTAATATGATGTGCCATTATTTGTATCTGTAAGTTTATCCCAGAGAGCCCCTCCAGGGCCATCGAGATATACATGGTATGAATTAGAAACTTGGGTATAAGTCCCCATATCTATACCTATCGACGCCGACACATACTCCTGCAGCATGCTAAACTGCACAACATTTGCACCGTATGCTCCCCATAACATATCATTAGATCGATTATATACAATCATATCTAACATGTTATTCCTGATTCTGAAAACAACTATCAAATTACAGGCTTTGTCTTTTGTCATATGGTTAAGGTCAGATTTATTCCAAATCTGTATAACAGCTTGTCGGCTTAACGGATCTGATTTTAATATGTCAATAACTTGTTGGACCTGATCATCTTGGGGCTTACCCCCTCGCATCCTATAACCGTATGGGGCATTATAACTAACACCGTTATCACTAAATTCAGACATACGTTTATTGAATTCGGTTAGGAATTTAACATCTTGACGACCTGCTAATATCCAAAGAGATTCCATAATATGAAAAAATGGATTAGCGTCTCTATCTTTATTTTGAATAACCCTATTTATAGGATTAGTGTATACTGTAGAAACAGGGAACGGTACTTCTAAAGTTTTCCCGACCCTACTTTCTAATATGACACCTCTCTCTTTTAATAACCGCACCCCTTGTTGCAGTGCGTCGTCAACATGTTTGGCGTATATAACTTGCATAGTCCTATCCTTTTCCGTTATAATGTCGTTTAGAACGGCCTGTGCCGTTAGTGACTCTCATGAATTTATCATACTCACAAAAACAATTTTGAAGATTTTGCATACACATATACCACATGATCTCTTCATCAATACCCGTCTCATCAGAAGGAGTCATTAAATCTAACGCTTCATCCATTTTAGCATGGTAATTTTTAGCTGTTACTTTTTCCTCAAAGAACCATTCTAATCCCCGCAGGCTTCCTGGCCCTGGGGCACTAAACGTCCACCAATCAGGAGCTATTTGTAAAGGGTGATGATCTGAATTCTTTATATCCGCGATTATCTGGGCACCTATAAACAACCCAATACCCTTAATCTTTATCAATTCAGAATGTAAACTTTGAAGAGTTGAGTGACTAGCGAGTATCTCTTTACTTAAAGATATTTCTCTTAGAATATTAAAGCAATGTGGAA
>SDBT01001269.1_pt1 | contig 43903 bp, 62 predicted proteins | sample 2277101 | NCBI WGS metagenome assembly SDBT01 (sample SAMN10404973, study PRJNA504765) | marine sediment metagenome | isolation source: marine sediment core GS10_PC15, 103 cmbsf | place: Arctic Ocean: Southern Knipovich Ridge | collected 2010
TTGGATTATAAAAACGGCCTTGTAAGATATTTGTCATAAACAGATTAAAATAAGGGTTTAACCCTTTTTTATAAAATTATAGTATTTTTTAATATAGCAATAAAACCTGATTATTAGCAAGTTTCTACAGCTTTGACTATACTTATAAATTCTTTTGGTATTAAGGAAGCTCCTCCTGCCAAAACTCCATCAAACCCTGATTCAATAATAAAACCTTTGACGTTATGAGGATTAACACTGCCTCCATACAAAATAATGGCATTGTTGCCCATAATCTTTTTGATTTTATTATTAAATAGTTTGGCTTGTTTAAAACTCGGGGTTTTACCAGTGCCAATGGCCCAAACAGGCTCATAAGCTATTATTACTTTTTGCTTTGCAACCCCTTTTAAGCCTTTTTGAATCTGGGAAATATTATCAATACATAAAACTGGTTTCAATCCTTTTTTCAAAGCTGCTTTCAGTCTTTGATTAATTAAATTATCTGTTTCGCAAAGATATTTCCTCCTTTCAGAATGACCTAAAACAACGTATTCGCATCCTAAATTCTTTAACATTGCTGGCGAAACTTCTCCAGTAAAAGCTCCTTTTTCTTCCCAGCAGCAATTTTGGGCTCCAAGTTTCAGCTCTTTTCTCAACCTACTAATTACTTCTAAATAAACAAAAGGTGGACAAATTACCACCTCAGTATTTTTAATATTTTGCAATCCTTTTTTTACAGAATTAAAAAGTTGTTTTGCTTTAGTTAATGTTATTGGATTGCATTTCCAGTTTGCAATAATAAGTTTTTTCATCAGCTTATTTCTTTAATTGCTTTCTCAAATAATCAGCTGCTTTTTCCGGTTCAATAGTTGAAATTTCCATTCTAGTCCCGATTTCAAATCCTGCGGGCACAGCTGTTTTAGGCATTATTGTCCAATGCCAATGATAATACGAATAATCTTTTCCATCACAAGGAGCAGTATGCATATAAAAATTATATGATGGGTCTGCCAATCCTTTATAAAGAGCTTTCATCACAGCCCCAAATACCTCTGCCAAAGCCTGCTTCTCTTCTCCGTTAATTTTTTCAAAATATGCTAAATGTTTTTTAGGAGAGATAATAACCTGAAAAGCAGCTTTAGAAGCAAAAGGACAAATTGCTATAAATAAATCATTTTCAAAAACAATTCTTTTTTTCACTTTTTTCTCCCACGCATTCATCTCGCAATAAATACATTTTTTGTTCTTTTTAAAATAGTTTTCTGAATTTATAAGCGCTTTTCTCAAATCAACGTCAATTAAGGGAGTAGTTATGATTTGGGAATGAGGATGAGACTGAGAAGCGCCTGCTTCAATACCATGATTGTGAAAAATTGAAATATAATTTACAAATTTCTTTTTCATCAAATCCAAATATCTTTTCTGATAAACTTCAAAAACTTCTTTTATTTCAGAAGTTTGGAAATGAGGAAAATGCTTTCTGTGATCTTTTGTTAAAACAAGTTCAGCAAAACCAATAGCATTCATGGTTTTGTAAAACTTACCCTCTCTTCTTTCTTCTAACTTTGAATGAGGAAGCAAGGCCGGATATTTATTAGGAATAACAATAGTTGTCCATTTTTTAGGAATTTCACCCAGCTTAAATAAAACCTCTTTGCCCTTGTAATAAGCTAAAACAGGTCTCTTTTGAGTTCTCAGGTCATAAAAAGGACAGTTTGTTTTAGAAATCTTAGCTTTTATCTTTTTTGCTTTTTTGAAAAAACTTGGCTTCCTGGCCCTGCCTGTCGCAATAATAACCCAGTCCTTAGAAACTAAATCAAAACGAAGCTCTGATGGAAATTTGATTTTTTTCTCACTTTTCATAAAGACCTTTAATCATGTTCAATCTTATTTCAAATAAATCAATTAACATTTTCACCATGCTTTTAAATTTTACTGAGCTTCTTTTATCATTAATCCAAGTCACTGGAACTTCTTTTATCTTGTAGCCCATTTTTTTAGCTATAACTAGAATTTCAGGGTCAAAAGCAAAACGTGAGACTCGGGTTCTTGAAAAAATGTCTACTGCTGCTTTCCTGCTAAAACCCTTAAAACCGCACTGGGTGTCTGGAATCCCCCAAAGCCCGCACATCATTTGCACCATAAAATTAAAAGTATTGCCTATCATTATTCTCCAGAAAGGCTGAGGAACAGCTAATTTAGCGCCTTCTATGTCTCGTGAGCCTATTACTACATCATGTCCTTTTTTAAACTCTGGCCACATTCTTTCAATGTGGTCAATTGAAGTTGAATTATCAGCATCTGTAAAAAGCCTGTATTCTCCTTTAGCTGACAGCATTCCCTGCTTTACCACATATCCTTTGCCATGATTTTCTTTGTTATCAATTAATCTCAAATTCTCAATCTGAGAACTTAAATCCCTGATAACTTGAGCAGTATTATCTTTTGAACCATCACTAACAACTAAAATCTCCCAATTATATGATTGTTGTTTTAAATAATCATACATCTTAGGCAAAGTATGAGGAAGTTTCTTCCCCTCGTTATAGGCAGGAATAACAACTGATAAATGAATTTTTTGCATTAAACTATTTTAACACAATATTTAGAAATAAAAAAATAAGGCGTTTCAGAAAACTGAAACACCTCTAAGTTGAAGAATTAGGACAGAGTATCCTGCTTCTAGTTTGAGGGATTATGAGCTCAATAGAATTATCAACTTCGTGAAAGATTGACTCTCCAAAGAAAGCTACAAGCTTTGCAGTGATTTCTGCATTGAAGAAATTGATTCCTTTAAGTATCAACGCGCAGTTGACACTAGAAACTATTACCTCTATTTTACGACCCAAAAATTCTGTTAAATCTTTTGTCATGTCAAGAGCCAGTGTCTTTAAGGTTTCTTTTTCATCAGCCCTACATTCAGCTCTGGGAAGGTTCTTTATAATCATAATCGCAATCGCTTGTGTTTCCAAAAACATAGCCTCCATTTTGCTGATTTTATTATATATACCTATTCTAAATTTGTCAATATCTCTGGTCCCTTCTCTGTTACAACTATAGTATGCTCAAAATGAGCAGATAATGAATTGCTTTGAGTTTCAAAAGCAAAACCATCTTTAGATTTTTTAATTTCTCCATCTCCTGTCATCGCCAGCATTGGCTCTAAACAAAAACACATTCCTTGCTTAATTTCAGCTCCCTTATGACGTTTGCCATAATTTAAAATCTGAGGTTCTTCGTGCAATTCTTTCCCAATTCCATGACCACACAAGTCTCTTACCACAACAAAACCCTGGTCTTCAATATATCTCTGAATGGTGTTTGAAATATCACCAAAAGTATTTCCAACCTTTGATTTTTTAATTCCACGCTTTAAAGCTTTTCTGCTAGCTTTAATAAGCCTGCTTGCTTCAGTGTTCATCTCTCCAATGCCAATTGTAATTGCCATGTCAGCATGAAAACCATTTTTAAAAAATCCCAAATCCAAAGACACCACATCCCCTTCTTTTAAAACTCTTTCAGATGGAACTCCATGAACAATCTGCTCATTAATGGAAACGCATAATGCTGCTGGAAAACCTTCGTAGTTTTTAAATGACGGCTTGCCCTCATATTTAAAAACAAGGCTTTCAGCAAGCCTGTCTAATTCTAAGGTAGTAATTCCTAACTCAACTTTATCCTTTAGTTCTCCCATGATTTGAGCCAGAATCTTACCATTTTCTCTCATTATTTTAATCTCTGAATCAGTTTTTATTGGAATCATTTCAGAACTTTTAAGATATCCTTAAAAACATCTTCTATGCTTTGCTCACCATTGATTTTTATCAACTCCCCTCTTTCTTCATAATAATTAATTGCTGGTTTAACTTCTGTTTCAAACCATTCTAGTCTTTTTTTAACCCCCTTTTCATCATCATCAGCCCTGGTAATTAATTTCCCCCCACACTTATTACATTCTTTGATTTTTTTAAATTCTCCCACAAAAGGAACAATCCTTCCGCATTGTTCGCACATCCTTCTTTTAGTTAAACGCTGAATGACTTCTTTTGTAGAAATATCAACTAAAATAACTCTTTTATTTTTTGTCCATTCATACCATTCTAAGGCCTGCTCTATCATGTCTGCTTCTAATATGGTCCTGGGACTTCCATCAATAAGAATGCCTTTAAACTTCGGAGCTGTCTTAAACTCTTCAAATTTATCCATCCATAATTTAAAAATTACAGGAGTTGGAACTCTTTCCCCCCTATCTATCACTTGACCAATCTTTGTTCCAGTAAAATCATTGAGCTTCTTTCTGGCTCTTAATAAATCTCCGCTTCCAATATAATTCAAATCAAATTCTTTTTGTAAAAGTTTAGCCTGAGTTCCTTTTCCTGCGCCAGGTGCGCCTAGAAGAATAATAATTTTTTGATTCATTTCCTAATTTATTAATTATTATTTAAAAAGTGTCGTATTCTCTCATTTCTAGCTGAGATTCAATCTCTCTCATTGTTTCTAAAACCACAGAAACAATAATCATGATTGAAGTTCCTCCCACTAAAAAACTAAAAACAGCTACGCTTGTTACCAGCTGAATCATTGTTGGCATCAAGGCAATAAGACCCAAAAACAAAGCTCCAACAGGCAAAATTCTATTAAGCACAAATTCTAAGAACTTGGTAGTTGATTCTCCAGGTCTGATTCCAGGCACAAAACCTCCCATTTTCTTTAAATTATCAGCAATTGACTTGGGTTCAAAGGTAATAAGGGTGTAAAAATAAGTGAAAAGAACAACTAATATAAAATATGTAATTCCATAAGCCCAGGTATTATTAAAGAACCCTTCAACAAGCCGAGAAGCTCTCCCCCAAAACCCTGCTGCTCCGCTTAAAAAACTAGTAATCATTGATGGAAAAGTCAAAATTGAAAGAGCAAAAATAATCGGCATCACCCCAGCAGGATTTACACTTATAGGAAGATAGGTGGAAGAACCTCCATAAACCATTCTGCCTTTGATTCTTTTTGCATATGAGACCGGAATATTCCTTCTTGCCTCATTAATCAAAGCAACTCCAGCAATAATCAAAAGAGCCATGACAAAAAATATTAAATAAGAAGGAAGCATAGAAGCATCATAAGTAGATATCATCTGCCCAATGTTTCTTGGAAAATCAGCAATAATTCCCGCAAAAATCAACAAAGAAACTCCATTGCCAATGCCTTTTTCCGAAATTAGTTCTCCTAACCACATTAACAATAAAGCTCCTGCAGTAATTGTCAAAACAGCGCTCAACTTGGCAAAAGAGCTAAGCTCTATAATTATTCCCTGTCTGGTGAATAAAGTTAGCATTGAAAATGCCTGAACCAAAGCCAAGGGAGCAGTGAGGATTCTTCCATATTGCTCAAATTTCTTTTTTCCTTCTTCCCCGCTTTCCCTATAAAGCTCTTCTAATTGGGGGAAAATCATTGTTAAAAGCTGGAGAATAATTGTTGCAGTAATATAAGGGCCTAAGCCAAGCATAACAATGGAGAGCCTTTCCAAAGCACCGCCCGTAAAGATATTTAACAATCCTAAAACCTGAAATTGTTCAAAAAAGCTTTTTAAATTCTCAGGATTAATTCCAGGAATTGGAATATTGGCCATTATTCTAAAAAGAGCGAAAATTCCCAAAACAAAAAGAATTTTGTTCCGCAAATCTTTTATTTTGAACATCTGGATTACTTTTTCGTACCAAGTCATAATTTTATCACTCCTTTTGCTTTTTCGATTTTCTCTTTAGCTGACTTTGAAACCTGGCAATTTTCAATAGTTAAGTTCTTATTTAACTTACCTCTACCTAAAATTTTAACTTTTGGAGTTTTCCCTTTCATTCTACTAACTAGATTTTTCTCAAGCAAGGTTTTAGGAGAAACCAAATCTCCTTTTTCAAAGTTTCTTTCCAGGATATCAACATCAACAGTTTCTGGTTTTGGTCTTTGAGGCTTAAATCTATATCCTCTGAGTTTTGGATATTTCTTAATAAGCTGTCTAATTGACGGCACCATTTTACGTCCAGCACGGGATTTTTGGCCCTTAACTCCTCTACCACAATATGTCCCTCGTTTTCCACCTCTTCCAATCCTCTTTCCCTTTTTCCTTTTATGTATTGGTTTTAATTCGTGAAGTTGCATAAACAATTATCTTTTAATTTTTAACTGCTTCAATGCTTTAATTGTTGCCATTGCATTGTTCAGCTTGTTTCTTGTTGACCCCAAAACTTTAGAGGAAATATTTGTTATTCCAGCCAAAGAGCATATCACTCTCACTGTACCGCCTGCCACCAAACCTCTTCCTTTTTTCTGAGGCCTTAATAAAACCTTAGCTGCGCTGAATTTAGCAAAAACTTCATGAGGAATTGTTTCATTAACAATCGGCACTGTAATCATTCTTTTTTTGGCTAAACGCGTAGATTTCTCTATTGCCCGAGCAACATCAAGACCAGAGGCAGAAGCTACGCCCACTCTTCCTTTTTGATCTCCTAACACCATCACTGCTCTAAATCTTATCTTCTTTCCACCTGCCCTTGTATGAGAAACTCTAGCCAAATCCAAAAGCTTTGATTCAAATTCCTGTTTTGCCCTTATATTTCTTCTAAACATTTGTCCTCTCATATTATTCTAAAACTTTAATCCTTCTTCTCTTGCGCCTTCAGCTAAAGCCTTGACCTTTCCATGATATTTATATCCTCCTCTGTCAAAAACAATTGATGTAATTTTTAACGCCTTAGCTTTTTTTGCAATTGATTTTCCAATCTCAAAAGCAACTTGAAGTCTTGGAGAAAAAGCTTTTTCTTTGCTTTCTTTAGTTTTCTTGTCTGTTTTAGCTTTAGCTACAGACGATTTAACTTTTTTAATCTTTAATTTTAAATCACTTTCTGAAGCCAATACCTTATTCTTTTGATCATCAATCAACTGAGCGTAAAGATGTTTATTTGAACGAAAAACACAAAGCCGAGGCCTCTTATCTGTTCCAGAAATCTTAGCCCTTACTTTTTTATGTCTTCTTAATTTTTGTTTTCTTTTATCTTTTACATTCATACTATTTTATTCATTAGGCTTCAGCAGTGGTTGCAACCTTCTTTCCTGCTTTTCTTCTGATTATCTCGCCTTGATACCTTAAACCTTTTCCCTTATAAGGTTCAGCAGGCCTTACCTTTCTGATTTTTGAAGCAATCAAGCCCACAAGCCCTTTGTCAATTCCAGAAACAGTTATAATGTTTCTCTCAACTGATATTTTAATACCTTCAGGTGTTTTTATTCTTACAAGATGAGTAAAGCCAGCAGATAAAACCAGTTCTTCATCCTCTATTTTAGCTTTATAACCCAAACCATGGATTTCTAGTTTCTTTTCATAACCACTAACAACTCCTTGAACCATATTTGCTAAAAGAGCTCTTGTTAGTCCCCAAAAAGCCTTGCTTTGCTTGGTTTGTCTTTTAATTGAAACCAAAATCTTTCCTTGTTTAATTTTAATTTTAATCTCAGGTCTAACTTCACGTGAAAGTTCACCCTTTGGACCTTTGATTGTGATTTTCTGTCTGTTAATTTGCACATTCACTCCTTCTGGTATTTCAATTGGTTTTTTTCCTATTCTGCTCATATTTTTACCATACTTTACATAGAATTTCTCCACCCAAATTTTGTTTTCTGGCTTCCTTGCCAGTCATTAAGCCCTTAGAAGTTGAAATAATAGTTATTCCATGTCCTCCTCTTACTCCCTTAATCTCTCCTGCTGCAGTATAAATTCTTTGTCCTGGCTTGGAGACTCTTTTAAGCCCGGATATGGCTGGTTCTTTATCTTTGTATTTTAATTTTATTTCAATGGTCTTTCTGATTTTTTTCCCTTTTTTCTCTATTTCTTCAATAAAATTTTCTTTCTTTAAAACCTTTGCTATTTCAAACTTTATTCCAGAATAAGGAACAACCACTGTTTCTTTTAAAACAGCCTGGGCATTTCTTATTATTGTTAACATGTCTGCTATTGGATCCATTGTTTTTTTAAATATTACCAGCTACTTTTTCTAATTCCTGGAATAAGACCTTGATTTGCCATCTCTCTAAAACAAATTCTGCATAAACCAAATTTTCTCATATATGCTCGTTTTCTGCCACACTTAAAACAACGACGAACAATTCTTGTTGTAAATTTTGGTTTCTTTTTTGCTCTGGCAATTTGAGATTTTTTTGGCATAATTGAATTTTATTTTTTCATTGGAAAACCAATTAATCTTAAAAGCTCTAATCCTTCTTCTTTATTCTTGGCTGAAGTAACGATGGTGATTTCAAAACCGAACATAACCTTTACTTTTTCAGGCAGAATTTCAGAAAAAGAAATTTGCTCTTTGATTGGTATGGTCAAATTTCCAGTTTTATCAACTTTTTTAGGATCAATTCCTTCAAAATCGCGCGAACGAGGAAGGGTTATGTGGATCAATCTTTCTAAAAAATCAATCATCTTTTTTTTCCTTAAAGTAACCATGGCTCCGATATCCACGCCTTTTCTAATTTTAAAACCAGAAATAGATTTTCTTGCTTTTGTTAAAACAGGTTTTTGACCAGCAATTGAAGCCAAGTCTCCTAGAATAGCGCTTAAAGTCTTTTTTCTTTCGTCTGAACCCTTTCCTTCAATTATTTTTCCAAAACCAGTATTAATAACAACTTTTTCAATTCTGGGAACAGCCATACTGCTTTTATAACCAAACTTTTCCGTCATCTTAGGAATTACCTCCTTATTGTATTTTTCTTTTAAACCAATCATATTTGTTTATTGCATTTTTTGCAAATGCGGTATTTTTTATCATCCACAATTTTATAACCCAGCCTTACTGCTTTGCTACATTTTGGACAAATCATTTTCACGTTTGAAACATCAATGGGAGCTGGTTTCTGAATAATCTGCCCTTTTTCTCCTGTTTTTTTTGGTTTCTGGTGTTTTTTCATTAAATTGATTCCATCAATCAAAATCTTCTTTTCTTTTGGAAAAGCTCTTAAAATCTTACCTTTCTTTCCTTTGTTCTTGCCTGAAATAACCAATACTGTATCACCTTTTTTTATTTTCATAATAAATTTTTACACTAAATACTGGGCTATGGCTGCTACTTTTGGAAAACCTTTTTCCCTTACCTCTCTTGCTGTTGGTCCAAATACTCTTCCTCCTTTTGGGTTTTTTGTTTTACCTTCTAAAATCACGCAAGCATTATCATCAAAACGAATGTATGTGCCGTCAGACCTTTTATATTCTTTTCTTTGTCTTATAATAACTGCTCTTACCACATCGTGTTTTTTAACTTCTTTTCTTGGATCAGCCTGTTTGACTGTTCCAACAATCACATCACCAAGCCTGCCGTAGCGTCTTCCGCTACCGCCCGAAACCTGAATGCATTGAAGTATTTTACCTCCTGCATTATCAGCTATTTTTAACATTGTCCTTAATTGAATCATAATTCAAAAAAACTATTCTTTACTTTTTGTTTTTTTCTGTTGATTACTTGTTATTTTTTTCATTACCCTCCATCTCTTGTGTTTACTGATAGGTCGGCATTCCTCAATAATAATCCTATCACCTACTTTATATTCTTGCTTTTCATCATGAGCCTTATATCTTTCGCTCCTTTTATATCTTTTCCTGTATTTAGGATGTTCTTTTATCCTAACAACTTCAATAACAACAGTTTTCTGCATTTTATCTGAAACAACTATACCTTTTAATCTTCTCTTTGGCATAAATTTATTTCTGTTCTTTTAATATGGTTAATATTCTTGCAATGTTTTTTTTAATTTTGCGGATTTCTCTAATATTCTTAACTTTACCTGAAACTAAATCAAAGCGCAGGGCTCTTAATTTTCTCCTTAACTCCCCAAGCAGTTTTTCCAACTCTGATCCTGATTTTTTTCTTATTTCAGCAATTTTCATAACAATTGTTTATTTTTTCACAAATTTAGTTTTTATTGGTAATTTGTCTGCTGCGGTTCTCAATACTTTCACAGCTATATCTTCTTTAATTCCTTCAAGTTCAAAAATAATTCTTCCTGGCTTAATGGGAAAAGCATAATGAGAAACAGAACCTTTCCCCTTGCCCATTGAAAACTCTACTCCTTTTGATGTGATTGGTTTATCTGGGAAAATTCTAATCCAGAGCTTTCCTCCTTTTTTAAGGTGTCTGATAATTACACGCCTTGATGCTTCAATCTGACGGGCAGTAATCCATCTGGCTTCCAATGCTTTCAAACCAAAAGAACCAAAAGCAAGACTGGTGCCTCTTTTCGCAATTCCCTTTGATCTTCCCTTGAACATCTTTCTGTGTTTTGTTTTTCTTGGTTGAAGTATTGCCATGATTAATCAAACATCTAATGTTTTATGCCTGTGATTCTTTCTCAAACTTTTCTCCTTTATATATCCAAACCTTTATTCCTATTACTCCATAACTGCATTTTGCTATTTTATGCGAATAATCAATATCTGCCCTTATGGTTTGTCTTGGCAAAAGACCTTCCTGCAGCCATTCTTTTCTAGAAATTTCAATACCATTTAATCTTCCAGCCACCTCAACTCTGGCTCCCTCAATTCCTTTCTGATACATAATTTTAGACAAGGTTTGTTTTAAAACCCTTCTATAAGGCATTCTTCTTTCAATCTGGCTAGCTATTAACTGAGCAACAAGAGATGCATGAACCCAGGGATTCTTAATCTCTCTTATTTCAAGCCTTAATTCCATCTTGCCCAAAGCCTTGCCCTTACCTTTCTTCTTTTGAATAAGCAGTCTTTGTCTTAAAAGTTTGTCCATTAATTCTCTTTTCAATCTCTCTATGCCCTCACCACCTCGTCCAATAATCAATCCTGGTCTAGAGGTGGAAATTATTACATTTACTTTACCTGGCGATCTTTCAATTTCCATTCTGCCCACGCCAAAACTGCCGATTTTCTCTTCAAGAAACTTTCTAATTTCAAAATCTTCTTCTAAGTATGAAGAAAAATTCTTTTCGTAAAAACCGCGAGATTCCCAAGTCTCTGTTTGCATTATTCTAAATATTTTTGGATGGACTTTGTGTGACATAATTAATTGTAATTAAAATGCTTTTCTTCGAAAAAACCTTTTTAATCCTTTTTGTTTTTCGGCTTTGATTCTTTCTGGTTCAAATTTCTGCCTTGTTTTTTTCTCAACCACTTCTTTTATTTCTTCCTCCTTTTCTTTTTCCTCAAGCACTTCTTCTTTTACAACTTTTGGCTTGATTTTCTTTTCTATTTTTTTCTTTTTCTTGGTTTTATCAATTTCATCTAAAACAAGTGTAATGTGGGAAGTTTTTTTATGAATTATATCAGCTTTTCCCCGTGCTCTAGGCAATTGTCTTTTCAACTTTGTGCCTTCATCAACTAAAAGTTTAGAAATATAGAGATTGTTCTCATCTATTAATTGAAAATTATTTTTAGCATTAGCCATTGCCTGATTTAAAAGCTTTAAAATAGGAAGAGCTGCTCTTTTTCTGGTAAAAGTCAAAATCTTTTCAGCTTTTTTAGCTGTTTTTCCCCGAATCAAATCAGTCACTAATCTCACTTTTCTTGGCGCAATTCTTAAATATTTTAATTTAGCAATTGAAATCATAATAGCTTTTTCTTTTCTATTTATTTTGGTCCAGATTTTCTTTCTAAATCTTTCTGCATTCTTCCACCGTGCCTGAAAAACTTGGTTGTTGCTGAAAATTCACCCAGCTTATGCCCAATCATGCCCTCATTAACTTTTACTGAAATAAATTCTTTTCCATTATGAACCAGAAAAGTATAACCAATCATTTCAGGTGAAATAGTGCAACGCCTAGACCAAGTCTTAATTGGCTTTGTTTTGTCTCCCTCCAATCTTTCAACCTTCTTTAATAATTTTTCATCAATATATGGACCTTTTTTTAAACTTCTTGTCATAAATATCTGTAATGATTAGTAATTATTTTTTCTTTCTTCTTTTAATAATCAATTTATCCGTCCATTTCTTTTTTCTTGTTCTCACCCCCAAAGCTATCTTTCCCCAAGGAGTTTTCGGATGTTTCATACCAATCCCACTTCTTCCTGAACCTCCACCATGAGGATGATCAGGAGGATTCATGGCTGAACCCCTAACAGTAGGCCGCCAACCCTTTAACCTTCTTGTACCTGCTTTTCTAATTTTCTCAAATCTTTTTTCTGGATGAGAAACCTGACCAATAGAAGCAAAACAATCCTGAGAAACCTTTCTGACTTCACTGGATGGCATTTGAAGATGAGTATAACCTCCTTCATGAGCCAAAACCTTAGTTGAAGTCCCTGCTGACCTCACTATTTTTCCACCCCTTCCTTTATTTAATTCTACATTATAAACCTGAGTTCCTACAGGAATATTTTTCAATTGCAATCTATTTCCGATTTTAAGTTCAGTTTTGTCTGCACAAATTATCTCATCTCCTGCTTTAATCCCTACTGGTGCTAAAATATATGCTTTTTCATTATCTTCATACTCAACTAAAGCTAAAAAACCAGTTCTATATGGATCATATTCTATGGCAATAACCTTTCCTTTTTGATTTATTCTTTTTTGACCAAAATCAATAATCCTATAACGTCTTTTCGCTCCTCCCCCGCGATGGCGAACAGTAATCTGTCCGGATGTTGCTCTGCCTGCTCTTCTTTTCAATGTCAAAAGCAATGCCTTTTCAGGTTTTTTCTTAGATAATAATTTTCTACTTTCAAATCTTGTTTTTCTTTTTTGCATATTAATTCTTAAAAAGGAGGGGTTCTGAATTATCTTGAAAGGATTTCAATCTTTTGGCCTTTTTTAATTTCTACAATTGTTTTCTTATAACCTTTCCTTAATCCCATTATACCCTTAAACCTTCTTTTCTTTGACGGCACTTTAATAATTTTAACACTTACAACATTAACATTATATAATTTTTCTACTGCCTTTTTAATTTCAGTTTTATTTGCTCTTTCATAAACCTTAAAAACATATCTGTTGTCCTGAGCTAAATCTGTTGCTTTTTCTGAAATATGAGGAGCTTTTAAAATACGATAGGCAAAGCCTTCATCAATTTTCTTGCTTTGTTTCTTAACAACCTTAACAGCAGCCTCTTTGGTTTCGAGAGGTTTTTTAACAATATCTTTCTTTTCTTCTTTCTTATCTGGCTTTTTTCTCTTTTTAAAAAAATCTTTAAATGCCATGTTTTAATTAAAAAAATAAATACCTTATATTTTGCTTTCTTCTTTTTTCTTTTTGCTTTTTTCTTTCTTGCCCGTTGCTTCCTTTTTCACTGCTACTTTTTGTTTAATTTCTGCTTCTTTCTGAAAAAATGTTTTTTGGATAATTTCAATGCTTGCTTTGGGCATAATTAAATACTTAAAGGACATAAGGTCTAAACAATTTAAATCTCTTGCCTGAATTGTCCCAACATAGGGAATGTTTCTTGCCGCTGAAATGATGTTTTTATTCAATTCCGGCAAAACGATTAAGGATTTTTCTTTTTTCAAAGGAAGTTTGTTTAAAATCTCAGCCATTAATTTTGTCTTTGGTTCATTAATTTTTAAATCATCTAAAATAATCAGTAAGTTATTTTTTGCCTTCAGAGACAATACCATGAACAAAGCTAACTTTCTCATTTTTCTAGGAATTCGTTTTTTAAAGATTTTTTCTTTACGAGGACCGAAAGTTACTCCCCCGCCTGTCCAGATTGGCGATCTTATTGATCCATGTCTTGCTTTTCCCAGACCCTTCTGACGCCATGGCTTTCTCCCTCCACCACTCACTTCACTCCTGTCTTTAGTGTGAGCTATATTTTTCCTTCTGTTTGACATCTGAGAAACTACAACCTGATGAATTAAATCATTATTGGACTTTATTTCAAAAATCTCCTTTGGCAGTAAAGTTTCTTTAAGTTTTTCTCCTTTTTGATTGATTACTGAAAATTTCATTGATTTCTAATTAATTTCTAACCCCTAATTTCAAGTAAAGTTCCTTTTCTCCCAGGTATCGCACCTTTAATCATCAATACATTATTCTTTTCATCAATTCTCATTAATTCCAGACTTTTCACTGTAACTCTATCAGATCCCATTCTGCCCGCCATTTTCTTTCCTTTAATTACCCTTGATGGAATTGATCCACCAATTGAACCTATAGACCTAAGCGAACCTTTTGCCCCCCTAGTCTTTGGCTGTCCGGCAAAACCCCATCTTTTCACTGCTCCAGCGAAACCCTTTCCCTTTGAAATACCTGATACTTTAACTAATTTTATGTCTTTTAAAAAATCAATATTGATTTTCTGTCCCACCTTATGCTCTGAAATATCAGCTTTAAATTCTCTTAAATATTTAAAAGCCTTATTCTTTTGGCTTTTTTTCACTCTTGATTCTTTTAATTTCAAAAATCCAATCTGTACAGCTTCGTAGCCGTCTTTCTCCTTGGTTTTCACCTGAGTCACTTCACAAGGACCAGCCTCAACCAAAGTCACTGGAACTGGCTTCCCTTGTTCATCAAATATCTGCGACATTCCTATTTTTAAACCCAATATAAATTTCATAATCTTGCTTGCTCCATAATTGAAAACCGGGCATAGCCCGGTTTTCAACCATTGGCTATTTTAAATTCAGCTATAACTTTTTAAAAAATAATTTTATCATTTTTATTGCTTTCAGAATGATTCCTAAAAATTTGAACAAAACTAATCATTCGTCTACATTTTGATTTCAATATCAACCCCTGCTGGCAAATTCAAGCTTCTCAAAGCATCAATTACTTTAGCATTTGGTTCTAAAATATCAATCAATCTTTTATGAATCCTGATTTCAAACTGCTCTCTACTTTTTTTATGAATAAAAGTAGATCTGTTCACTGTGTACTTATTAATCTCTGTGGGCAAAGGAACAGGCCCTGACACTTTAGTTCCATAACGTTCAGCCATTTCAATAATCTGCTTTGCTGAAGTATCAATAACCTTGTGGTCATAAGCTTTGAGCTTAATCCTGAGCCTAGCCTTAATTTCGGTTTCAATGGTATCTGTTTTTTTCTTTGACATCTTAACGAACTAATCCTTTTATTAAACTAAATTGCCAAATTGATTTTCAATTTGACAATTTAATTAGATTCTTATTTCAATATTTTTGTAACAACTCCTGCCCCAACGGTCTTTCCTCCTTCCCTGATAGCAAATCTTTGTCCATCCTCCATTGCAATAGGAGCCATTAATTTAATTGTCAGGTTCACAGTATCACCAGGCATTACCATTTCTGTACCTTTAGCCAAAGTAACATCTCCAGTAACATCAGTTGTTCTGAAGTAAAACTGTGGCTTATAACCAGTAAAGAATGGTGTGTGTCTTCCTCCTTCCTCTTTGGTCAGAATATAGACCTGACCATCAAACTCACTGTGAGGAGTAATGCTTCCTGGTTTGGCTAATACTTGGCCTCTTTCTGTGTCCTCTTTTTTAATTCCTCTTAAAAGAACTCCAACATTGTCACCCGCTCTTCCTTCATCTAGAATCTTGCTAAACATTTCAATAGAAACAGCAGTTGTTTTAATAGTAGGCCTTATACCAATCAACTCAACTTCTTCATTGGGTTTAACAATTCCTCTTTCAATTCTTCCTGTTGCTACTGTTCCACGACCTTCAATTGTAAATACATCCTCAATTGCCATTAAAAATGGTTTGTCTGTTTCTCGAGAAGGTTCTTCAATGAACTCATCCACAGCTTTAATCAATTCTAAAATGGGCTTTACAGCTTCGTCATCAGCTGATTTAGCATCAAGAGCTTTTAAGGCTGAACCCCTGATAACAGGAGTTTTATCTCCTGGATATTCATATTTATTCAAAAGCTCTCTTAATTCTGATTCAACCAAATCAATAATCTCAGGATCATCAACCTGATCGCATTTGTTAATAAATACAACTAAACCAGGCAAACCCACCTGTTTGGATAATAGAATATGTTCTCTTGTCTGAGGCATTGGCCCGTCAACAGCTGACACAACCAAGATTCCTCCGTCCATCTGGGCAGCACCAGTAATCATGTTTTTAATGTAGTCAGCGTGTCCTGGACAGTCAATTAAAGCATAATGCCTTTTCTCACTTTCAAATTCAACATGAGAAACAGAAATAGTTAAACCTCTGGCTTTTTCTTCTGGAGCAGCGTTTAAATCATCAACGCCTGCTTCAGTAGCATTGAAGCCTTTTAATTTGGAAATTTTTAAGATAGCAGCAGTGGTAGTTGTTTTACCATGAGCAACATGGCCAATAGTACCAACATTGACATGGGGTTTTGTTCTTATAAACTTTTCTTTTTCAGCCATTGTTCTTTGAGAATTTAAGATTAAATGTTTAGTATTTATATTCAACTAAACCCTCGACCCTAAACCTTGTACAAATTATTAATTATTAATTGAATTAGTATATCAATATTTTTAAAATTTATCAAGACCTTGAAACAAAATCAAGGCTATTTCTTCTTTCCCTCAATAATATCCTGAGCTACGTTTTTCGGCACTTCTTCGTAGCTGTCAAATTCCATTGTAAATGTTCCCCTCCCTTCAGTCAAGCTCCTAATTGTTGTAGCATAACCGAACATCTCAGCCAAAGGCACATTAGCATTAATAATCTTCAAATTTAACCTGTCGCTTGTTTCTTTAATCTTGCCTCTTCTGGCTGATAAATCACCTATCACATCTCCAAAAAAGCTTGTTGGAATAACTACCTCTAATTTCATGATTGGCTCCAAAAGTGCTGGATTTGCTTTTCTAGCTGCATCTTGAAATGCCATGGAAGAAGCAATCTTAAAGGCAAACTCAGAAGAGTCAACTTCATGGAAAGAACCATCATGAAGCGTCACTGAAACATTAACCATTGGATAGCCTGCCACTATTCCTTTTTCCATTGCCTCGATTACTCCCTTTTCAACTGCTGGAATAAACTCTTTTGGAATAGCTCCTCCTTTAATCTTATCCAAAAATTCAAACCCCTTTCCTTTTTCTCTTGGTTCCAGCTTTATCACAACATGACCATATTGCCCCCTTCCCCCTGACTGCCTGACATATTTACCTTCCCCTTCAGACGAAGACTTGATTGTTTCTTTGTAAGCAACTTGGGGTCTGCCAACATTAGCTTCTACTTTGAATTCCCGTTTCATTCTATCAACGAGAATTTCCAAATGAAGCTCGCCCATTCCAGAAATAATGGTTTCATTTGTTTCCTGATCCATTTTTATTCTAAAAGTCGGATCTTCTTCAGACAATCTTTTGAGCGCAACACCCATTTTCTCTTCATCAGTCTTATTCTTAGGTTCAACACGAATAGAAATCACTGGCTCAGGAAAAGTGATTTTTTCTAAAACAATAGGGTGGTCTTCATCACAAAGAGTATGACCTGTAGAAGTATTTTTCAAACCAACAGTAGCAGCAATATCACCAGCATAAATCTCATCAACATCTTCACGGGAATCAGCGTGCATTCTTAAAATTCTGCTGATTCTTTCTTTATCACCAGAAGTAGTATTTAAAACATATGAACCTTTTCTTAAAGTTCCTGAGTAAATTCTAAAATAGGTTAAAGTACCAACATAAGGATCAGTTGCCACTTTAAAAGCCAAGGCAGAAAATGGTTCTTTGTCATCAGTTTTTCTTTCAATAATTTGATTTGTCTCTGGATCAGTACCCTTAACTGGAGGCAAATCAATTGGGCTTGGCAAATAATAAATCACTGCATCTAAAACAGGCTGCACTCCTTTGTTTTTTAAAGATGAACCGCAAAATACTGGAACTAATTTATAGGCTATTGTTGATTTTCTTAAAGATTCTTTTAACTGTTCAATAGAAATTTCTTCTTTGGCCAGATATTTTTCTAAAATCACTTCATCTTCGCCTGCTATTTTTTCAACCATCTTTTCTCTCCATTGTTTAGCTTCTTCCAATAACTCAGATGGTATGTCTTGTTTTTTAATAGTTTCACCGGATTCTCCTTCAAAAGTAAGCGCTTTCATTTCTAAAAGATCAATAACTCCCTTAAAATTCTCTTCTGCGCCAATTGGAAGTTGAAGGGTGACTGCGTTTGGAGTTAGTTTTTCCAAAATTGATTCTAAGCTCTTTTTAAAATCAGCGCCCATTCTATCCATTTTATTGATAAAACAAACTCTTGGAACTTTAAACCTATCAGCCTGGCGCCAAACAGTTTCTGATTGAGGCTCTACTCCAGCCACTCCATCAAAAACAACTACTCCTCCATCTAAAACCCTTAAAGATCTTTGCACTTCAGCTGTAAAATCAATATGTCCAGGAGTATCAATAATATTAATCTTGTATTCTTTTTCTCCTTTTTCAGCTAAATCTTTAGGTGTCCAGAAACAAGTAGTTGCAGCTGAAGTAATGGTAATCCCCCTTTCTCTTTCCTGCTCCATCCAGTCAGTGATAGTTGTTCCCTCATCAACACTTCCAATCTTGTGAGTGATTCCAGTGTAAAACAAAATACGCTCAGTTGTGGTTGTTTTACCAGCATCAATATGAGCAATAATTCCAATGTTTCTGTATTTTTCTAAAGAATACTTTCTGGGCATTTTAATAAGCAAAATGAGCAAAAGCACGATTCGCTTCTGCCATTTTATGAGTGTCTTCCTTTCTCTTTACTGCCCAACCTGTATTATTAGCAGCATTCATAATTTCTTCAGCCAATTTTTCTTTCATTGGCCTTCCTTTTTTAGTCTTGGCAGCTTTAATTATCCAGCGCATAGATAATGCTAATCTTCTGTCTCCCTTTACTTCTCTTGGAATCTGATAAGTTGCTCCTCCGACCCGCTTTGGCCTTACTTCTAATATTGGACTTGTGTTTTTTAAAGCTTGCTCAAAAACTTCTAAAGGTTCTTTTTTTGCTTTTTCTTTTATAATGTCAAAAGCGCCATAGACAATTTTTCTAGCTATGGTCTTCTTGCCTTTCCTCATTATATAGTTAATAAACTTATAAACACTTACACTATCATATATAAGGTCAGGCAAACTTTCTCTTTTTCTCATTTTTTTCCTTCTGGCCATGCTTTAAATTTATTTTGTTTTTTTAGTTCCGTATTTTGACCTTACTTGTTTTCTTCCTTCCACACCTCCAGCGTCAAAAACACCCCTTACTACCTTATAACTCACTCCTGGCAAGTCTTTTATTCTTGCTCCTCTTATCATGACAACAGAGTGCTCTTGTAAATTATGACCTTCTCCAGGAATATATGCAGTTACTTCCTGGCTGTTAGTCAATCTGACTCTGGCAACTTTTCGCATCCCAGAGTGAGGCTTTTTAGGAGTCATGGTGAATACTTTCAAACACACTCCTCTTTTAAATGGTGCATTATATTTTATTGGCCTGTTTTTTAAGACATTAAAACCAAATTTAAAAACAGACGCTTTCTTTCGCTTTTTTGGTTTCTTTCTTGGTTTTTTAACCAATTGATTAATTGTTGGCATAATTCTAAAAATTAAAAATAAGAACCATGAAACACTTTGTGTTTCAGAACCTTGATTTTTTTTCAAAAATCAATCAAGCACTTTAACACTTGTGTGATAAATTTAACAAGGAAATAAGTGAAAGTCAATGCTTTAATAGTCTTTTAAAAAATAAGTGGCTGTCCTGAGATCAATGAATAAAGAAGAACTGCCCCTAAGAATATCAACCTTAAACCGAAAAAGATAAACATTAAAAGAAAAAGAAGGCTGTATTGTTTTAAAAAGTCTTTAAATCTCCAAAATCTTTGTGGCAAAAAAGCAAAAAGGATATGATAACCATCAAGGGGCGGCACAGGAATTAAATTAAATATTCCCCAGGCAAAGTTGTAAAAAGCAATAATGCTGAAAAGAGTAGTAAAAATTAAATTCAAGGGTAAAAATCTAATTACCAGACTGAAAATCACAGCAATTAAAAAGTTAGACAAAGGACCTGCTATGGAAACTTTCAGCGTACCCCATTTCTGGTCGCGGAAATTGTATGGATTGATTGGCACTGGTTTTGTCCAACCAAAAATAGGACCTGCTCCAGCGGTTAATAAAAACAAAAGAAGGGGCAGAAGAACAGAGCCAAACGGATCTAAATGTTTTAATGGATTAAAGGTTAGGCGACCAGCATACTTTGCAGTTGGGTCTCCTAAATAATAAGCAACACCACCATGAGCAATTTCATGGATTATAATTGAAAACAGAAGCACTATTAATGTAAATATTAAAATAATTGGATCCATATCTTTATTCTACACACTATATAATCACTTGAAAAGATTTTAAAAAAATTCTAACATTATTGATTATGGCAAAACAATGTCCGGTCTGCAATAAAAAATCAAGAATGATAACAAAGTTGGTAAAGCTTCGTGGAAAATACAATCCAACTTCTAAAAAAAGAAAGTATCCCAATTTACAATGGATCTCTGTTCCTGTTGAAGTAAAAAGGAAAAACTTTAAACAATTTGCAGGAAAAAGAATAAAGGCCTGCGCAAAATGTATTAAATCTCTTTCTAAGATAAATTAACGCCCGGCAACGGGGCATGGTGTAGCGGCAACATGCACCCTTGGGGTGGGTGTGACGGCGGGTTCGACTCCCGCTGCCCCGACTAAAAACAACTCAACAGCATGCTATACAAAGACCAGCTTTATGGTGAAATTGAAATTTCAGAACCAGTAATCTTAGAACTCATAGATAATTCCGCCCTTCAGAGACTAAAAGGCATAAATCAAGCTGGTTATTCAAAAAAGCATTTTCCTGCTGAATTTACTCGTTTTGACCACTCAATAGGAGTTTTTTATTTGCTTAAAAAATATGATGCTCCTATTGAAGAACAAATTGCTGGATTAATACATGATGTTTCTCATTCTGCTTTTTCTCATTGCATTGATTATGCTTTAGACTCTGGCTCAGAAAAAGAACACAGCCACCAAGACAATATATTTAATGAATTTATTAAAAATTCAGAAATACCAATTATATTAAAAAAATATAATTTTGATTTGGAATATATTCTGAATGAAGAAAATTTTCCCCTGAAAGAAAAAGGGTTGCCTGATTTGTGCGCTGATAGAATTGATTATTCTCTAAGAACAGCTTTGCTTTTTAATGAGTCAAGTTCAAGCGATGTAAAATATTTTCTTGATAATTTAGTAACAGAAAATAATAATTGGATTTTTAAGGAATTTGAACCTGCAAGGAAATATGCTGAATTGTTTTTTAAACTCAATAAAAAATATTACTCTGGATTAGCTTCTGCGATAATGTTTAGGACTGTTGGTGATTATTTAAAATATGCACTAAAAAAAACATACATCACAGAAAACGATCTTTATACTACTGATGAAATTGTATTATCAAAAAATTAAAAAGCACTTAAAGAGCGATGAACAGTTAGGATTATTTTACGACAGGATGAATAAAAAAATAAAGGTCATTAATAATCCTGAAAACTACAATGTCCAGGTATTTTGTAAATCAAGAATTGTTAACCCTCTGTGCAAACACAATGGCCAAGTAAAACGAGTTTCTGACATTAATACAAGTTGGATTACATTGTTAGAACAACAATCAAAACCAAAGCAATATTTTTTAAAATTTGAAAGATAGTTTAATTGCTCGCGCTTCAAAGACATAAAAAATCACCTTATTATCAAGGTGATTTAATATAACTATACCTTGACAATTCTTAAAATTTCTGGTAAAAAGATATTAGTAATCATGAGGTGATAAGCGTGATCAAGTTCATAAAAAGAAAACTATTAAAAAGAAAACAGAAAAAGACAGTAGAAAAACTGGAAAAAAGCATAGGAAAAGAAATAAAGGTAAAAACCCTCCTTGAAGGCGAGGAAAAGACAACTGCAGGAAAACTAAAACAGATTGATCCCGATCTTGGAATCGTCATTGAACTTCATAGAAACGGCATATCTATCCTGCCGCTGCAAATACCAGGCCTAATAAGAGAGGTCAAACTAGATGGCAAAATCATTTTTTCTCAAGAATAGTTCAAAGGAACTTAAGAGAAAAAAATGACTTTGCCTATTTTTTTTGCCTTTCTAAATAAGTTCAACTAAAAAACCGCGCTTGACGCGGATTTTTAGTACCCTGTTTTTCTAGGAACTTCTGGATAAAGTTCCAAGTGGGAACCAAAGGTGCATTCCACGGAACACACATCATTTCAGGCTCCCTTTTCGAAGTTATTCCCAGATTCGACTAGAAAAACCAGGGCACTATCTATTTTATCTTTTTTGATAAAACCCTGTCAAATCTTGTTTTTCTTTTCAAGTACAAAAAAAAGAGGAAAAAAACAAGACAAAAAAACAATGAAAATTAAAGGTTAAAAATCTCAACAAGCTGTTTAATTAAAGAAATTGTTGCTGGCTGCGCAAGCAAACTAAAAGATTTAACACCCTTATCGTCTAAAACCATCCAGGGCTCTTCTTTAATATCAACTTTCTGTAATTTTTCATTCCATTCAAAAACATACTCCGGAGTAATTTCATAATCATCAATATAATCTTGAACAATATCTGCTGGCACTGAGTTCCTTATTAAAACTTTTGGAATTCCATAAAGAGACAAGGCTTTCTGAATCAGTTCTTCATCTTTTTTAAGTCTTGCTTTAATCGGCTCAATTCCAAATTCATCCCCTTCTTTTGAAACCATTCGTACATTTTTGCAATCTGGATTATCACAAATTAAATAAAATTCTTTTTTATCCTTGTCATAATCAATCTTTGAAGTTGGCAATAATTTTAAATTTCTTGAAGTTTTACATATAGGACAAATTCTGCGCCACTTTATTCTTTCATCAATAATTGCTTCAGGAATATCAATTAAAACAAAAATGTCTCTGTCATTTCTATAACCAATTAAATCTCTGAAAAACAAAGAAAAATCTATTTGACCCATGTCTCTTGGAAAGCCATCAAGAAAAAGAGTTTTCTTTCCGATTTTTTCTATTTCTCTTTTTATTAAAGTTAAAATTAATTCTGTTGGAAGAAGTGTTTTTGTGCTTCTATTTTCCAGCGCAAAAATAATTTCTTTTAAATTTAAACTTCCTCTGTAGTTTTTTTCTAAAAAACTGATTAATTCTTTCTTCTTTTGCTCATCAGCTAATTCTTCATCTACTTCTCTAATCATATCGCCTATAGAAAAATGCTTTATTTTTTCTGGGCCAATAAGGCGAGCAAGCATTTTTGAATATGTTCCCTTGCCAGAATTCTTTTTACCTAAAAAATAAGCAATAAAAGTATTTTCTTTTAAAAATTCTCTTAATTTCTTAATTTCTGGACCTGCCTTGCTTTCAAAATATTCTTTCTGTTCTTCTAGATTGATTAAATTAAATTTTTTATCTAATCCTTTGACTTTAGTTTTAAAAATTGGAAATTCCATAATTTTTAGAATTTATTATTTTTATCTTATCTCCATCTGAAATAATTTTTATATCACCCATCTCATCTGTTCTTAAAATTCTTATACCATAATCATTTAAAATTTCCAAAACCTCCTCGTACGGATGTCCATATCTATTATCTTTTCCAGCTGAAATTACAGCTATCTGGGGATTAACTGATTCCAGTAATTCTTTTGAAGTAGAAGTTTTACTGCCATGATGCCCAACTTTTAGAATATCAGAGTCAAGATATGTTCCATTGTTCATAAGCTTTCTTTCCACTGATTTATATGCATCACCTAAAAAAAGAAATGAGGTATTGTTAAAAACCAAACGATTAATAATTGAAACGTTATTGGTATTTTTAACATCCTGCCCTTTTAGATTCTCCAAAGGATATAAGATTTGAAAAAATAAATTAGGTGTAATTATTCTTTGACCTGCTTGAACTATTTTTATATTAGAACCCTCTTCTTCAATCAATCTTACCCATTCTTTGTATTCAGCAGTATCTCTTAATATTCCTGTCCATACAATATTTTCTACTTCATATCTTTTTAGTACTTCAATTAAGCCTGCAATATGATCGTGCTCTGGGTGCGTAAGAATTATTAAATCAATTCTTCTGTCCCAGAAATCCATTTCTTTTCCTAATTTCTCTAAAATAACATTGGTTGGTCCCCCATCAATTAAAATTTGATAGTTGTCTGGTGTTTCAATAAATATACTGTCGCCCTGCCCTATATCAAAAAAAATAACCTCAAGAAATTGAGGCCTGCTTAAATCATAAACTACTAACCAAGAAAATACATTACAAATCAACAGAAAGCTTAAAATAAGATTCTTATTCATTTATTATCACCATGTCACAACAAATTCATGACAATTCTCACTAACAGAACACTTTGTTTCTTTACAATTTACACTTTTAACTCCCACCACCATTTTAACAATATCTCCAAAGAAACCTTCCAGACAACGACAATATATAGAATGAAGAATAAAATCTTCTACTCTTAATACAACTCGTTTCCCTTGCTTGTCGTATTCTGTAACTTTTAAAGAACCAACTGTAAAATAATCTTTCCACAACTTAGGAGCCACTTCTACCATTTTCTCAATAGAGTAGAAAAACTTTAAATAAAGCCTGATAATCATAGAGACTCTTGTTGCAAAACCGCATAAATTCTTAATTCCTTTATCTTCCCAGTTAAAAACCTTTTTAATAACTAAAAGAGAAATGGCTCTTAATCCTATTGGATAAAAATCAGTGTTTTTAATTCCCTTATATTTTATCGGACAACCTAATCTTTCTAATTCTTGTTCTACTTTTTTTAAGCCCTCATCACCCTTCTTCTCTAAAATATACTGAGCATCATTAACAAAATGAGTTCCTCTTGCCTCTCCCTTAAGTTTCATCAAATTTTGTGCAATTTCTTTGGTAATAATTTCTTCCATTTTCTTTGAAGTTTATTCTATATTATTATTCTACTAAAGATAAGCTCAAAATACTATGCTAAAAATTTTCCATAAAGCAAAAGCACTATCCTGTTTGGACTAGTGCTTTATATTTGCTTAAAGACTTCTAGGAGTCTTTAAGTTGAAGTTAAGAGTAAAATTAGGCTTTACCTAAAATTCTGAACATTTTTGTTCCGCATTCAGGACAAGTTCCTGTCATAGCTCTTCTTTTAGCGCCTCCTTTTCCTTTCATTTCAACTTCCTTTTCACTTAGCATCATCTGCTTTTTTTTACATTTAACACAGTAAGCTTCTGTTGCCATATTATTGTAATTTTAATTGAGTTCGAATTAAACTTAAAAAAAATCGACCTTTTAATTATTTATTCGCAGATTAAGTTATCCACAGTCTTATTTTACCTTAATTTAAGCAAAAACATTAGTCAAGTTAAAAATTTATCCTATAACCCCAATTCGTTTGAGATTTTCTGCATTGAATCCAGTGTAATCCCTATAAATTCTTCCAGAGATAAGCTTAAATATTCTTCAGATTCACTAATGATTTCTCTATCAGCTCCTTTAGCAAAGGCTTTCTCCTTAAAACGCTTTAAAACACTCTCAACTTTTAACTCATTAATCTTTTTTGAAGGTAAAACCAGAGTAGCAGCTACAATCAAGCCAGTCAAGGGATCAACGCAATACAAAGCTTTTGCCATTAAGCTGCTGGGTTTAATCCCATGCGCTTCATTATGAGATAAAACTGCCTCACAAGTCTCTTGGTTAAAGCCAAAACCTCTAAGCATTTCAGCGCCCTGCTTTGAATGTAACTGAGCATCTCCGCCTATTTTTTCATAATCAATATCATGAATCAATCCGCAAATCCCCCATTTTTCAACATCTTCATTGAATTTTTCAGCTAAACCTCTCATAGATGCTTCCACTGCCAAAGAATGTTTAATCAAATTCTCATTCTTTAAATTCTCTTTCAATAAATTTAGGGCTTGGTCTCTATTCATAATTCACTTATCATATTATGTTCTCCGCATTATATCAAACATAAAACTTGATATACAGCACAAAGCAAGTTATGATAATTAAAATATAAAAGACTCATTAAGGTCGGAATCATAATTATACATAACAAATAATAAAACAATGAACATTATCCTTTTACCTATCCTTGCTTCTCTTTTTTCTTTAATCTTTGCCTTGTATTTAACCTTAGAAATCAAAAAAACCCCTGCTGGCTCTGGAAAAATGATTGAAATTTCTCAAGCCATTAAAGAGGGAGCAATGACTTTCTTAAAAAGACAATATAAGACTGTTTCTGTTGTTGCTGTCTTTTTATTCCTTATTCTCTGGTTAATCCTGGGGTTAAACACTGGAATTGGCTTTTTAATTGGAGCTGTAGCTTCTGCCTTAACTGGATTTATGGGAATGATGGTCTCCACTCAAACTAATTCAAGAGTCGCTGAAGCTGCTAAATCAGGATTGTCTGCTCCTTTTAATTTAGCTTTTAAGGGAGGTTCAGTGACTGGATTTTTAGTAACAGGTCTTGGCCTTTTAAGTGTTTCTACTTTTTATCTATTCACTCAGGACTTTAAGGCTTTAATTGCTTTGGGTTTTGGAGCTTCTTTAATTTCTGTTTTTGCCAGATTAGGAGGAGGGATTTATACCAAAGCTGCTGATGTTGGAGCTGATTTAGTTGGTAAAATTGAAAAAGGAATTCCTGAAGATGATCCTAGAAATCCAGCTGTAATCGCTGATTTAGTTGGTGACAATGTAGGTGATTGCGCTGGCATGGCTGCTGACCTTTTTGAAACCTATGTGGTGACAATTGTAGCAACTATGGTTTTAGGCAATCTTTTATTCCCAGGGCTTTCTCAAGCAATTCTCTTGCCCTTGATCCTGGCATCTTTTGCAATTTTAGCTTCAGTTGTTGCAACTTATTTTGTTAAACTTCCCAAAAACAAATCAATTATCGCTGCTCTTTATAAAGGCCTTATTGCAGCTGGAATTTTATCAGCTTTTGGTTTCTACTACATAACAAAAGACTTCTCTTCTCATTTTCAAATTTCAGAATTTAAACTTTACTTTCCAGCTTTAATCGGCCTTTTCATTGTTGGAGGAATGTTTTTAATCACTGATTACTTTACTTCCAAAAAATATGGACCAGTGAAATCAATTGCTCTCTCCTCTCAATCAGGTCATGCTACAAATATTATTACTGGCCTGGCAGTGGGAATGAAATCTACTATTTTACCTGTAATTTTCGTATCAACTGGAATCTTAATAAGTTTCACCTTATCTGGAATGTATGGTTTGGCAATTTGCGTTGTTTCAATGCTTTCTCTCACTGGTCTGATTGTTGCTTTGGATTCCTATGGACCTATTACTGACAATGCCTCAGGCATTGCTGAAATGTCTGGTCTTCCTGAAGAAGTAAGGAAAAATACTGACACATTAGATGCTGTTGGAAATACCACCAAAGCCACTACTAAAGGTTATGCTATTGCATCAGCAGGCCTTGCTGCTTTAGTTTTATTTTCTGCCTATACTCAAGAATTAATAAATTTAAAGGTAAATATTCAATTTCTTTTAGGAGACCCGAAGATTTTAGTAGGTTTATTCTTGGGCGGAATGATTGCTTACTTTTTTACTGCCCTATCTCTTGAGGCAGTTGGAAAAACAGCCCCTAAAGTAGTTGAAGAAGTAAGAAGACAGTTTAAAGAAATCAAAGGATTAATGGAGGGTGAAGCCAAGCCAGATTATTCAAAATGCGTTGATATTGTTACCAAAGCTGCTTTAAAAGAAATGATAGTGCCTGCTTTGTTGCCAGTCATTTTTCCAATTTTAATTGGCTTTACTTTAGGACTTGAAGTATTGGGAGGTCTATTAATTGGTTCAATTATTGTTGGATTCTTCCTGGCAATTCAAATGACTTCAGGAGGAGCAGCCTGGGATAATGCTAAAAAATACATTGAAGAAGGAAATTTGGGAGGGAAAGGAAGTTTTGCTCATCAAGCAGCAGTGACTGGAGATACGGTTGGAGACCCATACAAGGACACAGCTGGTCCTGCCATTAATCCCATGATTAAGGTTTTAAACATAGTTGCCCTTTTGATTGTAAGGTTTTTAGTCTAAATCAAAAAAAGCAAGAAATGATAAAGCTGACTTTTGGAGAGTCAGCTTTTGCTTGACAATTTAAGATAAAGATATTATAATATATATAGTTCATTAATAGGAGTACAACCCTAATGACAACAAGTCTAGAATCAGTGGCTTCGTTAATCTGGAGGTTATTCTTCCACGATATAATGAATCACCTCGGAGTAGCTAAACTATCATTAGAGTTAGCTCTGATGATAGAATCCCAGCCCATGGAGTTGGAAAATACTCTCAATGGGATGGAGAACACTATCAAGCTGTATGATCGCTTCCTACGAATCGATCATGGGCCGATGGACCTAAAGCAGATTATTGACAAGGTCAATAAAATGCTGGGAGCAACGGTCGAAATCAAGCACTGTCATTGTCAGTCAAAGATGTCAAAGATAGAGTTGGACAGCGTGTTTATTGCCATATTTTACAATTTGGCAGCGAACTCGCTGAAACACTCAGGTCTTTCTCAAGAGGATCTCATTCTCACGATAGAGATCAAGGAAGGGGAAGTTATCTTTGCCGACAACGGCAAAGGGGTTGAGGAAGGCAAAAACCTCTTTACCCCAAAACATGCCCTAGGGATTATACAAGAACTGGGGAGAAAGCTAGGTTTCAGCATTGAGGAAATAGGCGTCCCAGGAGGAGCTCACTTCTCCATGCGGTTCACCTAATAGCTGATTTCAAAATTGGAATCAGCTTTTTCTATTTTTAAAGTTTAAGGATCTCGCATTTATAGCAACTACTACTGTACTTAGAGACATTAAGACGGCTCCCATAGCTGGGCTTAAAACAATGCCAGAATTGTATAAAACACCGGCTGCCAAAGGTATTGCAATAATATTATATCCACTAGCCCAGAAAATATTTTGCTGCATTTTTGAATAAGTAGCTTTTGCTAACCCAATCACAGAAACCACATCCAAGAGATTATTTTTGACCAACACAATGTCAGCTGATTCAATTGCCACATCAGTACCAGCGCCAATAGCTATTCCAATGTCAGCTTGAACTAAAGCTGGCCCATCATTTACTCCATCCCCCACCATAGCAACATTGTTTCTTTGAGCCTGGATTTTTTTAACTATTTCTACTTTTTGGTGAGGTAAAACTTCTGCAAAAAATTGATCAATACTTAACTCATCAGCTACTAATTGGGCCACTTTCTTATTATCACCAGTTAACATTATTGTTTTTATGCCCATGTTTTTTAAGTTCTTTATTGCTTGTTTGGATTCTGGTTTTATTGAATCAGCTAAAGCAATAGCGCCTATCAGTTCATTTTCCAAAAGAACATAAACAAGGGTTTTGCCCTGTTTTAATAAATTACTAATTGGCAAGCTATCTGATTTAATATTTTTCTCCTTTAAATAATTTGTGCCCATAACTTTCACTTCTTTTCCATTAACAATACCTTCAATTCCTTTTCCAGGATATGAAACAAATCTATCAACAGAACTAATCTCAATATTCTCTTCTTTTGTTTTAGTTAAAACCGCTCCAGCTATTGGATGTTCTGAATTTAATTCCAAAGAAGCAGCATAAAATAGAATATCTTTTTTTGTAAAACTTGAAATATGAACAACATCAGTTACTCCAAATTCACCTTTTGTTAAAGTGCCTGTTTTATCAAATATCACAGTATCAATATTTCTTGCTTTTTCAAAAGCATTCCTGTTTCTAATTAAAAATCCGTTCTGAACTGATAAAGAGGTTGAAACAGCAACAACTAAAGGTATTGCCAAACCCAATGCATGAGGGCAAGTAATAACCATCACTGTTACCATTCTTTCTAAAGAAAAGACAAAGCTTTTACCAAGATAAATCCAGGCAAATAATGTAAAAACGCCAATAGAAACAGAAGCAATAGTAAGCCACATAGCAACCTTATTTGCCAAATCCTGTGTCTTTGACTTTGAGGCCTGTGCTTTTTTAACAAGCTCTATTACCTGGGAAATATATGATTCTTTACCAGTTTTTTCTACTTTTACTTTTATTGAACCTTGACCGTTAATAGAACCACCAATAACAAAATCCTTTACATTTTTTTCAACTGGCATAGATTCTCCTGTTAACATGGCCTCATTTACAGAAGTTTCTCCCTCAACAACTACTCCATCAGCAGGGATTTTTTCTCCTGGCTTTATTAAAACAATATTACCAACAATCAATTCTTTAATGGAAATGTCTTTTATTTGCCCATCATCTTTTACTAAATGAACTAAAGAAGGCAAAAGCTCTGCTAAAGCTTCTAAAGCTTTTGAAGCGCCCATTACAGAACGCATTTCAATCCAGTGACCCAAAAGCATGATATCAATCAACGTGACAAGTTCCCAGAAAAAGAATTTGCCCTTTAACCCAAACACAACTGCACTACTATAAAAAAACGCAACACTAATTGCCAAACCAATCAAAGTCATCATTCCTGGATTTTTCTTTTTTAACTCACTGACAAGCCCTGTTAAAAATGGCTTTCCTCCATAGAAAAATATGAAAGTTGAAAAAGCAAAAAGAAAGTATTTATCAGCAGAAAATCTTAAACTGAATCTAAAAAACTCTTGTATCAAAGGAGATAAAATTAAAACAGGAACAGTAAAAATTAAAGAAATGAAAAATCTTTTTTTAAAATCCTCAACCATCATTTTATGATGATCGTGATGATCCTTGTGATGATGATGTTTGTGCTTTTCTTTATCCATAAATTAAGTTTTAAGTTGTCCATACCCTATTCACAGCCTTGCTCAGCTATTTCACAAGTTGGATTTTGATTTTTGTTAAGCATTTTTTTACATTGAGGACAAATTTCTTTATCTTGACCAATTAAATCAGCACAAGCACAAGTTCCTGCGGTCTGATTGTTCCAGGCATTATCCTCCATATAACACATAGTACAAATAGGATCTACGCAGCAGTTATAAACTCCAGCTGCAATTGCTTTTTCAATACCTAAATCTCTTTGCTCAATAACTTGTTTTTGCATCTGCTCTAATGACAAGCTTTCAAAGGAAGAAAAATATTTATAAACACTAGCTCCCAAGATGAAACTGATTGTAATAAGTAGTGTTATGGTTAAGATTCTTTTCATAATTAGTTTATATTAATTATTTATTATTGGAGTTTTTGTACCTATGCCGTATTTTGAATATTTATTATCAATAAATTCTCGTATTTCTTGTGTAGATTGTCCTTGTTCAAAAAGATCTTTGCTATCTAAAACAGTATGATAACAAGTTCCACAGTTGCTTCCATGTTCATCAAAAATCACTTTTCCATCTTCTTTAAATTCCTTTACAAAACAATCCTTAACATTCTGATGGCCTAACCTATAGCAATTGCAGTAGCAAGGAATATAGTCAAGAAGTTCTGGGTTCTCTGAAGTATAGTTATAAGCAGCTTCAACTATAGGAGTTCTTTGGGCATATTCTGGCAGGCTAGTCCTTTCTCTTCCCCTATTAATCCACTGATAGTTTAAAGCTATAACAATAATTGTAATAATTAAAAAAACTTTTAAAAATCTATTCATAAACTATTTATTAAACAATTTAGTTACTTTCAAAATTTCTTCTGTCATCTCTTGTTTTTTCTTTTCGTTCTTTGATTCAAAAGCTTTTTTAAAACAGGTTTTTAAGTGGTTTTTCATTAATTTCTGGTGAGCTGATTTTAAAAGCCCGATAACTGCTAAATTCTGCTGCATAACATCAATGCAGTATTTTCCATCTTCAACCATCTTTATAACTTTTAAATTGTGACTGTGAGCCTTTTTTAAGCTTGTGAGGATATCTTTTTGTTTTGTCATATTTAAGAAGTTTTATTACTTATCATACCCATACCATAGGTATAGGTATCTTAGAGTTTAGTTGAGGTTCAAGATCTTGTCAATGGGGAAAGCAAAAAACTGTTTTAATAACAGCTTTTTGCTTTTTAATCCTTTGATGATTTATGAAATTAGATCACGCTTTCCATAAACCATGAAGGTTGCAATATTCTCTTGCCCCAATTTCCTTAGTTTTTATTTCAAATTCAACTTCTGGTTTATCACCTGGTTTTAAGAATTTTCTATAAACCCTACCGTCTGCGATAATCTCTATCCATTCTATGTAATGCTTTTCTTCCATTGGATGAAGAATTGAACCAACTTTTATTTTTACTCCAGCTTCTGTTTTTTCGATTACTGGAACATGCTTTTCCTGGCCAAGATCTTCGGTTTTCTCTTTGAGTAATTCCATATCTTTTCCGCAACAAACAAGCTGACCTACTCCTGCATGTAAAATCTCAACAATATTTCCACATATATTGCATTTATATATTTGTTTTTGTTCTGTCATATTATTAAAGCTTTAATTTTAAAAAGATTCTTTAATATTCTTCGCATTTAATCTGGTAAAAACTTCTCCCGTGATCACAAGAAGGACATTTTTCAGGTGCTTCAGTTCCAAAATGAATATAGCCGCACTCACGACAAACCCATGACACTTCTTTTTCTTTTTTAAAAACAGTACCCGCTTCCACTTCTTTTAGAAGTTTCTTGTATCTTTCTTCGTGGTGTTTCTCTGCTATTGCAATTGCTCTTAATCTAGCAGCAATTTTAGGCAAGCCTTCTTTTTCTGCAATATCAGCAAACTCTGGATACATTTCTGTATATTCATAATTTTCTCCAGCAATTGCTGCTTTTAAATTCTCTATTGTGTCGCCAAAAACTGTTGGAGCCACAGCTTCAACTCTAATCTCTTCTAGGTTCTCGTTGGATTCCTTTTTCAATTCATTTATATGTTCAAAAAGCCTTTTTGCATGTTCTTTTTCATTCTCAGCTGTAATTAGAAAAATTTCTGCAATCTGTTCAAAGCCTTGTTTTTTAGCAACCTTAGCATAAAAAGCATAACGATTTCTTGCTTGGCTTTCACCAATGAATGCTTTTGTTAAGTTTTTAATTGTTTCCTTCATATATATTTATACTTAAATTAATAATTAATAACCTTTATTTTTTAAAAAAACTGAATAATTGTTTCAGCGACCTTTTGAACTACTTTAATCTAATGGATCACAACTCCTGAAACCGCTACCTTCTCTTTTTTAATAATCTCTTTTATTTTATTGACGTATTTACTGAACCTGGTTTTATCCCTGAGTGTTTCACAACTTGTTGGAAATTGTTTTTTCAAGACGTTTATAAAATCCCTGCCACAAGGCCTAAGATTTAAAAATTCAAACCAATAGTAATCTACTAAGTTCTTGCTTTCTTTAATACATTTTTTAACATCCACCAGCCCTGGAATGATTGGGCTTATAAAAGCATATGTTTTTAATCCATTTTCTTTTAATATTTTTAAAGTTTTTAATCTTTTTTCATGGCTTGATGAATAAGGCTCAAAAAGATTTTTTACTTTTGAACTGAAGCCATTAATAGTTAAACCAATCTCAATGTTTTTAAATTCCTTAAATAAATCAATGTCTCTTAGAATTAAATCTGATTTTGTTTGAATAGATAAATCTATTCTTTTGTCCATGTTTTCTAAAACCTTTCTTGTCAACTTCAATTTTTTTTCAACTTGCTGATAAGGATCAGAAACACTGCTCATCCAGACAGAACCTTTAATATATTTTCCCTTCACCAATTCTGGGGCATTTATTTTTGCTTCAATCCATGTCCCCCATTCTCCATAATTTTTCCATCTAGCAATAAACCTAGCATAACAATAGGAACATAAATGATCACAGCCAACATACTGATTAATAACATAAGAAAGGCCTGGAAGGCGTGTTTTAGTAAATATGGTTTTTGCTTTTGTTTTTATCAGCTTGATTTTCATTATCCAATGAATCTTAGAAACCACATTAATGTTATTCCAAGTAAAAATACAAAAAAATAATTCGTGCTCTTCTCTAAAGCATCGCAAGTTTTAATTTCAGGAATTAGATCTGAAGAGGCAATATAAATAAAGCTCCCAGCAGCAAAGCCCAGTAAGAAAGTAATTGATCCGCTTATTTCCGCTGAAATAAAATAACCAACCACCCCACCTAAAACAACAGTAATGGCTGATAAAAAGTTTAACAGCAGAGCTTTTCCTTTCTTAATTCCTCCATATATTAAAACTCCAAAATCCCCTATCTCCTGGGGAATTTCATGAAAAGCCACTACTAGGGTTGTAGTGATTCCAATAGAAAATGAGCTTACAAAGGCAACAGCAATAATTAAACCATCAATAAAATTATGAACAGCATCAGAAACTAAAATCAAATATGAAAATGGCATTATTTTAGGATGCTCTCTTTTATGACAGTGATGCCATTTAATAAAGTTCTCTAAAATAAAAAAGGTTAAAAACCCACAAATTACATACAAGAATACGTCCAAACTATTTTCCAATCCAACATTCTCAAGCGCTTCTGGGATTAAGTGAAAAAATGCCCCTCCCATCAAAGCACCTGCAGAAAAAGCTACTAAAACCAAAAGAATTCTGTCCAATAGCTTGTCTTTTAAAAAAAGAATTAAAGCTCCAGCAAAAGCAATTAAGCTTATTAAAAAAGTAGCAATAATTATATTGAGCAAAACTGTCATTTTAAATAAGCATTAAGATTTCTGGCTTAAAAAGAATTATTAGCCCTAGAATCAAAAGCACAATTCCTGAAATCAGTTTTATGGTTCTAAGGTATTTTTCTGAAATCTGAGTAATTCTAAGTGTCCAGAGAGCTAAGGAAAAGATTATTAAATCATCAATCATATAGAATAAAATATATATCCCAAGATAAGAGTAATAAGAAACAGTGTTAAGCTTATAGGCAGTCAGCATCTTTGTAAAAACTAAAGGAAAACCTAAGGAACAAACAAGTTCTATCATATTTATTCCAACTGCAATCGCAGCAACTCCCAAAAGCATTAAGGGCAAGGAAGTTTTTGCTTGTGAAATTTCTTGCATCTTTATAAACAGCTTTTTTTCAAATCTAACAAAAATACTTTTTTCTTTTTCAGGATCTACTTCACAAACCCTGCAAATCACATTGTGAAAATAATCTTTTAACACGAATACTGAAAAAACTATTATAATCACTCCTACCATCAAAGTAATATATTTGATTTGTTCTAAAACTAAAAACAGATTAAGCCAGGCTGAGATGAAAATAAAATACACTATACCTGAGACCAAAATAAACGTACCACCAATTAAAAACACTCTCTTTCTAATTCCAGTAGAAACTAAAACAGTAAGTAAAAAACCCAAAGCAATCATGGCGCAGGCATTAAAACCATCTAAAGCGCCTAAAGTTATGGCCAAGGTAAGAGGAGAAAGATTTGAAAAAGAAATCTCTCCTATAATAGGGAGAACTATCTTTTGATCACTCGGTAGAGGTTCTAGTTGGGAACCATCTTCTATTAATTCCAGAATATAGTTCTCCATATCAAAAGCTATCTTTTCATCAAAACCCCAAAAATAATGGTCTCTGATAAAAGTTATTGGAACAAAGCCCTGCTCTTGAGCAGGAACATCATATTCTTGATACATTTCTTTTAAAAGATCTATGCTCTGTTTTTCAAAAATACTATAATTTTTAAATTCAATATCAGGATACTTTTGCTTTAAATCTTCTAGAAATGCTTTTTCATCAGCGCAGTTATGACAGGTTGGACTAAAAAAGAAATGAACGATGATTCTTTCTTCTGCCAAAGAGAAACCAGTTGCGCTAAGCAACAAGAATAAAACTATAATTACAAAAACGAGTTTTTTCATAGGAATTTATGTATTATTGTATGTCTATCACTATATTTTGTCAAAATTAGCAAGCCATAATTTGTATTTTTAATTTCATCTAAATCTGCTAAAATTAAAAGACAAAAGGTCGTTAAGATTATAATAATTTGAATAACATGATTTTTTCTATTATTTCTCGTTTAGTCAATGGCGTAAAAGAAGGTGTGAAAGCCGGACTACAAGGAACCAGTGATACTGGCAGCGCTATTATTGACGTTGTAAAAAACACAACTATTACATTAGTCAAAGGAACTGGTGAAGTTCTTTCCAAGGGGATTGAGGTTTCTGGTTCAATTGTAAAAGGAGCATTATTCGGAGTTACTGATATTGGAGCTTCAGTAATTGGAACAATCAAAGGTATTGTAATGGGCACAATAAGCGGAATGATGGAAGTTGGTGGAAAACAAGACCAAGCTGTTAAAGGAGCTGTGGCTCAAACAATATACAGTGCAAAAGAACTAGGAGTTGATATTGGGAAAGCTTCGGTAGAAGCAGTAAGCGGCTCTGTTGATGCAGTCAAAAAAGTAGGAGGCGATGCAGCTGAAGCAACAAGACAAGCTGTAATTGCTGCTTTGGAAGCAGCAAAAAATGTCAGCGACGAAACATTAACTGCTGTTAAAGATGCTCTTGCTACTGGCATTGAGGGCGCTAGGGATATTATCGAAGCAGCAAAAAAATAAGTTAGATATTTATAGAATAATAAAACAATAAAAACCTGAAAGAAATAATTTCTTGGTCATTGTTGTTTTTTCCCAATCAGAATTATATTCTGTTTTTTATTATTTCTGATTTCTAATCCTCACACCAACCCAAGATTAGTGTATCAAAACCAGTTAAAGTTCCTAAAATATCATCCACAATATTAATGGCAACCACTTTAGTATTGCCAAATTCTTCTTCAATCATTCTTTTTAATCTATTAGCACCCTCCAAGTCATCTGCATGAGTAATGATTATTTTAATATTTTTATCCTCTTGTTTCTTTTTCTTCACTTCTTTTTGAAATGTTTTAAAAAGAGCAGTTGGAATATCTTTTGCGCCAGCCTTCATTCCAGCCGGAACTAATAATCCATCTTTAAAGGTTAACAACGGTCTTATTCCAAGTTTTATTGCTTGTTTTAATAAGGTAGCTATAAAGGGAGATATTCGTCCGCTAGCTTCTATATATTTTGGATTTTCAAACATTATAAAAACATTAACGCGAGGAACAAGCTCTTCTAGTGCTTTTTTGATATCCTCTATTTCCTTGCCCTGTTTTATTAAATCAACTGTTTTTAAAACTAAAAGGCCCTCTCCAGGACTAGCACTTAAAGAATCAACAATAAAAATTCTTTTTTGCTGGTCTGCTGGTAAAAACTTTACCCCTTGGACTGCTGAATTATAAGTTCCTGAAAGCTTTGAGGTAATGGTAATACACAAAACTTTTTCAAAACTTTCCAGTTGTTTTTTATAAGCACTTAAAAAGTCTTTTGGGGAGGGTTGAGAAGTTTTGCCAAAACTCTTGATTCCTCTTTTTTCAAGTTCTCTCATTTTTTCAAAAGTATTTTCTCCGGGCATATTTTCTAAATCAGGCCAATCCATTTTTACAGGAACTAGAGCTATTTGATGTTTTTCAATTATTTCTTGAGGCAAATCAACTGCCGCATCAACAACAATACCTATTTTCTTCATAATTATAAAGCATTAAAATTGATTGCTAATGATGTAAATATCGACAATCTTTAATTATATCTAAATTTTTTATAAACAAAAAGCAATAACTGAATTGGATATTTAAAGCTCCGCAATTCTGCGGAGCTTTTGGTTCGGAACGAATTTATTTTTTCATTGCTTTTTTGCGAAGCTTTTGAGGATATTTTTCAATAGAATATCTTAAAGCAGTTCTTGGCATTTTATTCTTATTTTCCATCACATAATCAAAAACTTCTTTGGGATAAACCTTGCTTGTCTCCTTTAACATCCAACCATATCCTTTTTGAACCATATCATCAGAGTCCAATAGAAGAATGTCTGCTGTTTTAAAAACGTCTTTTAGGTATTTTTTCTTTCTCGCTGAATAGATTAAAATTACAGCTGAAGATCTTCTCAACCACCTGTTTTTTGATTTTGTCCATAATTTCACTTTTGGTAAAAATTCAGGAAAATCATAAACAAAAGAACCAAAGGCACGGGTTGAAAAACTATCGCATTTTGCCCAATCAGAAACATATTTTTTCAGCCAGCCTTCAAAAATTTTAAAATCCTTTTTTTCGTACTGCTTATAAAGACGGAAAGCCCAGTCAAAAGCAATGCCAGCTTCCTCGCCATAACCTGTTTTGAGTAATTTTTCACAGAGAGAGAAAATCTCACTTTTTTCTAGATGTTTTATTTTGTTAAAATACTTTCTACTAATTTTTCTTACAATAGGAGTTCTAACACCATAAATCTTTATTTTTTCTCTAAAATAATTTATAGCCCCCTTTTTATATTCAATATCTATATTTTCTTTTAATTTTTCACGAATCTCTTGCAATATTTTATTCATTTATACTTAAGAGTTCAATTTCAAATATTAAAGTGGCATTCGGAGGTATAGGACCAATACCACTAGCACCATAACCTAATTCTGGCGGAATTGTTAATTGTCTTTTCTCCCCTATTTTCATACCTAAAACTCCTAAATCCCATCCTTGAATAACCTTCCCTGTTCCCAAGGTAAAGATAAGAGGCTCTCCTTTGTCCAGACTTGAATCAAACTTTGTCCCATCTTCTAGTCGCCCTGTATAATGAACAGCTATTACATCATTCTTTTTAACCTCTTCTCCAGATCCCTGTTTCAATGTCTCTATTTTTAAGCCTTGCTTTTCATCTTGACTTTGATTTATTTCAGCAGCTTGTTCCATATTATTTGATTCTTGCTCTTTAGTATTTTTTTGAGAAAAAAAATAAAAAGCAAAGATAATTATTAAGAAAATTAGTAAAAGGATTTTTTTCATGATTTTTGAAAGTATTATTAATAAGTCTTGCAAGAAATATATTATCAAAAAAATGCTCCAAAAACAATTTCTTCACCTTGACTTTAATGCACAAGATATATTGACGAAAATCTTAACAACGTTGGCTGTTTTCAGAATCATTCTCAAGATAGCAATTTCTTGGACAATGCCTGGCATATTTATTTAAATGATAAAGACATTGTTGCCAATGACTGCTATGACACGCTTTACCTGAGAGACCAAAACGGACTTTTAGTAAATACATACTCTTACGGAAAACCAGTTTGTAGATAATATAAAAAAACTGCTGTGAACACAGCAGTTTTTCTTTGATTTAACACTTTTTATCTTAGTCTTTTTTATTTCCTTGTTTTATTTTTTACAATAAAAAAGGCGAAGAAACCAAGAAATCCATAGAATACCGACATGAATCTTGGAAAAAAACCTAATAATCCAAACAAGCCCAAGAACCCAAGCTTCCACAAATCTTTTGGTATTCCTTTTTTAATATAACTAAAAACAGCGTATAAAACGCATAAACAAAATAAGAAAAAAAATATGAAAAATAAAAGAAAAAACACCAATTCTTCAATGGAAAAAATAGCAAAAATAAGATTATGCAAAATAGAGGATAAAACTGTCAGTCCAAACAGCAGATAGATCCTTTTTGTTTGTTTTTCCATATATATTTATTTGTTGTTCTTTCTGTGATTTATACCATCAGAGATCTTTTTCAGTGGCCTTGCTAAATCAACTCTATCAGCAATCATCTCCCCTATTATTGCAAAAGGAATGGCAATTACCACTATAATTCCAATCATTCTTGGTGTTATTGAAGCTCCCGTTGTCAGCTTTATAGCAATAATATCTTCGGTAATTCCAATTAAAATTCCAAAAAGCAGGAACTCAAACATTACTTCTAATTTTTTCCATTTTGAAACCATAATGCTTTATTTTATCAAAAAAAACACTTTAGATAAAATACAAAACTTGTTATTCTAAAATTCTTTGCCAAAAACTTTTAAGCTCTAGTTTGATATTAAAATGCATCGGTTCTCCCTCTCTTACTTCAAACACTTGACGAATTTTTCCAAGAAAGGTCATATTATTAAATTCTACCAAAAAAACCGCCTTAAAGGCGATTTTTCTTATTTCTTACAAATAATTCCTATTGCTTGCTATCTTCTTGCTTTCTCACCTCCCCCTTAATAACTCCCCAATGATAAAGATACAGTGGCAGACCAACTAAAATCATTGACAAGCTTGAGGAAGCGTCCCTGTGTCTTTGAGTGTCAATGTAATTAATCTTTGATGATTCTTCTTTCCATTCTTTATAATCTACCAACCATTCTTGAATAATAACTTTCTCTTCTTCCGATAACCATTCTTCATCTTGAAGATTTTCAATTTTCTGAACAGAATAAAACATGGTTGGTTGACGTAAACTAAGTTTTTGTTCTTGCTCAGCTTTAGTAAAAACAAAAGCTTTCAGGCCCATATCAACAAAACGAACTGCGCCACTAATTAAAAATGCTAAACCAATTAATGCAAAAAGATAAAGATAAATTGTTCGAATAAGAGGATATTGTTTTTTTTCTGCCATAATTTTGTAAACTTATTATATTCGTTTTTAATTTAATACTAACACTGATTTTGTTAGTTTTTTTAATATGTTACTCATTAGACATTATACCAAAAACCCGAGCTCTTAGCTCGGGCTTTTAAAAGCTCTCCTGGCTGGACGATATTAGAACCTGGGCTACAGAAAAGAGAGATTAAAATACAAAATCTAACCATCTAAATTAATACTATTTATTTATTCCAATAAACGGGCTCGCCCCTCCCCAGTAAGTTGGGACTTTACCGTCCCATTTTTCTATCCAGCGAAGCTCTATCACCTTAGGATTTTGCATCAATGCTCGGGCTTCGATCCTAATAGCCTCTGCTTTTCCTTGAGCTTCAGCTATTTTCTGTTCTGCTTCAATTTTTATTCTCTCCAAGTCTCTGTCAGCTTTAAGTTTCAATTGTTCGGCAGTAACTTTGGCTTCAATAGCATCATTAAAAGCACTTGAGAATTCAAAATCAATAATATTAAATTCATCAACAACAATAAATCGTTCTGATAATCTTTCAGCAAGAGTGCCTTTTATTTGTTCTTTTACTTCTTCTCTTTTAGTAATAAGCTCTTCAGCGGTAAATCTTGCCGTGATAGCTTTTACTACCTCTTGAATAGTAGGAGCTACAACCTTGACATTGTAATCCTTTCCCACTTCCTGCCAAATTTTATTTACTGATTCTGGGTTTAAATGATAATTTAAAGCGATTTTGGAAGTTACTGTCTGCAAATCTTTAGAGGCTGCGCTAACAGGAACTTCGTCTTTTTTGATTTTCACATCTATTCTTACCACTTTCTGAATTATTGGAATCTTAACATAAAGCCCTTCTCCAAAAATCTTGTCCTGAACCGCTCCAAACTGTAAAAGTATCCCTCGCTCACCAGCTCCTATAGTGCCAAAGGTACTAAAAATAACTACAAGCACAGCCAACACAATAATTATCTTGGAAGTAATTTCTCTCGGATTTATTCCTGGTATTCTTGGAATCCTATTCGTGTTTGGCGGATTTATATTTATATGTTCCATTTTAATTAGGTAATTATTCTTTTAACTATCTCGACTTCCCCCATTCTACCAAAAAACCGCTTTTAAAGCGATTTTTGCCAACTCTCCTGGCGGGACGATGTTCGAACCTGTTTAGTGACTGCAATTACTTAACCTTTCATCTCTTTAAGGTTTTGGTAGATGAGATAGTTGTAGATTATAGAAAATGGAGTAAAAAGAATCATAAAAGCAAACTGACCGAGATAAGGAATAAATTGGGCGCCCATAGAAAAAGAAAAGGTAATAATCATTATAGCGAAAACTCGCTTGGCTACTGACCACCAATGGCCCTTGACTAATTCTCTACTCCTGGAAAGGGCTTTAAATCCCCTTTTGTCTTCGCATATAACTACATAAATAGAAAAACCAAACCAAACTGCAAAAATGATACCAGGAACTATTAAAAACAGAAATCCCAACCCAATAATTAATCCAGTTAATAAAGAAACCAAAAAGAAGGGCCGATATTTAGACCAGCCTTCTTTAAGTGCGCCTTTTACTCTCCAATCTTTAGGAATCTCTCTAACCGCAGCAACAAGAGAGGCGCTTCCCAAGATTCCTATAAACATTGTGACTAAAATAATGAGAAAAAACAGATACCAAGGCACAGTAAAAAATGGTTCAGCTCCAGCAGGCATAAAAGTAGGGGTAGGTGCAGTTTGAACCTCTGCTTCAGGAATTTCTAAGCCAATGAAAATCATCGACAAACTAGTGATTCCAAAAAAAACAACCGCAATTACTAAAAATTTCTTGAAATCCTTTTTGTAGATATTCCAAGAATTTCGGAACAAATCCCTTATACTCATTAATTTTTGTGTTTTGGTTTCTTCTTTCATATTTCCATCCTACTAAAAAACCGCCTTTCTGACAATTTCTTAATATACAATTACATGCAATTTTATCCAATTTGGCTCCGGCGGCAGGATTCGAATTATTGGTTAAAATCTCTTAATTTTACAAGTCCAAACATAAAAACACAACAACTTGTGCTGTGAAAAACTTAATTAGTGGAAAAGGCATCATAGAAAAGGTGTAGAAAAGGTGTCAGGACCTTTTTTTCCACCTTTTTTTCACGTTAACATTCTTTATTCTATCTATTGACATAAGTCTATAGCTTGCCATACTGATAATAGAATACATACGAAAAAGCACCTTTTAAGGTTTCGTCCTTATACGGTGCTTTTTCATTTTATATTCAAGTCTTTTGCGTAAATTTTTCATGAAAACAATTTTTTCTTTGGCTGTTTTCTTTAATAAAATCGAACAAGTCTTAACATACGGACTTATTACATATCTAAGCTTATTATTTTTGTATAAATATTTAACTAGAGAATAAAAATCTCCGTCACTCGTAACAATTATAGCTTTGTTATATTTTTTATAATCAATCATTGCTTGTAAAACTAAGTCTGCATCCACATTACCCTTTACCCTTCCATCCTTATCAGGTAATGTCGGCTTGAAAACCAAAACGTAGCCAGATTCTTGTAATGAAGAATATAAATCTTGATTCGCTGGAATATAACCAATAAACAAATAAGCTTTAACTACTCTATACTTCTCCTTCAAATAAACTCTAAATCGCTTGTAATCTAACTTCCAGCCCATGCTTTCAATGCCTAAATTAAGATTTTGACTATCAATAAACGCATAATTACTTGACTCCTTTTTCATTTTCATATTTTCTATTTTATCAAAAAACCGCCCTTAAGGCGATTCTTTGTACTAGCTCCCCCAACTGAACGCCATTCGAACCTGTCTGATGGAAAGTTTAGCTTAAAAAAAGAATTGACACCATTTCTCAAAACAATATAAACAACAATAAAATTGTTTCTCTAACAATTCTAACTATTCTTCCATAAACCATGAAGATTACAATATTCCCTTGATTCGATTTCTTCAACTTTTGTATCAATATTAAATTCTACCTCTGGTTCATCTCCAGGTCTCAAAAACTCTCTATAAGATTTCCCATCAGCAATTATTTCAATCCACTCAATATAATGATTTTCTTCCATTGGATGAGGAATTGAGCTAACCTTCACTTTTATTCCTGTCTCTGTTTTTTCAATTACTGGTACATGTTTTTCAAAACCCTCATCCTCTGTTTTTTCCATAAGTAATTCCATTGGCTGTCCAGAACAAACCAATTGGCCCTCTCCTTCATGCAAAACCTCAACAATATTTCCACAGATATTGCATTTATAGATTTGGTTTTGTTTAGTCATAAATTTTTTTGTTATTTTAATATCCTGAAAAATCCTCTGCCTTAATATTCTTTTGCTCAACACCAATTTCTGATAAAATGTTATGCATTACCTTAACCATTGCAGGCGGCCCAGCAATTAAATAAGAACAAGATTTTGGTTCAGAGATATATTCTTCTATAAATTGAGCATTGATTCTTCTTTTTTCACCTTGCCATTTTAAATCATCAGTCATTGTTAATATTAGTTTAAATTTTGGATTATTTTTAGCTATATTTTCTAATTCTTCTAAAAAGGCAGTTGATTCTCTATCTCGGTTTGAAT
>SDBT01001270.1_pt1 | contig 43902 bp, 52 predicted proteins | sample 2277101 | NCBI WGS metagenome assembly SDBT01 (sample SAMN10404973, study PRJNA504765) | marine sediment metagenome | isolation source: marine sediment core GS10_PC15, 103 cmbsf | place: Arctic Ocean: Southern Knipovich Ridge | collected 2010
TAGCTCGGCTCCTCCATCGAAAATGATAGGGTACTTCCTGATGTCCGTGAAGATTTCGTCCCCATTTATGAAGGAAAGATTGGATCGTCTAAATTTGTCAGTTCGTACAAAAATCAAAGATGGACGAAACCGGAGGCTTAGATCATTATTACATGTCAACGCAGCTTCGGCGACAATATTGTATTCAGAGTCGTTGGTTGCTCTGATTAATTGATCAAATGTGTTGTATCTTTTGAAATAGACATCATTGTGACAAAATAGTGCATAATCAAAATTATCCAGATCATTGACCGCGAAATCGTGATAAGCTGTAATATCAGGCAGGTGCCTGACCCATTCTAGTCGCGACGAGTCTCGTTGTGTAATTTCGGCTTCTATGGGAATATCGTTGCGAAGGTCAACTGGGTGCTTAAATGGAGTAGACACACCGTTTATCGCATCGTAATTGCACTCGTAGCAGAAGAAATGATATTCTCCTGGTCTTGATAAAGTAGCTGCTCTCCAACAGGTAGCTACACATTGTCGGCATAGTTCGTAACAATATTCCGAAAAAGATAGTACGATAGCAATCTTATGCATTTTGACACACTAACAGCCCTAAAGATTTTACCTCTGGACTTGCTACATTAGACCAGTCGGAATGGGTATTTACGCTGCAATCCACAGGATCATGTCCAATTTGAAACCACTGGGCTGATTTAATCCGTCGTTGCAGATGTATTTTTGCGGAAATTTCAGAACCATTGTTAATTACTGGCAGCAACGTGAAGCCCTCCTTGGAGAATACGTTAGCTACCAGTGGTTCGTTGATTTTCATTTGTACCGAGTCCCATACGGCCCCTTCGAGTTGATTCTGAAGAAGCATGTAATTCGTCATTGAGTGTATCTCCAAAAATTCGTCAAAAAATGGATAGACAAAGGGCGATCTCCGCAATAATAAGTCAATATTAGCGTGGTTTTTTAGCTGAAAATTATCGTAGTTGGGTTCCATTTGCATTCGTTCATATTCTCCTGCTAACTTCATAAACAACAGTCCAGAGATGCTCAATATATTTAACCCATGTTTCTTTTCGACTTGGTTCCAGTCAAATCTTGGAAGTTCTACAAAATCAGCATGAAGCCCTTTAAGATCTAATCGAGCCCCACAAAAAGACCATTTGTGGGATTCAGATATTTCCATGGGATCACGTTTGTTGAGTTTAAAGCACTTTTTCACTTTGTCTAAGCTATCAACAATTATGTCAAAATCTTGAGCCTCTACATCAAATCCATGTAGTCGCATAGCCAGACTTCCAATGATACAGTTCTTTATCTTGTATTCGTTTAGTACTTCCTGTATTTTTTGTGGATGCTCTAAGATTACTTCAGTGCCAGGTGTCACAATAGCTCGGTTGTTATAGAGACATCTTTTCATTTGCTCCACTCCGAGATGCCCTGAAATAGATATTTGTTCCGGTTTCCCATGCCTATCGTAATACATAGACAGCCCATCTCGTCTTGATGAGCATGGACGGAATGCCATTTGAAGCATGTCGTCGGTGGTAGCATTCCAGTAGGGCATGCCATTGTGATAGAAGAAACAGAACTCCATGGGCTCTTGTAAAAGCGAGTGAACTGTCATGCAGGTTTTATCTACCATGTGAATTAATGGAGCACTAATATCAATAGACGTAGGATCACTGCCAGTCGTTTTGAATTTTCCGGTGGTCGTAAAGTTTGTATCTATAGAACGTATTTCATCAGCAAAATAGCAATCTGATCGATGGCTGGGCCACATAATGCCTATTCGTGATCCATACGACTGGATTTGGAATAACAAAGAATCCACTTGAGAGGATATACTGCCCGTGAGATCTTTCGTGTCAAAATAGACCGTATTGTTCTTCGTTTTAAGTTTTGTGGGGTAAGAAACAACTATATTTTTATCTTTAACGACAAACATTGTGAACGGAAGATTGAGCATTTCAGAAAACAGCCTGGTCACCATGATGGATTCGGGACGCAGGCGCAGATCAAGATACTTAGATCGGATCTTTATATCATGAGTGTCAATTTGTTCTATCATTAGATTAGGGTGTAAAAATCTTCGATCAAACCGCAAGAATTTATGTCAATCGGATTATCTCCCAATATCATAACGTGGCATTCTTGCTGTCGTTTAATGTGGGCTACCAGACATGATAGTATGGCATATGAACATTTCATGTCAACATATTCAGGGTATGTTGCTACTACTTGTTTAATCAGTTTTTGCATCGCAAAACGCAGGTCGTCAACAATAAAATATACACTAAAATCGTAGAATATCAATTGCTCGTGATCTAGCAGGGGTAGATCACAGTGCTCTGCCAACTGCCTGTTTGCGTAATACAGCAGATCATCGTCATCTAGCGTATTGCACGCCACTATATCTGCCTCATCTGGAATCTCTACTTCCCTAATGATTTTTCCTTGATCTATAAACACATGAGCGTATTCAACATTGAGTGTAGAATGTGTAAAATGGAGGAGGTGGTGCAGATTTTTAGTGTTCCAATATTGAGTATTGGTAGGATCAAATTTGGTTACGGATATCTCGTCGAACATTTGTTTGTGCAATTCTGCTCGACTTAGCTCATTCCCCTTGGGCATCAGAACTGTCAGACGAGTAGCATGTTTCAGGATGACTTTGTTGTAAAAACAGGTCAGCTTGGCAGTTAGCAGCTCTGACAGATTTGAACCATAAGTTAGAGTGTAATTCAACATTGGCTTCATGAGCGATCTCCTTTCATGTATTATACCTGTATAATGATTGCGTGAATCGCGAACGAGCCATCCAATTTTGTCAGCAGTATGCCGACAAACAGTTTTATCAGCCCATTGTATTTGTTCCTGATATTATTGAAATCCAGGGGAAATGGAATACAGCAACGAAAGATCTTGCTGATCTGATTCTATCAAATTGCTCCGGAAAATCGGTTCTTGATCTCGGTTGTATGCACGGATATTTCTTGCATGAAGCCATTAAACGCGGGGCCTCTCAGGCAGTTGGTGTAGACCACGATACGGTCGAAATGTCCCTCGCCCGAGAGATAAAAGATATCTTGGAGCTACCAATAGAGTTAGTGGAGGCAAAGATTGAGGATTTTGAGCCTCCTGTATTCGACATTGTCTTAATGATGAATATCACCCATGTATTAAATGAACCGGAAAATACTATCCAGAGATTCCTGAAGTTAGCTAAAGAACTATTAGTGATAGAGTATCGTCCGGGACATGAATCGGCATTTCCTCGACAACCCGACAAGGTTTTTGATTCACCCCGTTCTGCCGGATATCGCAAGTTAGCTCTGTTTGAGGCTCAATCAGAGTGAGATATTGCTGATCTAAATGTACGATCAGATTATTTTGGATCATCCTTTGGATTTTTTCCTGATCGAAATTACACTGGACATCCTCTTGTTTTTGGGGTACCGCACAGTAATCTACAAGATTTATTTCTGCTTTTGAAAGGTCATATTTACTCACACTGCCGAGACGCGTATCTATCACAGTGTGTCCCACCTGAATCAAAGATCCCTCGTTGGATCTCTTCCAGCTTCGTAAAAAATCGACCACTGTTCGTATGACCGTGGCGTTGGATATTTGATTCTTCATATGTTCTAAATTAATTCTATCATAAATCCATGACATGGTTCTTGCATTGAATGCTGGAGGATAGATGTATTGGCATGATTTTATCGGTTCTAATTCGTTCTGAAACTGATAGAAGTATGGGCTATTGCGACTAACGACGATACTCTGAGTAGAAGGAGCATGAAAATGGGTAATCTTTTTCAGTGTACTCAGCAGCTCATTGTAATGATCCGGCTGTTCTCCGGGAATTCCGAATAACAGATACCAATCCAATCGTATGTCATAGAACTTCATCCATTTTAACAGCGAGATTGCATTGATTGCCGTTTGTCCCTTGTTGGTCATTGTGAGCAGTTTTGGATGCAAGGATTCAATGCCAATAAATACCGATTTTGTTCCCCCTTCTTTCATGGACTTGAGCTGCTGTATATTTCGGGGTTTAATGCTATCGACACGCAAATTGTACATGAAGTCGATACCTAAATCGGATGTTTGCTCAAATAACCGTAACCCGGCTGTGGGGAAAACCAGATCGCCGAACTGAATCTCTGTAATACTGTATCGATTTTTTAGGTAAACAATTTCTGGTAACATATCTTTCTTCTGTCGATATGGTCCTTCTGGTACCATGCCACAAAAAGAACACAGAGGCTTGTACCAACACCCACGAGATGCTTCCATGCTACAGCAAACACTATTGCTCTCTTCAAAAAACTCATCGTAATTTGGTAATGGTTGACAATTGTATTCTTCAGTACTCAGGGGAGGGCTAGATATGAATTTGACTTCACCTTGAAGGATGCCTGGAATAGCTTGTGGGAATGACAATTCCGCTTCTCCCACAATAATCGCATCTACGTAGTTGGTGTTTTTAAATATTTGTTCTGATATTTCTTGGTCAAGAGATCGGCCGCCAAACACGATAGAAACAGAAGGGTGACAGCGCTTAATAGCTTTGGCTATGGCCAAACTGGATACAGTCTGGTTGAATCCACAAGTAAAACCGATAAGATCAAACTCCATCCAGTGTGGTTGTTGGGATATCTCATCAATGATGAGTTCGAAATCTTCACGGACTTTCAGGTAGACCGGATCTTCGGAATAGGTTTCCAGGAACCCATCTCCTTCGACTCCAAATGCCTTTCTGGCAAAAAGCCAGTCATTTAACTGGGAATACGTTGACGCCGTTATCTCATCTATACGTCTCTCTATAATCCCTTCCAGATGTTTCTGTAGAACCCTGTAGAAGCGGATGGATGAGTAGAACGCCTGACATCTATATCCATGTTCTATGAATACAGATTTCAATAAGCCTATCGCCATTGAAGGCGATTCATACGGAGCCCATGGCATGGATACTAACGCGATGTTGGTTTTTTTAGTTTCCCAAAAATGTAGACCCATGTGCCGACCTGTCTGTTGTAAAAGGAATCGAAGTAAGGAAACAAATAGCTCTTCCATTCTTCAAAATTCATAATGGTTGGATGCAAGCTAATATGCTTAATGGGCAGATGTTTACTAAGAATGTCGGATCGACGATCGTCTTGTGTATCGATCGCAGCTAACATGTATCCGCACTTCTTGGTACTCTCTTCCATGAAAATCCTTAATCGTGTGCTCGTGAGATGATTTAAGAAATCATATGCGAAACACAAATCAAAGTGCCGATCTACGTATTTTATCAAAGAACTTGCACATCCTTGTTTGTGAGGAATGCCTTTGTCTTTTAATATAGAACAGACTTTTGTAGATATGTTCAATCCCAGGTAGTCTTGTCCGCCAAACGAGGGTGGGCGATCCAGCCCTGTTCCTGCTTCTAACACTGAATCAATATCCAGATCTTCGTGCTCTTTCATGAATTCGATAAGTCGTAATTTTTCATTAATGTCATGAACATAGTCTGTCTGGTAGTGGTAGTATGAGTAAAGATAATCAGATGCCTTGTCATGATCTGCAAAGTGTAGATCGGTATTCATTTCTCTGTTGAATTGTTCAAAGTAATATCGCTCTTCGCCTATAGCCTCAGTCTCTCCATCGTAATTGTGGGACGTTTCACTGGCCCAGACTTTGTCAATATTACGAGGCGTGCTTCGCTTTTTTTCATATTTTGGGAGATTCGGGTAAAGAGATCTTGCATGCTCATAGAACGGCAGTCCACAAAAACTTACAATCCATGAATTGTCGTACTCCAAGAAATACAACATAGCTATTTTTTTATGGTTCCAAATTTCATTTAGCGGAGTTTTGGTTTTGATAGCATAAAAGTCTCTTACATCCTCACTATGTTTGATAAAGAACCAATAAGCCATTTCCAATAGCACCTGATTGTCCCAGAGCCCTAGTTGGACTCTCTCAGTGGGATTGGCATACTTAAGGAGAGCCCAATGTTTCTCCATGCAATGATAACTTAGTTCCATATTACTACAACAAAGGAATACCAAACAACCGTGATATAGCAAATTGCTTTTCCGTATAAGTGACAAATAGTCATAAGTTTTCATCAGCATGTTTTTGAGCATTGTTTGAGCCGCAACGAAGTCGCCCTTTTCAGACTTAAGATGAATCCGGATAGTGTTAAATGCTTCCAGTTGATCTACGTCAGCGGAATATTGCTTTTTTAGTTCTATGGATTCTTGGTCTGTAAACAGAATGGCTTCAGACTCTAAGATGAGTTCGTTTATTCTTGATAGCTGTTTTTTGGGTTCGATGTAATCAACTTCCCACATGATTTGGGGCTGACGGCAAGTCCTAATTAGATCAAACCAAGATGTAACGTTCCCCTCTTTGGGCAAATCTACAAAAGCCGATTCAGCCAAGCTTAGAAGGTCATCTAGTTTAGCATAGTGTTTTGACGATGCTCCCTGAACAACAGTTCCAGTCATAGCATATCCTTTCAGTCAGAAATATTCAGTTCATATCTCAGAAAGCCGAGCAATGGTTTATTACGGTAAATCTTGCACTGATCCTCTAAACAAAAATCTGATATCCGGTACGGAGCTATCCGCTCTATATCAGGCTTGCCCTGATTGAATATCGGGCAAGAAAGTGCCGGGTGATCAAAGTCTCCATAGGATCGGTATTGGTCACTGTGTGTCAGATTCATAAATTCAAATATGTGTTCCATGTTTTGACAACCCAGTAGGACATCTTCATATTTCATCAAAATAAAGTTTCTCTCGGACAGAGAAGTACAAAAATACCACAGGATAGTGTTGATATCAAACCAGTATTTAAGAGCGTTTCTTGCGGACATGCCTAAGTTCTGAATGTAAGAGCAAACGGATTGAATCGGATTTCTGACCGTCCAAATCACTTTGACATCACCGAGGGTATTCAGTGTGTCCAGTAGTTTTAGTTCTTGTTTGACATAATCCAGATAGTCGAGAGTCATTACGTGGATTCCATTCAATGGTTCGTGCCCATTGTGTATCTGAATATCAGGAACGCAGTTTACCATCCCGGCCACAAGTGATTTTCCAGATCTTGCAGCTCCTAAAATTATGAACGTCTCATTCACCTGGCATCTCCGTAGTAAACTTGATCGCGCCTGTAATCGGGGGCATTTCTCCGAATTGGATTTTGGTGGAGCCAGTCTCATGAGTCATCCAGATAACACGAGAATCCTGAATGTCAGTAGGCTCTTCCGAAAATAGCTCTTTGGTTTTTAGCATAATATGTTCGGATTGTTCCTTGTGCCAACTACCAGGCGTGGCAAGCTGTTTAAACCTCTCTCGATCCACCATCATGAGAGCATACAAATCAGCAGCATGTTCTACAGAATTTTGCGATGTCATAGAAAACATACAGGAACCCCCAGGAACAAGTTTGACTTTATTGTCCAAGAAATGGAATATCTCATGATGAATGATCCACCTTTCCAGTGTCGTGACATCCCATAGAATCCAACTCATTGCTCGATAATGAAGTCCAGAAACAAATCCATGGTAGTGTGTTACTTTGTTGGTTTGAACTCCTCGCAAAGTAATATCGCTACACAGCAAGATCCCATCTATGCCCAATCCACTCAAGAAGCCTGGAGGGTACTTATTAAGCTCCTGATGAGTCAGCCGGATGTATTTATCCAAATCTGTTTCATCAATGGGTTCTACCGTTATTTCATCTTGAGCAGTCTCTAGTCTGCCCGCGCCATGCTGATAGGTAATCTCAATCTTTTGACTGTTCCTTAGGTTTTGCAACATGGGTTTCCATTTGTTGATGTACATGTCTGACTCTGGGTAGAGGCTAAGGTACTCTGATTTTAGTTCTTCTACCGTGTCACACACCCGAACCGACACGGTTGTACTGTTTGTCAAGCTGGTGGATACAGTTATTCTGTTGAATTTTTCATTGTCATAGCTGAAGAATTGACAATCGTGCTTCATGTCAGATGAAAGCACAAACATAGATTCCGATTCCTGGTATACTAGAGGCAGGTCCAAAAAGGTTTGGTCCGAAAACACCTCTTGTGTCAAACGACAATACTGAGCGATTGAAGTTGAGACAGGCTTGTCGATAGTTTTTAGAGTCCCAGGCAAACAGGCCACCGCAAGTCCTAGACGGTGTCCAGGTGGGTGCGATCCTTGTATTTCAATATGCCAATCCCAGCCATTGTGTACAGCCGTTATCTGGGAGTGTATTTGGATTTCCTCTACTTGTTTAGAGTAGGATATTGACCTGGAACTTATCTGAATATTGTCAACAGGCTGGTTGGTATCCCAATGTCGGCAAAGTGGGTCTAAGCGCGAATAGTCTTTGAAAAAGACCAAGTATGACGGGTTGTTCAGTACTTTATCACCGAGTCCCCAACTTCGGATAAAACCGAGTTGATCGACTTGTAGAGCAACTTCCTCGTAGGAGATCCTAAACATGTGGAATTATACTGTATAATGCAAGACAGGAGAGATCAATGTCTACATTGCCTAATAACATGCCCGATGAAGAGACTCTTAAAAAACGTCGAGAGCCCAAATTTGTTGTTGATCCCAAAGATGTGGTTGCACAGGATGATATTCGGGTCCGTCAATGGGCTTTGGACATTATGCAGAAACACACCACCCGCCTAAGCGACGAAATACCTGATAAACAAATCGTCTTCGAAAAAGAGGTAGAACCAGAGGATATCGACATTCGTAACATTTATCCGTTCAAAGATTTGGGTTACATGATATTTCGCAAGAAACCATATTGGTGCTTACGTCTGCTGTACAAAACTCCCAGCGGAAGCCATGCCATCCTGGCAGAACTGACGTACGCGAATGTAGAGAGCATCTAGGAGAGGTTTGTGGAGCCAATTATTTGTCAAAACGAGGCCGATATCGTACTAAAAAAGGTGAAGGAATATCTTTCAGAGGGTAATTCGATAAAGGACATTTGCGTTCTAGATCAGAATGATGATCAGATAGTTTTCCTGCTGGGAGATTCAGACATCAGTGAAGACAAGGCTCGCATTTGGTGGGATGGTTACTCCTCAGGTCTAAAGGCAGCTCTAAGTTAAATGAAAAAAGAAACCAACATACGCAAGAAAATATCTGAAGCAGATCCAGAACGACTCAGTGGTTATATCGACATGTTCGATAGACTGTTGCTCTACAATCTAGCGGTTGGAACCATGCCCCCTGAAATTATAGATGATATGATCAAAAAATGGGCACGAACCATTAAATCCACCATAGATACCGAGGCTCAACATCGCACTCGTTTTCTTGAGTCTACGCCTCAAGGTCGTCTGGCCAAGAAACAGAATCAACCTGACGGAGAAGATCTACGAATTCTTTTCCTTAACACTTTGTCTACAGCAAAACAAATCGTTACCCGCAATCTACAGCAGAACGAGGATGATGTTGATTTCGAGAGTAGTCCTGAATTTTAGTCTTTCCTCAACTTACAATCCAACAGATATGTGTTCCTTGAAGGGATATGGTACGCTTATAAAAGGAGGCGAAAATGATTTGTAAGATGTCATCAGAAGAGCACAAAGAGATGGTTGTGCTCAAAGCAGCAGTAGTTAATGTGATCCGCAAGGAAATGAGCGGTCGTGGAGCAGTAGAATCTTATTACAACAAGATAACAGGAGGCACTGGAGCATGCGAGAACGTTCCCACGGCTTTCATTCTGCAAAATACCCCAGAACTTTCGTTTCTGTCACAGACCGACCAGCTCTTGATGGAAGCAGAGATTCTGGAATATGATATAGATGGGATTTGGACTCTTGGCAGGAGTTATCGTAACGAGCCAAGGGCTGGAGACGGTCGTCACCTGGCAGAGTTTGCCCTTTTGGAGTTCGAAGGAAGAGACATGAACCTGGAAGAGCTGGTGAAGTTTCAACAAAAGCTGCTATGCGCCACCATAGAGGTAGCTTTGGAGTCTCCAGTGGTCAGCAAAGATCACAAAGTACGGCTCAAGAAGTACTTTAAGGCTCCAGCCGCAATCATATCGTACACCGATATTCTGAAACGACTCAACGACGGTGGAGTGTCTGTCAACTGGGGCGATGACTTCAGCTCCGAAATAGAAGAAATGGTATGTCTACTGTTTGACGGACCAGTTCAAGTAACCAATTACCCCGAATCTATCAAGTTTTTCAACATGTATCGAGCTGATAGGGACGAGCTGGAATCAGACTTGCCGTTAGCAGAGTACAACAAACGAAGGTATACGGTAGATTGCGTAGACTTCTTGCTCCCGTGGGCAGGTGAGACGTTTGGAGCGTCGCGACGTGAAGAAGTGTACGATACGCTGACCATTAAACTGCGTGAAAGTCACATGTTTGCTCAAATGGCACAAATTCGATCAACTCATTCGGGTTACAGTGATGATATGGATATTCCCGAAGATGTCATGGATGCAGCTTGGAAGCCATTCGCACCTTATCTGGAGCTATTCAATCCAGAGAAGTATCCGAGCCGCCAGAGCGTCACACGCAGCGGGTTTGGACTGGGAATGGGTAGACTGATCCAGTTTTTGCTGGGTTCAACAGCAGTTGTGACTTTTTAAGTATTGATTTTCTCTAAATCAATCATTAGTTCATCTTGATTGATTTCTCCATTGAGAAAGTTCTGAATCAATACTCCACTGTGAGTGGTGGCAAAAATTTGTTGCTCCGGAAAATTGGCTTTCATGCATTTGACCATAGTTGTGTGCCTATCATAGTATATGTGCATTTCTATGTTGTCAATAAGTAGTAACCTCGGCCAGCCTTTCATTACAGGTTCGCCTGGGTCAGGGTGTTCTAAATCATATATAAGATTCAGTAATTGTGAGAATAACTTGGAGATCTTCTTTTCTCCAGCACTCATGCGTTTATAGTGAATTTTGTGATTGTTCTTATGAATCACAAAATCTGTAGAGTAGTCTAAGTCTACGGGGACTATGCCAGAAGGAGGTACACACTCTGTAGGGAATCTCATTACTGCCGAAGTAACCTTTTCGAATTGTTTTATTTGGTCTTTGTGCAACTGAAACTTACTCATAGACAAATCGCTATCTGAAGTTATCATATGGGCAACTCGTTGACGATAGAGCAAGTGATCATCTTTCCAAGGGCCTGGACCATTTCCTTCGGGAGCTAAGTCATTACGATCAAATCCATTCTGAGTTAAACGAACGATGAACGACTCTCCATCCATCTCGTAGGTGCCTTCTATGATCATTCCGGCCAAATTGTCGTGTGTTTCTGTGGCAAAGTCGTTCTTGTAAGTATGTCCAGAGATCCTCTCGTAAGCTGGATCGTAATCTTTGTTTCGAACATATTTACGCAGTGAACGTTTCACGTGCTCAGGATCACGACCGATTTGATTCATAGTCAGCAGTGATATGGCTTCCAGCAAAGTAGTTTTGCCACAACCATTGGGACCAAAGAAACAAATGTATTGATGGGGATTGCCGTCTGGTCTCTTGAAATCGAACGTGTGGTGTCCGTAATTACAGAAATTCTCTAAGTGTAGTTTTGTTAAGAACAGCATTGTCTTACCTCCAGAGTGATTATACAGCACTTTGGAAATAAGGAGCCAGCACACCTTGTCCCATGCGTCCAAAATTGGTTAGATCTTGGACGATTTTAATGGCATCTGGCTGCATCATTTGGGGGTTCTGATCTTGGGCTTCACGAATCGCCTCTTTGATAACCTCGATGTATCCCGTCATTCCGGCTGGCGGACGCGGAGGAAGTCCAACAAGCTGAATGATTTCGTTGCCCTTGAGAAGCTCGATGATAGGCGGAGAGCTTCCGAACTCGTCAGCAGTTGGAGCAAGACCTCTGAGGCGCTCCAGGTTGGTTCGGTAAGGGTCAGCCGCCTCGGTATTCGGCTCTGAGTCCTTGGACATCGAGTCTGCCATCGCGTGAATGTACTGAAATACCCATGTGGGGTTCTTGCGTAGATATCTGCGAAGTTGTCTATTTGTAGGTTGGGCATTGTCCTCAACGTGAGCATGAGGATTCATGTGATCCAGAACTAGTCCAGAGACGGTACTTTTCTCCTCGTCGCTCATCTTGAGAGCGTCCGCGAAGATGTCCCACCGATCTTGGCTGGCTTGCTGATGCGATACGCTGTCTGGATTGTTTGGGTCTCCTGAAAATCCGAGCGATCCATCGTCTTTGTTTTTATGAGATCGAGGATCAAGTTTTCCAAGATCGTGAAACAAAGACGTAAAGTTCATCATCATTCGTTGTTTATTATTGAGTCCAAATTCCTTAGATAGATCATTGGTGTTTTTGACGACAGCAAGCGTATGCTCAATCACGGTCAGGGCGTGGTGCTTATTCTTTTGATCCATCTCCAGAGGATTGTACTCCGATGGAAGCAGAAGCATTTTCTGGAGAAGACCCACTTCATACATGGTGCGCAATGCCACGTCGGGCTGGTCTCCCATGAATAATTTGCGTAATTCATCAGCTGTTCGCTCCGGAACGATACCTGCTCCAGTGTCACCATACAGCCTTCGGACTACCTGATGTTGTATCTCGGGATTAGCCATGGCTTCCAGAACTTCGGGAGCAATTTTGGAGTTTGGATATCGTGAATGGAATCGTAAGATCCGAAGTAAGCGCAGCGGATCTTCGGTCAGAATCCGAGTGGCTTCATCAGATGATGAATGTCCTTGTCGGGTTGGAGTACGCAGAGTCATGGTCATGAGATCGTCGTACCCTGTCCCGGTGAAGTCTTCCACTTGTCCATTATTAATGTTGTAGAACAAGCTGTTGATTGTCAGATCGCGACGATAGGCATCATCCTCTGGCCCTGCGGCTTGGGTGCTCACCGGGTTTCGGCTTCCTTCTTCGTATATTTCATTGCCTCGAAGAGGTAGTATCTCAATATCCTGCCCGAAAATTCGCAAAAAAGCGACCGCCAGATTCTTGATTTGTTCAGGACGCTCGGCGGTAGTTTTCGCTTCTGTAACTACCTTTTGCTGGCTGCCATATCTCTGGACTGCGATCTTATGTAGCCATGCAGCGAACTGGTCACCACCCATGGTGTCCACGGTTATGTCGATATCTTTGGAGGGTCTTTGAAGAAACTTATCTCTAACCCAGCCTCCAACAAATCTGACTTCGACTTGGTGTCCCACAATTACTCCTATATCTTCGGCAGCCGATTTTAAGAAGTCAGCAATTTGTGCTTCCTTTGCGTCGAGAGGCAACTGAATATTCGGAGGCAACGAGGAACATTTCAATGATTTAGAAAAAATATATTTCATAGTTAATTATAGGCAAAAAATGTCCACATTTCCTCCACATACATGCTCAGGAGCAGTGTATAGTGTAGCAGGAGGTGCATATGTATACAAAAACCGATCTATCAATTCCAATTAAGAACGAGATGGATTTAATTGTAGGAACCATTTTAGGTGATGCTACTTTAACCAAAAGTCGAAATTCCCGACAAACAGCCTGTTTAAGATTCGCTCATTCTATGAAACAATTGGACTATTGTCAACATAAGGCTGAAGAGCTTGCTAAATTTGCCAGACGAGGGGTAATAACGCCAACATACTTCGTCAAATCACGGGAACAGTGGTATCAGTCCGCTCGTTTTGCCACCATGTATACTAAAGAGTTTTACGATTTGTACAAATGGTTCTATCCAGACAACAAAAAACGAATACCCGAAAATATAAGCGAATTTTTGAACGGTCAGACAATGGCTTATTGGTACATGGATGATGGAGGAATCACTCCAAGAATCGAAAAACGAGATAATCGGATTGACTATAAAAGGTTTGAGATCACTTTGCATACGAACGGTTTTCTCAAAGAGGATATCGAGTTGTTAGCCGAAGCCATCTGTAATAGTTGTGATATTAGATTTACACTTAAAAAAGTAGATTACGGGAAACACCATGTTCTTCATACCAAAAGTCGTAAAGAAGTTCAAAATTTCATTGCCTTGGTTCGACCGTTTGTTGTTGGTTCTATGTTGTACAAGTTGGCTGCTGTGTATGATAAACCTATGAGAAATCAGAACAAATATTCTCAAGACAAGTTGTTAAAGATTTGCCAAAAACTTCAACTTAAACGGTGGTCAGATTTTAAAAAGTTCCGAAATGGGAAACGTCTCTACGAATCAGTGCGATGGAGATTTGGGGGCTTGGACAATTTCAGGAAACTCCTGTGATTGATTCTTGCAACTTTGCGTATTAAATCCATCTGCGTGTTCTTCACAGACCACCTTCCCGCATGAGCAATTTATACGTACGCTGGGGGATGTCATGACAGATAGCTCTTGTAATACACGGAATAAACGCACAGTATTATTTTGTGTTAAATCAATTATCATTAGTCACATCATACACTGTCCCAGCCCCCTGCCACACGAGCTGTGGGCGGATGCCCTACTACTGCCCCTATATCCTCGCATGCAGCACGTATGAAATTGAAAATCTGGGTTTCTGAGGCGTCCAGAGGTATCTGTACGTTCTCTGGTAGAGCAGCTTTCTTGTGTAGAGATTTATTATTCATACAACGCATACTTAATTATACATAGAGGAGATTACGATTTCCTGTGACAATATAACCCCTGGACACAGCATTTATGGAGATTCCCTATGGCAGATTCATTCGAGTTGCTTTCTGAAATCATGGACAAACTTATTGACGCCCAAGTACAGAATGCACATGTTACATCTGATCTGAGGAACGCTGTGGAAGACAACAATCAGCATCTTAAAGAACTGAAAGAGTTGTTGGTGAAGGTTAATTCCCATTTTTCCAATGGATTCCGACAAGAGCTAAAAGGTACCATTACGGAAGCTGTACGGCATGTTGAACGCGAGATCGATGTCAAGTCATCACAAAGCAAAGAAGACGCCAACAAGATTCTCGACGCTGTCACAGACTTCACCGCTGCTCTAAGAAGCCCTCGATCATGGATCGGAGCATTTTTGTTATTGGCCACAATCTTTGGCACTGTAGCTGGCATTCTAACTGTAGTCTCAAAGGTCATGGGTCCGTAGGAGACACCGTGAAAACTTTAGTACAGATACTCGTTATAAGCGATGACGACACATTTGTCAAGCATTTGCTCGAAGTTACTGATCACCCTCAAGTAACTGTAGATAGTGCTCAGATGGTCCCAGAAAAAGGCTCTTACGATTTTTATGTTCTTGGAAACAATCATATCACAAAATCGCTTGATCGAATTCGGAAATTTGATACAGGAACTCCAGTATATTTGCATGGTTCTGTTTGTAGCGCAAGTATTCCAATATGCACAATTCTTAAGAGCAACGTAGTTGCATGTCTACAAAACAAAGATGACTTGAGAGGCTTCGCCAAAGAAATTAGTTCTTGTTGTAGACAAAAACTAAAAATCCATGAAGCATCACGCAAATTGGATCATCTTAAATCCGGAGATTTGGAAGCCCTGACTCGACAACTTAGAAAAACAGAGTCTAACAAATTTGTAGATTACATCCAAAATCACCCTCTTCCAATGGTATTGGTCAACCGCGAAAGCGAGGTTATGCACGCCAACGCCGCCATGGAAGATATGATAGGAATGAAATTGCCGGGAATTTTGGCTTCAGCCTTTTGGGAAGACAAGGACGCATTCGACGACACTATATATGACCTAAAGGAAAAGGGCCAACTTCTCGGACGAGAAGTGACCCTTAAAAATATCCACGGAAAATCATTGAGGTTGAAACTCTACACAAGCTTGCATCGTAACGCCGACGGCGACTGGCTCAACACCCGTTGCTTGCTCGTCCCTATTGATCAGTCTCCTGAGTAATGAGCGGGACTGCCACTCCACCGATGTGTCCAGAAGTCTTGTACTTGTCTTTTCTGGACGAATCCTGACGTTTCCCTTTCTTCATGATTGCCTGGTACATCTCCGGCAACGCGAAGTAGATCGTTAATAGAGCCGAACGCTTTTTATGGTAGTAATCTGTCGTATTGCTGTCAGTTGAGATTTCCTGATGGATTCTGCCACCAGCTCCCATCGAAGCCTTGTCCATCTCATTGAGATTGGATTCTCGTTCAGCAAGAATATCGACGGTTTCGATCTCTGGTGGTTCGACAACTTTTTCAACATAATCATTAGCAACTCGATTTCGCGCAAATCGAGTTATGTCAACATCTGTCGAACCCATGACCATGTCTTCGGTATCTAACGAATTGCAGCAGAATATTTGAGCGTCAGAACCTACTAATCCGTCGTCAGCTATTCCGGCATCGATTCCTTTTGAACAGATGTTCTTTGTCGTACTGCCACGAGACTTAACACCGCTGCCAGACGAGCCGTATTTCACATGGCCCGGCTGGCATGTGTTGCCCTTGCTTGACAGCCAATTTTGAGGGGTATGTGTTGGCGAAAACCACATTGGACTCGTCATGCCATCGACACCTCTGGTCGGATACGCAGGCTTGGGCTTCGGGTTTTTGGGTCCAAAAAAGGCGAAGCCAATGGCGTGACTATCCTGCATATGCTTCGGCAAAACAAACTCGTTCACAGCGAGTCCAACACCTGCTTTCGTGACCACAAACTGGTAGACCTTGCCCTCTTTGGCGTAGCCGTCGAGCCACCTTTGATGTGGCATTTTGAGGTAATTCTGAGTAGGGTCTTTAGATAGCCCTTCGTCCAGATCCGCAGGTTCTCCGGTAACAGGATTGATACGTTGTACAGCACAAAGAATAGCGCATTCATCGTTGCTTCGAAAATCGAACCACAGCGGATCGCCTTCCTTGACGGGAATGAAAACTCCGTCGTTGCTCCACTCTTCGGGGCAGAAATAATCTGCCACCTTGAATTCTTGATATGCTCCATTGTGTGGAGGAAGACCATGCGAGTCAACATCCACATTAATAATGTTGGTCTTGATGACCTCTGCGAAAAAATCATTTTGTCTCATTGTGTGTCTCCTAATGACCAAAGGGGAGCCCCGAAGGGCTCCCCTGAGTTAGTGTTGCTTATCCGAACTTGTGTGGCGTCCGTCCGCCGAAACCGTCGTCACGACCGCCATCGTACGGCTCAGGCCGAACTTCGTCGGGCATAATCTTCAGCTTGGGAAGTTTGTCTTGGGATTCCAGTTCTTCGTAACGGAGCAGAGCTTCAGGATAGAAAAACTCAAATGCTTTCATTCCTTCATCCTTTGCCGCAGTCGTGCAGATTTCTTTCATTTGCATTTTACTCAATTGGGCAGTCTCAATATCACGGACGTATATTCGCACCAAAACCCGCGTCTTGTGGTCGATGCCACTCCAATCAGTCCCGCTCTGCGAACAGTAGCCATCAACCAGGGCAATGCCTGGGAAGAATGGGGACTCATCAATTGGCTTAGCCAGAAAGTCACCGGCCCGATAAACTCGAACTGGCTTCTTTTCCCAGACAAACTGGTTAGAAGTGGGTTGCCGCTTGGCAGTCTTAACCAGCTTCAATGATGCCGGGACGTTCACTGATTGATCGCGGTGGAAGACAATGCACGGACGACCGTGTGTCCTTTTCCGCAGTATGTCAGCAGCCTCTGTTGCATCTTGATCATAGACCTTCAGCAACTCTTCGTCGCTCCAATCGCTTTTGGGGCGATTGGAGGCAACCATGTCTTTGATTGCTCCACAGACTTCGCCAAGGTCACTGTCACCATTGGTGGTGGCTGCCTCTTCCAGGTGGGTTTTACCGCGCAGCGTGGCAACTCCCAAACGTAGCCTACCCTTGGGGACAAGCCCGCTATCCACGAACAACGTGAATAGCTCTTGCATTGGGAGTGCTTCCTCGCTGTCGATCATATCGAGACTATGGGATGATTCCCCATCGGCTCCATACTCCTTCAGCGTTTCGCGGACTTTGGCTTTGTCGAGACCTATAGCCTCAGCAAAAGCCTTGATTCGCTCGTCGAACTCAGTTTTCCATGCGGGAACGGACGTAGTGGATGTGTTGGACATTTCTGCACCTCGCTTTCACATCTCTCAACTCACTCGCTGCTATTTCTTACTCGCCGCAGGAGGCGAAATCGCCGAGAAACGCTCTCGACATTGGCATTATACATCATCTATCAAGTTGGTCAAGGAATTTTCTTAAAATTCTTTCGATCAGCCTGACAAGCTTGTTGTGACTGATTTCCTCATCTATGTCGCTCACGTCTTCTGCTATTTTCCCGCTGAAAAACAGCAGATTTTCAAAACAATGCACCAACCAATTCGCTCCAAAAACGACCATTACGTCTATGAAAATTCCGTAAGCCGGATAAAAACAACAGATAGGTATGGCTACCCAAAACCCTGAACACATGGGACAAGTTATTATGGCGTGCCACAGCTTGTGAATCCAACTGGGACGCTGATTTTCCACTTTAGCAGCGTCATAACGTTGTTCTACGAACTCACGTTTGCCTGCCATAATTTTTGATTTAGTAATGATTAGCGTTATGGCAAACACCACAAAAGCATTGACAATAAGAATCATGTTCATCCCTTTCGTACTTTGTACAGCATACAAGGCGGCATATTGTCGCCTATTATTGACTTCAGGTGAGTAGTATCCCATCTGCTAAAAACTATTATGTTCTGATTATTGATCCACAGTTTCTTGAATCCAAAAACCAACCCCAAACGAACAGTCAGTCTTTTAAGTTCATCTTTGGTAAAACAGTTCGTACATAGTCTGGCCTTTTTGCCCATAACAGAACCGTCGTCACAATACCAAATTGCCAAACCTAAAGGGTTCAGCATTTGAATAACATTGTCAGGAATTGTCTTGCCAGATTTCAGGTAGAAACTCTCTTTCATGTCTTTTATAAATTGATGAGGAATTGTTCTGGCATAAACATTAACTCCCGCTCTGTTAGTTCTTTTATCTACGTAATGAGAAGTTTTTATGGGTGTTTTTACGAGATGCCCGAGCAATTTTATTTTATGTTCCAAATAATTATACTGCTTATCACCATGGCACATGCGCAGTGAATTCTCTCTTTTAGGAATATATCCATCACCCAATAAAGTCCCTATGATTACTTGTTTTTGTATTTCGGTCAAAGGATCGTCACAACTAACTATAGTGTGCCTTCTGGAAGGGAGCCCGAAGTGTTCTCTTAAATATCCAAGATAAGCCTTATTGATGGAAATCTTGTCTATATTTTTCGGCGTTATTTTGTAACCATTGAATTCAACGCAATCCTTGAAAGGCTTGGCTTTTTTGTATAAAGTACACAAATTAGTATTACACTGCTTATTAACCATGTTGGCATGACTAATGATTGCCGAATTCGGATTCCCTTTGCTTGCGAGTATCCAATATTCTTCGTAAGATAATCTATTAGAACTAAGATTCCACATAATATGCCACCGCCTTCTGTATTATACATTCTTTTTCTGCCCGATATATCCTCTTTTTATTATTTTAATAGTATGCCACCAATCATTCCTTGTTCAAAGTTGTATAATAGTCTATGAAAACCAAAAGACACTCGTGGACTGATGAGATGCAATCTCACATTGAAAGTCTTGGCGGTCAATCTGCTGATGAATATGCCACAATGAAAACAATAATAACTGCGAAATGTCCTGAAGGTCATATTTGTAGAACTAATTTTGATAACATCATTCACAAAAATAGAATCCCGTGTCGAGTGTGCAGAACTATAAAAGTAGCTAATAGTGTCCGAAAGTGGTCCGAAGAAAACGTCAAATCGTTTATTGAATCTAAAGGTGGTTCTCTGGTTTCAAAATTTAGCCGCGTGGACCGACCGATCACTATGCAATGTTCTAATAACCACACGCCTTGGACAACCACTTTTGACAGTATTCATCGAGGCAGTTGGTGTCCGCACTGTGCCCATAACAGACCAATTTGTTTAAATGATATTGCCAAACATGGCAAACAAAAAGGCTTCACACTATTGTCGAAAACATACATCCGCTGCTCAGATAAATTAAAATGGAGGTGTTCCGATGGGCACATTTTTTATAAATGCTGGAACACTATACGTTGTGGACAGTGTTGTCCAATTTGTTATATAGGAACAAATGAATCTAAATGCAGATTCATATTCGAGCAAAGTTTCAAGGTCCCATTCCCTCAAACAAGAAAAGTGCTAGGCAATCATTACCAGCTTGATGGGTATAACGATGACTTGAAAATAGCGTTTGAATATCAAGGTGAGCAACATTATAAGCCAGCCTGGTATCATAAGAAAAACATGTCTTCTTTCCACAAATTGCAGAAAATTGATCAAGAAAAAATAAAACTTTGCCTGAGTAAAGGAATAATCTGCATAGAAATTCCTCATTGGGAGGCAAAGAATGACGAACAGCTTAAAATATTTATCAGAAACGAGTTCAAACGATTAGGGATTATTCCTAAGATAGATCCTATGTGTGTAAATATGAATAAATTTCCTGGCAGACCGAGCAAGTTAGAAGAAATTAGAACTATACTCAAAAAAGCTGGCAGCGAGTTATTATCCGGGAGATATGTTGGCATGAAAGAAAAAACGTTAAAAATAAAATGTAAATGTGGACATATCCAACCGTCTGCTCCACAGACTGTACTTTATGCTGACCGGAATGGACAAGGATGGTGTTACCTTTGCCGCAATAAGAAAATATCTGGTAAACGCAAAGCATATTGGCAACGGCAAGGCAGATATGACTACGACAAAATAAAACAGATGTATTCTGCTGGCAATATGACAATGAAAGAGGTAGGCAAAGAATTTAAATGCAGTCTGACAACGGTCCATAAAGCTATTCATTTTGGCGAGTAGTCCAGATAGCATGCCACCAACGATGTATCCAGCCTGGTTGCTGATCCTCCACTTTCGCCGAATCGTATCGCTGTTCAACAAACTCTCGTTTCCCGGCCAGCACCTTGGATTTTGTCAAAATCAAGGTAAGAGCGAATACGGCTAAAATGTTCAGTACTATGGTCACAGTTAGCGCCTACAACAAGCATCAAGATCATCAGGAGAGTATTCCCAGAAGTCCCTGGCATACCACCAAAATGATTCACATACAAACAGAATCCAGTCAATCAGGGCTCTCATTACTTACTCCCGGTATTAGCGTGCTTGTTCCTGTAGATTTTTGAATTAACAAATGGTCACCTGTCTGTCGAAGCCGAGCAATGTTTTTGGTCTTGATATTATACTCTGACTTGCCAGCAGAAATATCGATCAGTGTTACGTATTTATCGGTTCTGACTGCCAATATGTCAGCACCGTCTTTAGAGCTAACTGCAACACTCTCACGAATGGGGTCATTACCGAAAATTTCCCATTTCAACTTATCTGGTATTAGACTATAGCATATTACGTTTTTGTTCTCATTGACGGTCATGAACACTTCTCGATCTGTTGTACGTAATATAGACGAAACGTTCATGAGAGGTATTCTAATTGTTTGAGTTTCTTGTCCATCTGTTTTCTTGAGCATTCCATGACACGAATACAACAAATACTTGTCATAGGTAGCAAGACCTGGAACTATTTCTGCTGTTTCAAATTTTGTCCATAGTAGTTCTCCAATGCTCATGTCAATGGCAACAAGCATTGACTTGTCTAGCACGGCGTATAGAATAGTCCCTACTAAAAGCGTATCAGTAACCGTTGATGCATTCCAAGAAGATGTTTGTGCAACTCGAACTTGATTCATGAAATCGTAGTTCGTAAACTGAATTCTTTTTGCCTGTTGGGTTCCGAAAATAATTTGGTTGTCTGAATCAGGGAAAGCGTATATCTTAGAAACACAACGTCCCAAGGTTGGGTTTAATTTGTGCTTTGTAGGAATCATTCCACTTTTGTCTAAAAGAAGGATCTCAGAACCCGAGAACATAAATAGCAGGGCGTCTCCTAAGTCCAGACATTCATAATGCAGATAGTCTACCGCAATCGTAATGTCGGAAAGTCGAGTACCATCGCATGAAGCCAGGACAAGCCCGTTTCTTTCTTGATAGACGATGAAATCATGGGTGGCATATAGAATAGAAGCGGCTCGATCTTCTGGTTCTAAATTGTGTATTTCTAATTTGCAGTCCATTATTCTACCTTTAGTTGGTGAAGTTGGGTTGCTGAGGCTACGAGTAAATGTCCCTCGGCAATGACAGGCATTCGCAAAGTATCATTGGTCAACTTGATGCTCTGTATGGCATGGCTATCCAGGTCGAAAGAAACAATGCTACCGGCTTTATCAAATGCGAACAACCGTTTTTCGTCAGGTGACAATATTGAGTCAGAAAGCATCTCTCTATTCGCCCCAATCCCTCGAAAAACCTCTTCTGCAAAATTGACATGACAGATACCCGTTGGAGTTACCCATACAAGAACATCTTCCACCAAAAAAGGCTTCGAAATACAAGGTTGAGCTTGTGTCAGTGCTGTTAATTCGAGTTTTTCTTTGTCCAAAGTTCGAACAATTCCGTCAGTTGAGACGCAAATCACATGAGTTTTCGTCGCTAAAGAATGTTCAAAATCAAGACCAAGGTGAGCTTTTTTGACATATTCTCCATCGAGTGAGTACTGAATCAAGTATTCTCCGCTGAGAACCCAAAGAAAATCATCGTCTTTGATCAATCCTGACGGATCGCCCTGGAAATAACTGGTCTGCACTTTTTTCTTGCCTGTCTCTTTGTCACATATACAAACACAGAAATTAGTGAATACTACTTCCCATTTTCGATTCAGAGGAACTCCGCAGATACAATAGATATTCTGATCGTCCTGAATCACATTTGACATAATGGGCATGCCCAGATCGATTGTGGCCAGGATCTCGCCTGAAAACTGATCTAAAGCGAGGATTTGTCCCAGTTTTGTCGGAAGATAGATACAGTCATTGTCGATGCAGGATGAATAAAGATCCTGAACAGTAGTTTCGATAGGGAAACGGCTGACCAGACTGAGTGATTCCGGGTCTAATGTGATCATATCCACATAAGAACCTGATCCGATTAACTTGACAGTGACGCCGTCTGTGAGGCAGTCTGCCAAGTGTGGATTAAGCAAAGGAACTGTGTTGTTTACTTTCATAGTATAATGAACCGAGTTATTTTATGTCTCTTTGGCTAAAACGACAACAACCGATCAAATTATACCAGTCTTCGGATCTACCATACGTCATATTAGAAGACGGGATACACTTATGTTATGACAACTGCTACGGAACGAACAAAGATGACTCGGATTTCAATATTTGTTTCGAAGTCCAGGCCAGTAATCTGAAGCGTATCAATACCTATTTCTACAAATTCGATTCCTTCCCAGTTGTGATTCCTTTTGAGCAAGTTGTTTCACTGGATGACACTGTAATTGAAGGCAAAACCATAAAACACTTCGCTTCTTCAGACACTGAAACGAAGCAGGTAATTGTTATGAAATCTGATTACATTCGTTCGAATATTAATGACGACCTGTCCGATATTAACGATCTACTAAATGAATCAGATCATGGTTTCATTCTTGTAGGCGATTCCATTGACCCGCAAGTGCGACTATTCGAAGATATCGCCGATATTGTTCCACATCAAAACTGGAATAGGACTTTCGTGTCCATAGCTCACAAAATCGCAGACCGACCCGGACGAAAATACAGATGGACGCATGGTTTGCCTGATATTAATCTCTTCTGCTATGGGATTAACGGAATCGATGAGCTGAAAGAAATACACGCCGCTCGGGATGCCGTTGGGCTCTTTAATATATCTGTGCGCTGGGAAACCTAACTGTAAGTAAAATAAATTACAGACACGCCAACAAGACGCTGTGCAACTTTAATGAATCCTTGCAAGAGTAATCTTGTTTTTTGAATCAACTGGGTTTATTGTGTATATCCAGTGACCCGCTCTTCTCAGCTCATTGACAGACCATGCATCTGCTCCATTCGTAATTACAACACCCTGAACTTCTTTGAAGCGGTCATACCGTAGTTTACGATAGAAATAGTAGCAATATTTTGAGCACTGGCTTACAACTGCATGAGTGCTTTGAGCTATTTTGATTTCTATGGGATAGAATTTTTTTGAACTCTCAGCGACGACATCACAACGGTAATCATCATCGGTTTCCACTTCAAGTCCCACAATACGAAGCCGATCTTCGAGTGCATCTTCTAGAATGTTTTTGTGCTCTGACAAGTGTTTTTGGAGATCTTTTTCCAATTTGAAAGGTATATTGCGGGACTGTATCGGGTGTTTTACTGTGATGGCTTCACGCCTCTGAGTGGTAGCCTTTTCGTGAATCTCATGAGTTATTTCTTTCAGCCGAATCCGCTGGATGGGCTTTAATCCAGTTTGAATCAACTCGGGCCTGTACTTCCCCACATACAGAAGCAATTTCAGCACCGCCTTCGCTCTACTTTGTTTACCGTGATAGAGAGCATCTTCGACGATCCAATACATGGGTTCCAATTCATTTTTGAAAGTTCTCATGGTTTGCTCTATCAAATGTCGATCATTCAGCTTCATGTACCATTATACGCACATGGTCATGTATAATGTATTAGGTGCAATAATGAAAATCCGCAACACCACCAATAACACTGTCTACGTCGAAGATATAGACCTGTACTTGCCTTACAAGGATGGGGAGATCGAAGAAATCGATCCAGATATCCTGAAGAAATCCAAGGGGCTTCGTAGCTTTATCATCGGTGGAACTATAGAGGTAGCTGAATATGATCCTGATGAAAGGATAGAAGCATCTATTATGTTCCTGAAAAGCCAGCAGGATCAACAGGAGTCAACAAAGAAGGAAGATCCACCTGAAGAGATCTTCATTTCGGATCTCGAAAGCAATACAGATGATATCGAGGTTAGGCTGCACGGTATCTTTTACGATGCCGGAGGATACGGCAAAGTTAATCGGAACCTAGCTATCAAGCTGGATGAGGCCGGTATAAAAGTTCGGGTAGATCCTAAAAAAAGTCAGAATCAGCTCAAGTCCAGTGAGCTTAGCCCTATAGTTAAACTAACGAATACCAAGATATCTAAAAACCACATTTCTATCGACAGTGTGATTCCTTCGTTTGCTGAATACAGTACGGGGAAATACAGAATTTTGTACACCACGATTGAGTCGTATAGTATCCCAAAACAGTTCTTAGAGTGCTGCCAAATGTATAACGAGATTTGGATTACTTCTCCGTGGAGCGCATCTGTCCTGAAGAAGTATGTTGATAAGCCTATACATGTAATCCCGGCTGGAGTCGATCCTGCTTTGTACACAGAAGAAGGCCCTCGCTTTGACTTCAAACCCAATATCAAAAGCTTCGTTTTCCTTTCCGTGTTTGGGTGGGGGTATCGAAAAGGCTACGATGTCTTATTGAAAGCCTATTTTGAGGAGTTCGATGCGAACGATGACGTTTCATTGCTGATTTCCAGTCGATATCAAAGCGGAACATCTAGATTTCACAGAGACAAGATCCGTGATGACATTAACAACATCATGCGCAGTTACCCGAATAAGGACATGCCTCATGTTGTACGTTATAGCCAGGTAATACCCGAACAACAAATGCCGCAACTCTATCGGGCGGCCGATTGCTTTGTCCTTCCTACTCGTGGAGAAGGAAGTAACCTTTGTAGCCCAGAGGCATCCCTGTGTGGGGTACCTGTGATCATGACCAACGTTTCTGGACAGCAGATGTATTTACGAGAAAACAATGCTTTTCTTATTGAAATGGATCATCTTGCTAAAGTCAGGACAGGACAAATGCACTTGCATTATTGGGATGGACAGCAATTCCCAGCCCTGACTACTCAAGGAGTAGTTGATCAACTCAAAAAAGCAATGCGATATGTAATCGAGCACCCCGGAGAAGCTCAAAAACGAAACCGGCGTTTGCAAAAAATGATTAAGGAACAATTTACTTGGAACAACACTGCTAACGCGGCCATACGAAGACTCCGAGAAATCAAAAAGGAGATAATGAACTAATGGTTATCATATTCTACGACGTAGATAAAGAACAAATATACATATGTACAGAGCGAGAGAAAATGAAGAGCATATCCATCAATGATCCGGACATCCTCACCCATGTCCCCAATGACGATATCCTGTATGTCCAAAATGCTCATTTCATTACGAAAAAACAATTCGGAGAATGGCTAGCAGGAGACGGAGAAGCATTTGATGAGCCACACCGTTTCACCGGATTCATGGAAGAGCCAACACCTTATTCTCCGACTGTGGAAAAAATGCAGCAAGCAGCGGCTCAGTATGCAGGGAGTCATTTCCTTCACCCTGCCCATAACGGAGCCATTCTGATTCCCGATTTGACATCAGCAAAATATCCCAATGGAGTGGAACTTGTTGGCAAGTATGACTTTGTTTCAGTGGATGATTTGGGTGGATTTGATGCCTTGGAAGAGAGTGTGCACTATAAAATTCTGTTGAAGCAAGGAAAAATAGAGGTAGTTGGTTATGAATATGTCAAAAAGCACTACGGCAAGAAGAAGAAAATGGTTTCTGCTTCCGATGCTGCGTTGAATAAGATCCTGATCCCAAACTCCACTCATGGATCTGCTGAAGCCGTAGCTGCTGCGGGTGGAATCGGTGGAGATAGCAATGCCTCACCGAATGACCCGATAGAAATATTCGTTGAATAAGAGAGGATGAAGATGACTTCTGAAAATCACGAAATGCAATTAGCCCGTACAATATACCATCGTATGCTGACCACCATGAAATTCACTCTGGATTTAGAAGAACAAAAATATCTGGAGAAAGGACGGCAAGACGAAAGATATAAGTTCTTCAAAAAGCAGCTGATGTCGCAAACTTACGATAATCTGCGTTCGCTTTTTAAGAATTTAGAAGCCCTAAAGCTACTTGAACCGACCAGCTATTCTGAAGATGTAAAGGATGGCTACAAACCTACATCTAGTGGTGGTTCTGGATACATGAACACCAAAGATCTAGATGATTTGTTGAATTCTGTGAATGAATAAGAAAATCGTCATCATACAACAAGGCAGTGAATCGGAGATATTTCCGCTTCTAAGTCTCGCAATTGGTTTAAGGAAAGCGCACCCAGATTCTCAAATCATTTGGGCGGGTAATCCATCTTTGTCTGACTTGGTACGATATAATAAGCGGATCAAACGATTTATAGACATAGAACAAGAGTTTTCCATAAGTACTCTCCAAATAGTTTTTGGAGCCGAAATCTGTGTAAACACCTCAACAAGCTCAATTGCAAAGCAGTTTGCCTCCCATGTTGGTGCCAAACATACTGCTGGTTTCGATAAAAAAGGAGCCACCTCTCGACGAGCTGAATTCTTCGAAAATGTAGTTCTTGGTAAGATTTCTACGAAGAAAACCGCTCTACAACTGTACTACGATCTCGCCGGATTGAGGTGGCGAGGAGAAGGATATGGGTTGAGTTATTATCCCAAAACAAGACAAACAGAGCCATGTGGGTCATTTGTGACAGATTGCAACGAACCTGAGAATTGCTCCCGAATCAAAATGCCAAAAGGGACACTGGACAAGCTGGATACCATCAATCGGTATGCCGAAATTATCACCGACAATTTATTTGTAGCACACGCCTCTATCGCACTCCGCAAACAATGCACCCTAATGGCCGATCTCCCTTACCAAATGGAATTCTTTGGCAGAGGAACACTTAAAAAAGATTCCCAATAATAGTGCATGGGAAAACTTTCAATCAATCTGCCAAAATTCACCATAGAACGCGTATTACAAACTTTCAGCGAAGTTTATGACTGGGGACTTCGCGATTTAAATGTTCCGGATATTCACAAGGAAACTCTTGGACATGGCATCAAAGTCGCTGTCATTGACAGTGGTAAGAGTAGTCATTTTGAAACCAAAGATGCCATAGTCTCTGCCAAAAACTTCTCCGCCTCATCTACTTTAGACGACAAAAATGGGCATTCATGTGTGCACCCTGAAGCTTATATATGGACATCCAGAGGACTAGAAAAAATTCAGGATTTTTATTCCCGTATTGAAAAACCAGAAATGGTTTTTCAAGAAATGGAAGATAGTTTTACAAAATATGTCGGCAATTGTGGAATCCACTGCAATTCTTTCAACAAAGTATCCAAAAAATTCGAATTTGACCATGTTCAATACGTTCATAAAGTTAGGGTTAATGATGAAAATTTACGAGTTCAGTTTGGGAAAAACCGACATGTCAAGTTGACCAAAGATCATCCTGCTTATATTCTGGAAGATAACGAAGTACACATAGTAGATGCTCAGGAACTAAAAATAGGTGACAAGCTGATATGCAATTCCGAAATGTCAGAATTTTTAAGTGGTACTCAGCAGGCATTATATTATGGCAGCTATCTTAGTTGTGAAAGCTGTGGACATAAAATAAAAACTGTGAAATCCCACAAAGGAAGACGGCAGTGCAAAAAGTGCAATAAATCTAAGTGGACTACAAAGCACTACAAAAGAATTTTCGATGAAGAATGGTCATACTTGGCAGGGCTAATTCTAACTGACGGACATATCCATTATAAACCCCGTGAAAGATTCATCCAAATCTGTAATACGGATAATAAGATCATTGCACGAGCAACACAGATTCTGAGAAAAAAAGGATTTGAACCATCTGTTTATGCTGATAAAAGACAATCACACATCAAAACTGTTGTTGTGCGAAATAAAGAATTATGCGAATTTTTTATAGAGCTTGGTATTCCTTCCGGAAACAAGACCAGGATTTCAGAAGTTCCTAAGGTGATCCAAACTGCCTCTTCAAAATTAGTGTTGGCATTTTTGGCAGGTGTAATCGATGGAGATGGAAGCATTGGTCAAGATTCCAAAGTAAGAATAGCGACCGGAAGTCACCAATTTGCTGAGCAAATGACCTATTGGCTCTTGTCTCGTGGCATTCGGGCAAACTACTGCGTAAGTAGTGGCGTGGGCGAAGCTGAGATACGGGGTAGGTCAATCGAATTTGAAAAATCATGGTGTATCACTTTGTACAATCCCCCTGGAATATCGAAATGGATGGTAAGTTCGAAACGGTATAATCTAAAACCAGATATCCAACGTCGTCAAACAATTGTCATAACAGATATACAAACCGAACCATTCGAAGGATATTTCTATGATCTTACTATGCGGCATAATCCCAACTACACAGGTAACGGGGTAGTAGTCAGTAACACTTTCTGTGCTGGCATTATTGCGGCTCGTAAAAATGATGAAGGAATCATTGGGGTAGCTCCCAAGTCAAAACTCTACTTCGCTAAAGCTATGGACGATTCAGGAGCTGGAGAACCTTCAGCTTTGGTTAAAGCAATCAATTGGGCGACCAAACAAAAAGTAGACATAATGTCTATCTCTGCTGGAATGTTCTTCGATTTCAAACCTCTCAGAAAAGCGATAAAGAGAGCATATCAGAATAACATTATCATAGTGGCTGCCGTAGGGAATACAGGCACCAGACAATATGACGTGGCATTTCCTGCACGGTACCCCGAAGTTATTGGTGTAGCAGCTTATGATCAGAAACACAAGGTAGCCAGATTCTCATCCAGAGGTACAAATGTATCCTTTGCGATGCCTGGTGTCAACATATATAGCACATACCTTAACAACCAATTTTGCAGGATGTCCGGCACAAGTTTTGCTTGCCCAATCATGGCAGGGATCTGCGCCCTTATTCTGGCAAAACATCGTGAAGCTCCCAGCTCCACTCCGTGCAAAACTCCGAAGCAAATGATGGAGCACTTGAAGAAGTACGCCAAGAAACTGAACGGGCGAAACGAAACCGGCTTTGGGAATGTTGATCTTGAAGGCGTTTTTGCGGATGATTAACCTAAGAATTCTAAAATCTGATCAACTCGGTCACCCACGACCCTCAGTGGTTGTGCGGCGTGTGGAACTCGGATCTACGGTTATGTCATTGAGTTCGGACAATACCGTATACATTGATCACAATTTTGAGAAAAAGGACAACATGCGTCTTGTAGCAGAAAAGCAGCCTATTAAAGGGGCCGACATCAAGATGTATCGAAAGAAGGACTATGATCTTGAACATCGGAGCGAAAAATATGTTGTCCAACGCACAGTGAGTCGATCGGACGGGAGATGGACCAAACGCCTTCAGGTGACAGCCAACGAAACATATGTTGTTCATTTCTCTAAGAAAGGCGCGTTCAAGCCACAAACAAAGGTTATCAAGGTGTAAAAATGGTTATTGAACTTATTCCAATTACGAGAGTTGCCGGTAACCCATCAATCAACACCAGAGGCAGCTTCATTGTAGGCACAACAGGGCTTTTCTTTTTGACCTTCTCTGATATTCACGGAGGATTGTTCAATCCTTCTGATATCGACTTGACAATTCTGGACAGTGACGGAGCCACAGTAGAAACTATCGTCGAAGCAGACTGGCTTGAATTGGGGGAGTACGTGACGGAGTGGGAAATCCCCGCAGACCAAGAACCTGGACTATATACTCTACGAGTAGATTATGTCCTCGAACAAGCCGGGGGATCATCGACTGAATTTTTCACAGAAGACTTCTCGGTACAAGAAGCAGATGCCCGAGTCGTAAGTCCAGTAGTGATCATTTATCGTAAACTACTCGAAACATTGCTCGGCTACACTCAACGACTTCCAGTTTTTCATGAGATTGGACGCTTGAACGAAACAAGAACAATAGCTTCCTTTTCTTTTCCTCGTTGGAATCAACCAGCAGGTGCCCGAGTATTTATCAATGGAAACTTAACAACCTCAGGATTCACTGTAGACTTCCTACAAGGGGAAATCACTTTCAGTGCTATCTTGTCTCAGTATGACGAAATCCAGGCAAGTTACGCTTTTCGATGGTTTACCGACGAGGAATTGGACAAATTTATAGAACAAGCAGTTGATGTCTTCAATCAGTATCCTCCACATACTAATTTTAACATTGCCACAATGGAAGCCAATTACCCGCGCGGAGGAATAACGGTAGCTCATCAAGCGGCAGTCTTCTCTCTTCGTCGAATTATGTTGGATTTGATTGTCCAGGAACCAGCCAAAGTATTTGGTGGAATGGAAAGAGCAGACAAGATTTCTGGGGCTCTTAATACCCTGAAGAAGGATATGGAAGAGGAGATAGCAGAACTTTACAAGATGAAAGCCAAGGGACCATATGTCGGACTTACCAAGACGGTCACTGTCCCAGAATTTACCTTGCCTGGGGGCAGGAGCCGCTGGTTCCGATATCTTTTCAAAGGCAGCTAACCTCTTTGTTTACAAGGACTTATGTCAATTTTGCTTTTTAGTTTAGATATTTGTTGTCAAATCGTTTTTATTCGTGTATAATGATTACATGAATAAACACTATGACAACATCCATCGCTACGATTTTCTCACCAAAAAAGTTCTAGAACAAGAATACGCAATCAATGGTCTGTCTGATCAGCAGATAGCAAATAAGTTCAAAATGCCCTCCAAGACGGTTGTTTGGCGTAAACGTAAAAAGTTCGGTATAAAAAACCGTACTCCTGGCAAATCTAACGTAAACGCTGTCAAGAATCGTAAATTCAACATCGCTAAACCAGAAGCAATCAAGTTGCTTGAAGATGGCAAGAGCTATGAAGAGATTGCCAAGCATATGGGCTGTAGCATTGTAGTTGCTAAGCGCAGATTTAAGGAGTTGGGGTTAACCAAAAATCAGGATCATTCAGAAAAATACACGTACTGGGATGTAAAGCTGTCCGATGCTCAAAAGCAACTCCTCATAGGTAGCACGCTCGGAGATGGCACTATAGCAAAACATGGGGCGTATTCTTGTTCTCACGGAACGAAGCAAGAAAATTATCATAAACATAAGAGGGAAGTCCTGTCCACCATCCATTCTGGAAAGGTTCAACATGCTACGCACAAGGCTCAAGGAACAGATGGAAAGCATTTTGAATCTTTACATTTTACTACTGGGTGCAATGAATTTTGTGCCAACCTACGCACTATTTACTACCCATCAGGAAAGAAAATATTTCCTTACGAATTTTTGATGGAGCATATGACTGCTGAGGCGTTAGCCTACTGGTATATGGACGATGGATCTGGAGATCATAAAAATGGTTCCGCAAGACTCCACTCTTACGGCTATTCCTGCTTGGATAATATTCTGATAAAAGAACTTCTATGCGAAAAATTTGGATTGATTACAGTCATTCACTGGGACAAAGGCTCCAACGGATATTATCATTACATCTCCACCACCGAAACCCCCAAGCTCTTTGCTCTCATTTGCCCCTATATCATTCCCTCTATGCTCTACAAAGTCGATTATGATGCTTTTTTGGACAAGGACAGTTCTTAATTTTCCGCGAAAATAGAATTACAATGAACTGGTTACAGAAAATAGCACGAATAGAAAGCGGGTACTTGGTCGTCGAAGGACCCGTTCGCAGGTATACGAATTGGTCTGAACGACAAGCGGAATTAGACGAAATGCGCGACAAAGCTCGAAAACAAGCGGAAACAGATGTCGCAGAGAGAGGGCATACGCTTAGATCCTGGGATGATGTGAATCAATCTTACTGCACTAAATGCAACAAGCAAATAAGCATACGTGATATTCACAGTACAGGTGGAGCTACATTTCATGGACCCGCGACAAAAGATGCATGTGGTGATAAGCCTGGAGTTTATGACTTCCTGGATTATCGCGTGAATGGGTACATCTGGTAATGTCAATCACAAAAAGTAATCCAGTCGGATCAAGAGCAACAAGGTTAGCCCTAGATGCTGTTGCAGCAGGGGCTCTCTCGACTCATTGGAACATCGTTTCGACGTTTGATGGGTCATTTACAGTTGTTACTACCGCGACAGGTTCAACCAGCGGGAATATTTTAGATGGCAGCCTGGCTTTTATAGACATTTGGTTTCCACCTTCGCATTCATATACTGTTCGTACAAGACATGGGTTAGATTCAGGGAATGTGACCAACTGGACTACTCGAAAGACGTTTGAATCGCGTGGTCCGCTGAATTCATTCGAGAAATATCGAGCATTGAGTGGCCTTGGCGGCGTTGACAACGTCGTAACCTAATGATATGTTTAGAGGAGAAGTAGAATGCTTCATATAAAAAGTGCCCAATACATGAGGATGCCCATGCCAAAAGCCCTCCCTGAAGAGCAACTTGATACACGCTATGAAATAGCTAAGTGTAAAATGTGCCAAGATCCCAAATATGCCGATGACCTTGACGAAGGATTTTGCCAAGAATGTCTTGCCTCTGGCATGATTAAGCAATGTAACAACTGTCAAAAAAAGATCACTGAAGACGAAGGAGTTGAAACTCAGGACGGAACAGTGTGCCGTGACTGTGAACGAGATTTATATCAGGGACGTTACCGGGATATTCGTCGTGATTACTCGGGCCCTCGCCGTGATTACTTCTCTGGTCCTACTGAGATGTATTAAGCCTTTGGGGGTTCCCACCACCAGACCCTGGCAACGCCACATTTAGTTGTTCAAACACATCTTGAATTGGGTTGAAGTAGAGTTGTCGCACCCAGCGTAAAGCAAGCCTACCAATTCGTTGTTCATATTAATACAAGCCGAACTGAGTCTCCACCAGCAAAGAAGTAGTATAATTCAACAGCCATCAGCTACAAGGAGTCATTGGTGAAATATGAACATAAGCCAAAAATCGGGATAGTCGGAGCGGGGTTTGTAGGTGGAGCAATTGCAAGAGGATTCTCTTTGACCGCAGATGTAAAAATCTACGATAAAGACCCTAAGAGATCAGCTCATCCGTTTGAAGACATCTGTAATTCTGAGTTTATTTTTCTGTGTCTTCCCACTCCAATGGAACATGTGGAGGGAGGCAAGGCGGACTTGACGATAATAAATTCAGTTTGTCAGCAGTTTAAAGACTATGAAACTGAAGGTATCTTGATTATTAAATCTACAGTTCCTGTTGGAACAACTCGTCAATTACAAGAGAAGTACGGGCTAAAGATCATTCATAATCCCGAATTTTTGACTGCTCGTAACGCTGATATCGATTTTATCACTCCGGCCAGGACGGTATTGGGCGGTCCAAAGACTTTGACATCTCGTGTAGCAGAGCTATTTGCAGACAGATTTCCGGGCACGAACGTCTTTGAAATGAGTTCAGATGAATCAGAAGCGGTGAAATATATAGCGAATGCCTTCTTTGCGGTGAAGGTGATTTATTTCAACGAAGTCTTTTTGGGTCTAAAAGAGGCATTCAACCTGGATTGGGAGAAGGTAATGAGTGGAGTGCTTACGGATGGACGCATTGGCATAAGCCATTGTGACGTACCGGGGCATGACGGGCACTACGGGTTCTCAGGGCCTGTTTTCCCAAGGACATTTGTTCTTTGATTTACCAATTAGAGAGTGTAGGATTTGATCCTAAACTCCTAAAGGCAGCCTGGGAGCAAAATAAGGCAGTTCGCCCCGAAATGGATTGGGGAAGGATTCCTAGTGCTGTCAGCGGTAATATAGGCACAAAATAACATTTGACGGAGGTTAAGCTATGAACTGGCTTGTGATCCAATTACTAAAAGAAGCTCGCGGTAGACGATTCAATGTAGATGACAAGGTTCGTTATTTTACGGACCAAAGAAAAGGGAAAGGACGAGGTGTGGTTTTGACACCCGCTTTTACCAAAGGCACTGTAGTGGATTTTGACAACGAAGCTCGTAGATACAAGGTCAGGAATAGTGCCGATGAAGTAATAGATGTCCACCCTCGAAACATAATCCCTGATTCGTTGGTTCGAACTCCTGCAAATACTACTGAAGTTCTGCCGAATACAGCGGGTCCAAGTGCGGCTGGTGCTGTTGCGGTGGAGGAAGCAACTAATCCGATCTAGTTAGTTGGGAGGAATAGCCTGTGTCAGAACTCTTCTGCGAAGAGATTGCACATCGGGCGGGTTTTACCGTATCTGTTGGAAATTGGATAACGCCAGATGGAGCTTTGATCGTTGGCAAGAGCTACGATACTCACCACTGGGAAACGATTAAAAAACACCTTGGATTCGAGCCAGAAACAGAGAATCACCTCTCATGGATGAACGATCAAGTCACAGCAGGATATATCCGCCTGGTTTTCCGCAATGATGTCTTATTCCAAGTTGGGTGCAAGAAAAAAGAAGAAATCTGGAAAGAAAGTCCTAATAATACCATGTTGCGGGATATCCTGAAAAAGATCCCGGACATAGAAATTCATATTTTTAGTCGAACATTTTATATCATTGGTCTGGCTTGTGACATTCTTGTGAAAGATTGGAGTAAGTTACAAATCAAAGAAGAGATCTTAGATGACTGAAAAGGAACAAAAAGAAATTGTAGCTCTCACTGCTATGGTGGACTACATAACCAAGCAAGCCGTAATCGACAAAGCTGATCTACGAGAGATAGAGCAAAGAATTGATTTGATTTTAGCCAGTATCGGAAGAACAAATACTTTCTTCAAGAGGTTGGTTTAATGAGTTGGCTCAGAACTGCATTTACTATTTGCTCCCCCAATTCTCAAGCATACTACACTGTGCTTGATCCTGTTGAATTCTATGAATGGCGATTCACCAACAAAGCCCCCAAAGGACAAGCCTTTACCCATACGCTCCCCCCGAGCGACATTTTTACCGAGGGCAAAGTCATCGCTTCTGCAATTGTGACTGAATCCAGTCTAAAACCCAGCAAAGAGGGATACATTCTAACCGAAGACAGTCCTGTGGATGTCAAAATCCAGGTGGGACAAATGCCGAGCCCGCAAGAATTGCTGGATAGATACGACGAGTTAACCAAGACACGAGACAGAGGCATAAATGCATTCAAACAGAATTTGTTAACACGTCTGTATATTAATTCCACAACCGACAATCCTCATCTGTTTAGGTTGTCTCACTATACCGACAAAGATGTTACTATGCACAATTTTGGTTCAATCAAATCTTTGATTGAACAATTTTCTTTAGTTCGTGGAGCCCTCATTGATGAGTCGATGGACAAGACGGGTCGGGCTCACGAAATGGAAGAGTTTCGTAGATATGAAAATGCTATGGTTTTCACGAATAACTCTCATCTGCACGTAGACTCTTCTAAATTGGATCGACTCATTGAAACCTCTGGTGTTAAAGCTTTACAAATCAGAACTTTGCCATGGACAGAATGTTATTTGGACGCTTCTCCGGGAGCACAGCAACTGAATGCACGTATTAAACACTACGAAGATCAGACATGGGTCAAGTCTGTCCTTGCTAGGAATTTATAATACCTGGCAAGGAGTTTGACTATAAAACGTCGTACTCATCAGTGGTGAACGAGATGAGTGACATCTTCGGACAATGGTGGTCTACTTTTGAGACAAAGAGCAAAGAGTCTCGGCTGAATCACTATAGTTCACTTCCAAAAACCAAACAACTTGCCTTGCGGCAATCATTTCTACAAGATGGTTGGTGTGAATTGTTTTGTCAAAATCACATTGATCACGTACTTGATCACATTAAGAGAACCTACGGTATCGACTTGTTCGACATGAGAATTAAAGCTCTTAAACACAATAGAGTTTTCCTTGTTGAGCGTTATATATGGGAGGATATAGAGAACATGATTTTAGAATATGAACCACTATTTGATTCAGACATTCTGTTCGGCGGATTGAAAGTACGATCATGGGGTACGAAGAAACGTTTCTTCAAAATCACCGCCCAACAGAAAGGAAGAATAGATGCCTAAACGAAAGATGTCTTCATCCATTTCGGTAAACATATCTGCAAAGAATCCTGAACAGAAGAATATGCTGAGAACAATATCTCAGAATAGTGTGACTTTCGTCAAAGGGGCGCCTGGATCAGGAAAAACCCATCTCGCTGTGGGGTTTGGATTACAGGCTCTACTTAAAGGAGATTATGAACAACTTATATTCACACGACCCGTTATAGAAGCAGGAGGCGAGAAATTGGGTTTTCTTCCTGGTAATATGTATGAGAAGATTGATCCATATATGATTCCTATTTTTGAAATTCTATCAAAGCTTTTACCACAAGGAACACTTAGTCGTCTCATGCCGAAGAACGGAAACGGCAATGGGGACGAGTCCCCTATTCGGATTTTGCCTCTGGCATTTATGCGCGGTATCACTTTTGAAAATTCGTTCGTTATTTGTGACGAAATGCAAAATTCCAGTCCAGAACAAATGAGAATGGTACTTACCCGCCTCGGCGAAGGGTCAACCATGGTGCTTTGTGGGGATGTGTATCAAACAGACATTAGGTCAGTCAACGGATTGTTCGATGCTTTTGAAATGCTCCAAGACATTGAAGGAGTTGGGTTTATAACCCTAACCCAGGACGCAATAATGCGTCATCCGATTATTCAACAAATCGAAAACCGCTATCTTACGCGAGATAACAACAAGAACAAACAGTGAAAAACTGGTATAATTACCTATGAAGATTAAGATCGAAGGCTTAGCCGACATAGGAATGAACCGTTTTCAGTGCGTATGTGGTTATTGTGGCAACACAGACAGCGAAGGATCGCTTATGGAGTTTAACTTCAGAGAACAGCGAGTTATCTACCTTTGCAGTAAGTGTAAAAAGGAAAATAGCATGGTTTTCGGGAAGGACAAACCTCCCCCGTATCCCAGGCTCGGAATTGGTAGGTGATAATATCTCATACATCGTCCACAATCTAACCAAGAGAACCATAGTTCTGTCTGATCTACGAGCCGAAATAGGTCCACATAAGATGCTGGATCTAGAGAAGGTCGCAGAGCGTGCAGCCATAGACCGCAGTTATGATCTAAGGCTGGCTCTAGATACAAAGCGCATTAGGCTGTGTAGCCAAGGCATTGTTAGTAAGACTGCGAAGCCAGAAGTTCGAGTAATCGAAAAAATTATTGAGAAGCACCATCATCATGAAATAGAGACAAATACTCAAACGATAGATGAGGCTCGGCTGGCTGCGTTAATGAGAAAAATAATGCTGGAAAATCAGGCAACTGCTCTCGCAACAGCCCCGATAGATGCCAGTCAACAGATACTACAGGCAATGAGTGCCTTGCAAGAGAAGATTGAATCCATGGGAGGTGATAGCAGTTCTGAATTGGATATGCCTTCCATTGATCCTGAAAAGCTGGCAGAACTTCAGGCGAAAGCCATTGAAAAACTGTCAGAGAATATCGAGACCGGCATAAAGAAAACCGGCAAGAAAGTGATACTGAAAAACACCCATTTGGGTGATTTGGCAAATGAATTAGACTAAAGGAGATAATCATGAAAAGCATCGATATTGGAACAATGTTCCTAGTTAAAGGCGAACTAGATGTCGCCACCGACGAACCAGAATTCACTGTAGAAAGAAATTGCTTCCTGCAATCAGCCACTACAGAGGATACTGAAGATACGCTAACCGAGAACAATTGGGCGTATGCCAAACACGGTACGGATTACTACATTCTAGGCGAAGATGCCATAAAGCTAAAGAACCTGCTGACAGTTGGCAGCAAAGACCAAGGCATTGTTACCACTAAAGTCGGGGCACTTCGAAGGCCCATGAAGGATGGAATCCTGAATACCGGGGAAGAGAAACTGAGCGTAGCCATCATTCAAAAGCTGATAGCCAATCTGCTCGGATCTCCATCTTATACCAACGAAGTACTTTGCTTCTGCACTCCTGGTGATCCTGTTGATCGAAAGATAACAGTAGTGTTCCATAGGACAATGCTGACCAACTTCTTGAAAAATCTTGGGTACAAAGTGGAATGCATACCAGAAGCTCTTGCAATCATCTTTAGCCAACGTCCTGTGGCTGTTGACCCTTCAGAAGAGGGAGGAGAAGCCCCGTTTAGCGGGATTGCTTTCTCATTTGGAGCCGGTATGGCAAACATCTGCTTCGCTTGGAAGAAAATGCCCTTGATAAATTTTTCAGTTGCTCAGTCAGGGGACTGGATAGATCAAGAATCTGCCAAAGTAGCAGGAGTGGATGTGTCTACTATTACTCGATTCAAGGAAACCAAATTCAACCTCGATGAGGTAGATTATTCAGACATGAGACAGGCTGGCTTGGATATCTTCTACCAAAATATGGTAGAACACGCTCTCAATAATTTCGCAGAAAAGTTCAATCAACTGGATAATCAAATCGATGCTCCCTTGGAAATAGTCATTGCGGGAGGAACAGCATTGGTCCCAGGTTTCTTAGACAAGTTCAAATCAGTAGCAGAAGGATTAGAACTTCCTTTTGAGGTTAAGAAGATCAGAATGGCCGAGAATCCTTTCTATGCTGTGTCTCACGGATGTTTGGTAAAAGCCATGGCGACAGAAAATAAGGCCAAAGCTACGAAATCAGCTCCAAAACTGGCTTCGAAACCCGAAAAGGTAGACCAGATAGAGGAACCGTTACCAAAGAAAGTCAAATTATAACACTTCGAGAGATTGCTAAAAAAGTCGGATATTCGTTTTCAGCCGTAAAATACAGGCTAAAGGAGGTGTATCATCGGATATAGCACCACAGATGAAGTCGATTTAATTCTGGCTCAGGCTTTGACAAGCTCTACCCCTAATGCTTCGTCTACTTCACGAACCAGATTGATCGACATTGGCAATACAAGAGACACCAATAGGGTTCCCGACGCAACTGTAGAGTACTACATCAATCTGGCTGACAGCCAAATCGATGGAGTTTTAAGTCAACAGTATTTTACTCCTTTTGACAAATGCGCTCATGGCGAGTGGGTGCTGGATGAGGATCTGAATGCCGTTGCAGAGGCTGGCACTGACACTGGCGGGACAGGGACAGACGGTGTTGTAACCGCGACAGATGGCAACGTAATTGAAGTTAGTACAGCGGTCAATCTTGTTCCAGGAGATGAGGTAGTTCTCCATGATGACCTTACAGGTGAAGAGGAAGTTCTGATTGTCTTGGCGATTGTGGATCAAAACACTTTCACCACCACAACAGACGTAGAAGGAATCTTTCTGGCAGATAGTGGAGTGCGCATTATCCGACTCAGATTCCCTCCTCCTCTAAATCAGATTTCTGCCAGATATGCTGCTTCGTTTATCTATGACAAATATTTTGCTGCTCAAGCTCAGCCTAACACTTCAGATTACGGCAAAGAAATGAGAACTGTTGCCATGGGGCAGCTTAACGATGTACTGAACGGCAGGATCATCATTAAGTGCGCCAGACGACGAGGAGACATATTCGGGAATCCATGGCTTGATTCTTCGTACACCCACAGAGAACCTAACGGGGGATACAACTCCAGCGAACGAGATATGTCTAAACCACAATAAAGGACAATGGGAGACAAAAGTGGAAACCTATGGTATGAAAACTAAAAATTGTCCAAATTGTCGGGGAAATTTTTCTAGAAAGCCTTCAGAGTTGAAACGCTGTAGATTTTGCTCAAAGGTTTGCAGATTGGAATACACAAGAAAGTCTAGAATAACAGAGTGCAAATCTTGCGGAAAGGTATTTTATCCAGAGAAAAGAAAGAATCGCAAAGATCCTCAATTTTGCAGCCAAGCATGTATGGGCTCGGACTATGCAACGTTAGATTATGGAGTTTCGTTCTTAGGGCAATCTATTGATTTTATAGATGGGTTTCTCTTAGGGGATGGACATATCAGTAAACATAACTGCCATATGTCTTGGTCACTTAAACACCAAGAGTTTTCGGAATTTATTGAAAACAGACTCAGTCAATACTTGCCAAAAAGTTCCAGGAGATTCGTGAAGGATGCAAGATTTAAAAATGGAGGTAGCCTGAGTACAAAAGGAAACACTAAATGCCATCCTGATTTTAAGCTACAAAGAAATCGATGGTATCCTGAGGGCAAAAAAATAATTCCTAGAGATGTTTCTCTTTCTCCAGAATCCGTTCTTATTTGGTATTTAGGAGATGGGCTTTCTAATAAATACTCTACAATTTTATGTACAGACAGTTTTTCGGAGAATGAAGTAGAATTTCTTATCAAGAAAATGAAGAAGTTGGGTCTGCTGTGCTATAGAAGAAATTGTAAAAATCATCCCAGAATAGTTATTTCATCATCGGGCACTAAATTGTTTTTTGATTACATTGGATGGACATCTCCAGTCAAGTGCTATGATTACAAATTCAATACATATGCTCATAGAGATCGAGGATACAACACTGGCGAAAGAGATATGAGTAAGCCGACATGAAATCAGAGCTAGACGATGTCATTAAGAGGTTGCGCACAGCTGCTGAGTTGACGAAAAACCAAGATGGACGGGTTATTGACCTTGCAAAAGAGCGCATATTTACTGGAGCGCCTTTCCTCCACCAAGCTACTGAAAACATGACGGAGGAAGAAAGTGCAGAGTTCGAAAGAAAAAACAAAGAATTGTTCAATTTCTTACGAGCTTTTGATGACCAACTAGGAGATCTATTTTAATGCTACAACTACAAGAAGCCATCAAAAAGATCATCGAAAGGTACATTGTCAACATAGTCCCTTTTTCTGAGGCTATTTCTGCTCGATCTACCACAGTCCCAGTTATGAGTGCTGGGCGATTCAGAAAATGTGATCAAGTCGCTATCTACAATCAAACGGTTCATGATGCAACCGGAGAAGGAGAAATCCGTACAATTTCTTGTATTCCTGACGGGAACACTATAGAACTGGACATTGCTTTAGTAGACGCTTACCCTGCTGGCACAAGCTTTATACAAAAGATGGTCGGCGGGAAGTTTGTACAGGGTATATATCTGGGCGAACCAGCCAAAATATCCCATTATCCAGCAATCACAATCAACGCTACCGAGAAGAGCAATGAGTGGTTTACACTGTCATCTACCAGCGAGACCTTCCAAGTAGATATTTCCATCTTCACAGAGGCGGCTGACTACGAAGAGTCCTACCGTCTCATGCATGTCTATGCCAAACATATAGAGGCAGCCTTATTCAGATCTCTGTACCCTCTGGTAGAGCCATTCGACACTGCTACTTTGGCTCAAGCTGTTGGGCCAACCGATACCATTATTCAAGTTACCGATTTCCAGGATTTGGTCAATCACTTGACCGGATATGTCTTCCTTGAAAGTTGGAACAACTTAAGATCTAACCGAATCAGACAGATACTCGGTTCTGGCGTGTTCGAATTGTCCATGCCAATAGGAGGAGACTTTGCTGCTGGTGATACGGTAATCCAACCTGGACGACATTTCTACAATGCTTTCCCCCGAGGCATAAAATTTGGAACTATTAACCAGGAAAGTACGGTATTCAAAGCAGCAGTGATTTCGTATATGGCACAAGAAGAGGTAAAACGATTTCAACCTTACCAGGACGGTCTCACCTTTTAGTGTATAATGTTTTATGGAAAAACTATGCAAAAAATGTGGACAAATTAATCGTCACAGAAAGAAAACTGGTGGGTTTGTCTGCTATTGTTGGGAGTGCGAAAAAGAATCAAGTCGCCAACGTAGAACAAATCGTAAAAACTATATAGTGGAGATATTAGGAGGAAAGTGCTTTTTATGCGGGATAGAAGATCATCCGTGTATTTATGATGCTCACCACATAGATCAAGATTCCAAGATATATAATTGCTCTCTTCTGTCAGACAAAGCGAAACTTGCCAATGAACTACAAAAGTGCAAGTTACTATGTGTGCGATGTCATCGATTAACAAAACATAAAACCAAAGTAAGTCGAGAGAATCAAGTTTGGAAAAAGTGCCATAAGTGTCGTCAGGAATTTTGGCATACTATCAGGAAACGCCACCCTAGCTTAGATACTGTAGTCAAAAGACAAAAGAGCAATTCAGGGAACCAAAATAAAATGCTCCAAAACTGGAAATTGGGACGAAGAATACACAAAAAACACGCCTCAAAAAAGTGGAGCGGCGCTGAATGGAACACGTGCTGTCAAGGAAATTTTGGTTTCAGCAGCAGGAATGCCAACGACTATGAAAGGCTGTTTGGTGAATTCCCTATTGATGCTTTGCCGTCATCTCTAAACGGAGTCAGAACCGGAAAGCATAGCTCAAACTTGGTTAATGAAGAAGACACGAATTATATCCACAACATATGCGTTAAATGTCTCGGTGACAAAAGCAAATCACGAAGAGAACGAATGAGGGATCAAGCAATCGCATACAAGGGAGGCGCGTGCTGCGCCTGTGAATCTATTGTTGAGCCTGAAGCTTTTGATTTTCATCACAATAATAGTTCGACAAAGAAATTCAAAATATCCGGCAACTACACATTTAATGAGAACTTAAAGACAGAATTAGACAAATGCATCTTGCTTTGTTGCTACTGTCATCGCAAAATTCATTCTGGAGTTTTGTCTTTGTTGACCCTCTGACATTTTAAGGAATATTGACTATGAAGATTATGACCCTTGGGTTGTCACCCTATTTGTATTTATCAGATGGACGTATTCATGCCGCTGTTCTTGAACATCTATTTCGAAGCGAATACTCCGTCGCTGGGATCGGGCTCAACCATGATACTAGCTATTTTCTGCCGAAAAATGACGAACAAGGCAATCCAGTTTACTACTACGAGTTCGACAAATTCCAGATCCCTTTAGTCCCTCTAAATTGCGCTCAAGATCATGCTATAGGATTGCACGAAATTTTCAAAGTGTTTGATCCAGACATGGTTGTTACGATTGGGGATTTCAACAGCTTCCTCTACATGAAGGCTGTCAAAGCATTTAACGAGAAGCCGCTACAATGGCTCGCCATCCTGTCGAATTATTCGTACCCGATCAATGAACATAATGTTGAACTCCTTGATGACATTGATGGTATTTTGTGCACTAATTCAAGTTCGTTTAATATGTTCAGTGATTTATACAAAAGAGAGCATATCGACAATCCCGACTATGCGCTGGAAAAGATACTACCGGAAGTAA
>SDBT01001271.1_pt1 | contig 43902 bp, 37 predicted proteins | sample 2277101 | NCBI WGS metagenome assembly SDBT01 (sample SAMN10404973, study PRJNA504765) | marine sediment metagenome | isolation source: marine sediment core GS10_PC15, 103 cmbsf | place: Arctic Ocean: Southern Knipovich Ridge | collected 2010
CTCTCGTTTTATCGCATCATCTTTTTCCAAACAAGCTTCGTAGTATATCAGTCTCAAGGGCCTACGTGCCTTTGTTGACTTAACTTGACCATTGCAATGTTTCGCAAACCGCTTCTTAAGGTCTGGAGTTGAACCAGTGTAAAAGTTATTATCAACATCGCTCTGTAAAACATAAACATAATACATTCTAAAACTCTAACAGGGTAAACAACTTCATTTGAAAAATACGGGACAATACTTAGGCGGTATATTGTTTGTTTTTATCGTATTTTTACAGAGAAAACTTAATTTTAGTCAAATCGTTGGCCGATAAGAACTTGACACAGGCCGGTTATAAGGTTATCCTACTCAAACTGACCTATGGTCAGTTTGAGAGTGAATAGTGTTTATGCACAGCATGCCTGCCGCAAGGCATCCCTTACGGGATTACGGCAGTGAATAGTCCCTTCGACGGGGCTCAGGGTAAACTTTAGTCTGTGGAAGCCGACTCTGTCGGCAATTGATTTAACGTATTCTATAACAAGAGGTTGAGCAGAATTTATACTGCAAATAGGTTAGTTTGAGGGTGGTTATACAAAAATGAAGAAAAAATACACTGTTTTGGCTGTCTTGGGGGTATATTTAGTTCTATTGATGAATTCCCGCGTCTCGGCTGTCAATGTCAGAGATATCGACCTTGTTCGTGGCAGAGAGGTGCTTGGGAGCAGTGATTTTCGAATAATCGATAAATTTGTGAGCGAGGCGGTATGGGAACTGGCAAGGACTGTAGAATTTTCTTCTGTTTCAAAGATGCGGACGATTATTTTGTCTCGCAAAAACTCGGCCACAGCGAGCGCTGCTGCCCAGTATGAGCAGCAGTTTTCCGAATCGGTTCGCAGATATTTACCAGAGGCCGTTGAACAGGCTTTGGCGTTGAGGCCTGAGAATCGGCGATTCAAGACGCTTGTGAACCTTTTGATACTGGTTGACGGGTTGGAAGACCCGCAGATGACAGATTTGGCTGTTGCCAGGCTCGGCGATGAGAATACGTCTGTTCGCTACTGGGCGATTCATTGTCTTACCAACCCTGGTCTGGTGAAGCAGTTAAATTCCGGCGAGACAAGATATTTGCTGTTAGGGGCCAGGATTGCGGGGGAACTTAAGAAGGTAGTCAAAGAGGCCGGTCCTGAAGAAACAGCCCTGATGGCAGAGTTTGCGGGAAAGATTGGCGTTCGGGGCGGTGAAGAACTGCTGCTGCTGATAGCGGATGAACGGATAAGCCGGTATTTAGACTGGACGGTGGAATACGAGCTTTTGGAGATGAAGATTTTGCAACTGTTGTATGACAAGGTATCTTCGCTGGGAGCCAACAACCCGGAGGTTGCGCGCAGGTTCGGTCAATTGTATTCGTGTGTGGCACAAAGATATGTCAGGGGTCAGGATATTTTAAGCGATACTCAGAAGCAGCGGCTCGCTTCGGTGCTGGTCGAGGGTGAAAAATCTTATATCAGCAGGCTTATGAGGATGCCGCAATCGGTTATCAAAAGGGCTGTTGAGCAGGACAGTTATAAGTGGCTTTTGGCTGAGCATGACAATTTGCTTGGTACTGAGACAACAGCGGGCAAACTGGCCCAGCGAGTTGGCTTTGATTATGGCAGTAAGAGCAATGGCACCAGGCGCACCGCACCGCTTGCTGTTGCGGAACCACCACAGGCCGAAGCGGATAAATAAGGCAGGAAGCCGATTTAGTATAAACCGCTTAGTGTAACAAACACTGGAGGTTTGTTTTTATGAGTGACCGCCGAGGCGTCGTCACATTTTTCCTCTTTTTTTTCTTAGCGATTATTATTCTGCTGCAAATTCATTCGATGGTACAGTCCGACCGCTTTTATGAGGGGCTAAATCGACTTGATGAGAGCTTTGGAAGAAGTGCCGCTGTAGGTGATAAATATAAGGATGTAACAACTTGTGCGGGGAGTGGGGACTATCCGGGTGATGATGGAGACTGGCTGATATGGGCGTTTCGGGTTGAGCCCAGGACGCTGAACCAGATTTCGGTAGATGGTGATATATATTCGCGATGGCTGACAACGCCTAATATTTTTGAGCCGCTTTTGATTTATGATTTCGACCAGGTGACACTTAAGCCGCACCTGGCCGAGAGCTATGAGGTTTCGGATGACGGTTTGGAGATAACTTTTCGGCTCCGAGACGATATTTACTTTTCTGACGGTGCAGCAATTACGACAGACGATGTTGTTTTTACGTATGAAACTATTGTCAATCCGAAGGTGGACGCGGCGAATCTGGCTAATCTGTTTGTCGATGTTGAGAGGGTAGTTCAGATTGATAAGCGTGCGGTCAAGTTCATTATGAAAAGGGCGCATTTTAAGGCCCTTGAAATTGTGTCCTTTTGGGATATTGGGATATTTCCAAAGCATATATATCAATTCACCGATGCACAGGAATTTAACAAGCACCGGTCCGGTCCTGTCGGCAGCGGGCCTTATGTGTTCGAGAAATGGGACGTGGGCAGCCAGATAGTCCTGCGTCGGAATGAGAACTACTGGGGGCCCAAACCGAAGCTTAAGAAGATAGTTTATAAGTTTATTCCGAATACGGTTGCCGGCGTGCAGGCGCTGCGCAGCGGGCGTGTAGACATTGTTATCCTGGAGCCGGAACAGTTTGCAGATTTGGTCAAAGACCCGGAGTTTGGCAAACAGTTTAACTGTGTTGCTTATTGGACTGCGGCAGTTCCTTTTTATTATATCGGGTGGAATCAGGATACGGTTTTCTTTTCCGATAAACGAGTCAGGCAGGCGATGACTTGTATGATTAATCGCCGCCAGATTATTGAGCGGCTGCTTGAAGGGCACGGCAGGGAAATTACAGGGCCTTTTTATATCAAGGGGTCTCAAAATGACCCGGAGATTGAGCCTTGGCCTTACGATTTGGAACGAGCGGCGGAATTGCTTAATGAAGCCGGCTGGGTTGATAGCGATGGTGATGGTCTGCGTGACAAGGACGGGGTGCCATTCAGGTTCAGGTTTATGTACTCGGGGTCGTATACGTTGTATCAGAGATTGGCGAAGTTGCTAAAGGATGAAGCCGCGAAGTTAGGGATAGATGTGGTGCTGGATCCGTACGAGTGGTCGGTTGTCTTTGGCCGGCTCAATGACAGGGAATTTGAGTCGATGGTTATGGGCTGGGGTGGTGATATTCTCCAGGACCCTTATCAGATATGGCATTCGTCGCAGATAGGTAATCGTGGGTATAACTATGTTGGATTTAACAATAGCCGGGCGGATGCAATAATTGAGGAAGTAAGGCGGACCCTTGACGATGAGAAGAGAAACGGGCTTTGTCGCCGGCTGCACAGGATTTTACATGAAGAACAGCCCTATACTTTTTTGTTTGCTCGGCCGACATTTCGGTTTGTTGACCGGCGATTTAAAAATGTTGTTGTTCATAAATTAGGATTCAAGTATCTTGAGTGGTATGTGCCTGAGAATGAACAACGATATAATTAGGCGGTAATAGCAAGGGTGAATAAAAAGAGGCAGAATATATAACTGGAGTTTTGATATGAATAATCGTTCGGGACCGGTTACATTTTTTCTTTTCTTGTTTCTTTTAATAATGATACTGCTGCAGGTTCTTTCGATGATTCAATCGGACAGGCTGTACGAACGTTTGAATCTGCTTTTGGATAGAGCAGTAACAGGCAGAATCGCTACTGGGTTAGTCAGTCAGAAGTCAGAGGGCAAAGATTTGCCGGGCGAACCATATCCGGGCGATGAGGGCGACTGGCTGGTGTGGTGTTTAAGTGCTGAGCCATCCACCCTAAACTATATTCATACAACATCAACAAAAGCCACCCAATGGATAACTTTAGGCAGTATTTTTGAAACCCTTTTGGAGTATGATCCAAACGAAGTAACGCTGCGGCCAGACCTTGCGGAAAGTTATGAGATTTCAGAAGATGGTTTGGAGATTTACTTTCGTATACGAGATGAGGCACATTTTTCTGATGGGCAGCCTGTAACAGCCGACGATATTATTTTCACTCATGCAACGATAATGAATCCAAAAGTGGATGCAGCCTATATGCGAAGTTATTACAGTATAATTAGTGAAATAGTCAAGATTAGTGACAAAGAAGTCAAATTTGTGATGAGAGAAGTTTACTTTAAGTCACTCGAAATTGCAGGCGGTATTTACATATTTCCAAAACATGTGTATGATTTTAATGATCCCGCAGAATTTAATAAGCATATATCTAATCCAATTGGCAGCGGGCCTTATATTTTTGAAAAATGGAACGTTGGCAAAGAAGTTGTTCTTCGTCGCAATGAAAACTATTGGGGTCACAAACCAAAGCTGGAAAAAATTATTTATCGAATTATAACTAACGACACGGCTGCTGTTCAAGCAATGCGGACGGACCAGATTGATTATATGCGCCCTGTTCCAGACCAATATACGGACTTGTGTTCTGACAAAGAATTTACAAAGAAAACACAATGCCTGTCTTACTGGCATCCCGGAGCTGGATATTTTTGGATAGGGTGGAATCAATCCCGGCCTTTTTTCACAGATAGAAAAGTTAGATTGGCTTTGACCCATTTAGTCGATAGAGAAGCCATAAAGGAATATATACTCCGAAATACAGAAGCACAGATTCCAACGGGCCCATTTTATATATATGGAAAACAAAACAATTCTGATATTGAGCCTTGGCCTTATGATCCGGACAGAGCCAGGGAGTTACTCGATGAGGCCGGATGGATTGACACGGATGGTGATGGAATACGCGATAAGGACGGAGTACCATTCAGATTCAAATACATGATAGTCGGCGGTACCTATCTGCATGAGCAGATAGCGAAACTTGTTAAGGATTCGGCTTCAAAGGCTGGTATTGATGTTGTTCTTGAGCCTTATGAATGGTCGATATTTAGTGAGCGAGTTAATGATCGCAAATTCGATGCAGTAAATATGGCTTGGCTGGGAGGATTAGAAAGCGATCCTTATCATATTTGGCACTCATCTCAAATTGGTAATAGAGGGGCTAATTATGTAGGCTTTAATAATGCCCAAGCCGATAGGATTATCGAAAAGGCACGTAGAACCTTGGATAGAAACAAACGCAATGAACTGTATCACCATTTCCATCAGATATTGCACGAGGAGCAGCCTTATACATTTATTTACACAAGGCCGGAACAGCGATTTCTGGATAGAAGATTTAAAAATGTAAAGATATACAAACTTGGTATAGATGAGTTTGAGTGGTATGTGCCCCGGGATGAACAAAGGTATAAATAGGCAAACTGACCATCCCTAAGGGACGGTCAGTTTGTTAGAGAAGGAGTGTAAGTTGTGAGAATCTTATTAATAACGGTTGTTATGTCGGGGGTAGCTGTTCTTGGTTTTGGCTGTGCGGGCAGTGTAGAAGAGAAACGAGCGGCGGAGTTTATTGATGGGCATGTTAAGCAGGTCAGGCCCCTTATAATTAAGGCAGGGATTGCCAACTGGGACGCCGCTAACAGCGGCAAACCAGAGGATTATAAGAAATTCGGGGCTTTGCAGTTAGAGATTCGGCAAATCTACAGCAATAGTGAAGAATTTGCTTTGGTTAAGGAATTGAAAGAATCGGGGCAAGTGACCGAAAAGCTGCTGGCCCGGCAAATAGAGGGGTTATACAACGGTTATCTGAGGAATCAAATAGAGCCGGAGCTTCTAAAAGAGATAGTCGAGTTGAGCACGGAAATTGAAAAGAATTTCAGTACTTTCCGCGCGACTATTGGAGGGGAAAAAGTCACCGACAACGAGATTAAAGAAATCCTGAAGACAGAAATCGATTCTCATAAAAGAAAAGAAGCATGGCTGGCGAGCAAACAGGTTGGCCCGGAGGTCGCAGGCGACCTGATAAGGTTGGTGAAACTGCGAAATCAGGCAGCGGCTGCGGTCGGCTTTGAGAATTATCACACTCTTTCACTAACAACATCGGAACTGGATGTGAAAGAATTGGACAAGGTTTTCGATGAACTCGATGAATTGACCAAAGAGCCTTACGCGAAGTTGAAAAAAGAGCTGGACCATATTTTGGCAGCCAAGTATGGCGCAAACGCCGCGAACATTGCGCCGTGGTATTATCATGACCCATTTTTTCAGGAGGCCCCGTTGGTATACGGTTTGGATTTAGACGTTTATTATGAAGAAAAAGACGTCAAAGAATTGGCAATAAGATATTTCGCGGGTATCGGGCTGGATGTGGAATCGGTAATGGCAGGAAGTGACCTGTACGAGCGTGAAGGCAAAAATCCACACGCATTTTGTACCGATATTGATCGGCAAGGCGATGTTCGTATATTATGTAATCTGAAAAACAACGACCAATGGATGGGGACAATGCTGCATGAATTGGGGCATGGCGTCTATGATAAATTCAATGACCGCGAAGTGCCGTACCTTCTAAGAGGACCGACTCACATTTTTACAACAGAGGCAATAGCTATGTTTTTTGGCAGGCTCACCCGAAACGCGGCGTGGATGCAGCAAATGCTGGGATTGTCAGAGGAACAACGGTCGGAAATAGCAAAAGTAAGCGGCAAATACGCACAGCTTCAACAGTTTATTTTTGCGCGCTGGGTTCTTGTGATGTATAATTTTGAAAAGCAACTGTACGCCAATCCCGACCAGGAACTGGAGTTGGTGTGGTGGCAGATGGTTGAAAAGTATCAATTGATAAAAAAACCCGAAGGCCGAACCGGGCCTGACTGGGCGTCCAAGATTCATTTCACCGTTGCACCGTGTTATTATCACAACTATATGCTGGGTGAGTTATTGGCATCTCAGCTGCATCACCACATCGTCGGCAAGATTTTGAAACTCGAATCTGATAAAGAGCTTAGTTATGTTGGTCAACGTAAGGTTGGGGATTTTCTGCGAAAGAAAGTTTTTGAGCCGGGAGCCGTTTATAAGTGGGACCAAATGATAGAGCGAGCGACTGGTGAGCCGTTAACGGCGAAATATTTCGCAGCGCAGTTTGTAGATTGATTGTCTGGTGATAGTGTTAACAGAGTTGGAGGTATTAGCAAAGAATGGATTCGGAAAAAGAGTCGTTAGCGGAGATAACGGTCAAGGCGGTAGTTTTAGGGGTTGTGCTGTCTGTTGTGCTGGCTGCTGCCAATGCATACCTTGGGTTGTTCGCGGGGCTGACGGTTTCGGCGTCAATACCGGCGGCAGTGGTTTCGATGGGTGTTTTGCGTTTGTTTCGGCGGAGCAATATCCTTGAGAACAACATCGTTCAGACGGCTGCGTCGGCGGGGGAGTCGCTGGCGGCAGGTGTTATATTTACACTTCCGGCGTTGGTCATATTAGGTTACTGGGACGAGTTTAAGTTTTGGTGGGTTTTGATAATAGCCGGATTCGGTGGAATTTTGGGAGTTTTGTTTACGATACCGCTGCGGCGGGCACTTATTGTAGAAGATAAACTGAAATTTCCCGAAGGCGTAGCGACCGCAGAGGTTTTGAAGTCTGGTCAGCACAAGACCGATTCTGGAGTTAAGTATATTGTTCAGGCCGGGATAGCGGCTGGACTGTTCAAGTTCGCAGATGCGGGACTTAGAATCTGGCCTGGAGTAATCGAGGCGGCGAAAAGAGTAGGGGGGTCAATTGCGTATTTCGGTTCAAATCTGAGCCCGGCGCTGCTTTCGGTAGGGTACATTGTCGGACTGAATATCGCGGTGCTGATATTTATGGGAGGGGCCTGCAACTGGCTGGTCGCGGTACCAATTTGCGCGGCGTTCGATACCTGGCCGGTAGTCGATGGTGAGGCGCTGTCGGCTGTGGATTGGGCGCATCAGATATGGTCGGCGAAGACGCGGTATCTCGGTGTAGGGGGGATGCTGGTCGGGGGGTTGTGGACGGTGATTCATATGCGAGCTTCAATCATTGGCGGTATCAAGAGCGGTCTGGCGGCCTACGGAAAGATGAACTCAGAAGGAGTGGAAATCAGCAGGACCGAAAAAGATATGCCGATGAAATGGATACTGGTGCTGATGATAGGTTCAGCGGTGCCGCTGTTTCTGCTTTATCAGGTCTTTGTGCAGCGGATATATGTTGCGCTTCCGATGGCAGTGATAATGCTGGTGTTGGGTTTTTTATTCTCGGCGGTGGCGGGTTACATGGCAGGGCTGGTGGGGTCCTCGAACAATCCGATATCCGGGGTGACAATAGCGACGGTTCTGATTTCGGCGCTTTTGCTTTTTGTTCTGATGGGTAAGGATGCTGAGAATGGTCCGGCGGCTGCGATAATTATAGGCAGCGTGGTTTGCTGCGCGGCGGCAATCGCGGGCGATAATATGCAGGACCTGAAGGCGGGGTATATTGTGGGGGCGACGCCGTGGAAACAGCAGGTGATGCAATTAGTGGGGACGGTTTCGGCAGCGGTGGTGATGGCGCCTGTGTTGATGCTGCTTCAGAAGGCGTATGGTTTTGCCGGTCACTCGTCAGCGACGGAAAACGCACTAATTGCGCCGCAGGCTAATCTTATAGCTTCGGTGGCAAAGGGGGTATTCGAAGGGGGGCTGCCGTGGAATTATGTTTTCATAGGAATGGTTATGGCGGTGGTGGTGATAGCGCTGGATGAATATCTGATGTGGAAGGGCAGCTCGTTTCGGATGCCGGTGCTGGCAGTGGCGATAGGAATATATCTGCCATTAGAATTAGAGGTGCCGATTTTTGCCGGCGGGCTCATTCATTATGTTATCAAGAAACGTCACGAAAGAAGGGGGACGGCTGAAGATATGATAGAGAAATCCGCCAGAAGCGGGTTGCTCTTTGCTTCGGGGTTGATTACCGGCGAAGCGCTGGTGGGTATACTGCTGGCGATACCGATTGTGCTAAGCAGTAACCCGAACGTGCTGGCTATAACTGATAATCCGCTGGGGCCGTGGCCCGGAGTGATTCTGCTGACGTTGATTGGTTTCTGGCTGTACAAGGTGGCGTTGGGCAGGAAACAGAATTAGGATTCATAGACTAATATGGCAGAGAGTAAATACTTAACGGCGCCGGTACCATCGAAGAAGATGCCGTTGGGTGTGCCCTATATCCTGTTCAACGAAGCGGCGGAGCGTTTCAGTTTTTACGGGATGCGGTGTATTCTGGTCATTTTTATGACCAAGTACCTTTTGGGGGCGAACGGCATCCTTGGCCCTATGAACGGCGAAGAGGCTAAAACCTATTTTCATCTGTTTTTAGCGGCGGTGTATTTTACTCCTCTTATCGGTGCGCTTTTGTGTGATATCTGGCTTGGGAAATACCGGACGATTCTGTTCTTCGCGACAATCAATTGCCTGGGGCTTTTGGCTTTGGTGTTGGACCAGAGTCGCGTTGGACTGGCGACGGGTCTTGTGCTGATTGCGATCGGCTCAGGAGGAATGAAGCCTTGTGTTTCGGCCAATGTTGGTGACCAGTTTGGAAAGAGTAATAAAAGTCTGATAGAGAAAGTTTACGGGTGGTTTTATTTTTCGATCAATTTTGGAGCGATATTTTCACAGTTATTGGTCCCTGTGTTGTTGGATAAATATGGACCGCGTGTGGCTTTTAGTGTTCCCGGCATTGCTATGGTATTAGCTGCCGTTGCTTTCTGGATGGGGCGTAAGAAGTTTGTGCATGTGCCTGCGGGCGGTATAGGTTTTGTTAAGGAAACGTTCAGCAGTGAAGGCATCAAGGCGCTTGGCAAACTTTGCATAATTTATTTGTTTGTGGCGATGTTCTGGGCATTATGGGAGCAGATGGATTCAGCGTGGATTCTGCAGGCAGAGCAGATGAACCGGAACTGGCTTGGACATGAGTGGTTGTCAGCGCAGATTGCGGCGGTGAATCCACTATTTATAATGGTTCTGATTCCCTTGTTCGCTTATGTAATTTATCCAGCAATTGACAAAGTATTTCCTTTGACAGCACTTCGTAAAATTTCGATTGGTTTTTTTGTGATGGCCTCGGCCTTTGCGGTTTCGGCGTGGATTGAAAGCCGAATTAGCGCAGGAGAGTCGCCAAGTATCGGCTGGCAGATTCTCGCTCATGTAATTTTAGCTTCGGCTGAGGTGATGGTTTCGATTACTTGTATTGAGTTTTCCTACACACAGGCGCCTAAGAAGATGAAGTCGTTTATTATAGCTGTGTTTTTCCTGTCGACAACACTTGGAGATTTGTTCACCGCAGCAGTTAATGCCTTCATTCAAAATGAGGACGGCACCAGTAAGCTCGAAGGGGCAAGTTATTACTGGTTCTTTGCCGCTATGATGACAGTTACAGCGGTTATTTTCATTTTTGTCGCTATGGGTTATCGTCAGAAGTCTTACATACAGGATGAAGCCCCGGCCGAGTAACAGGATCCGGGAGGGGTTTCAATAAGTTGGTGGTTTGTGATTGATGGTTCGCAAGTGATGGTGGACGCCTACAAATGGCAACCTACATAATCAGACGGCTGTTGTTGATGATACCGACTCTGCTGGGGATAACCATAATGGTTTTCGTCATCAGTCGAGCGGCACCTGGTGATCCGTTCAGCCTTGCTATGGGGCCGGGCGGGCAGATGGACGCAGAACGTGTTGCTGATGTGCTTGAAGCGAGGCGAAAACTGCATGGACTTGATAAGCCTTTGACAGTGCAGTATCTTATATGGCTGGAGAATGTGGTTTGTTTTGATTTTGGGGATTCAATCAAGCATCATCGGCCTGTCATAGAGTTAATCAAAGAACGGCTGCCGATTACTCTGACGCTGAACCTGATTGCTTTTGTGCTTATCTATACGATTTCGCTGCCTTTGGGTATTCTTGCGGCAGTGAGGCACAAGAAGTTTTTCGACAGGGCCAGTTCCGTGGCTCTATTTATGCTGTGGGCGATGCCTTCTATGTGGGCCGGTCAGATGCTGATAGGTTATTTCTGTGGGCCGACGTTTATGAACTGGTTTCCGCCGGCAGGGCTTAGCAGCAATGCCGCAGACCAGTTGCCATTTTTTCCGTGGCTTGGAGACAGGATGTGGCATCTGGTATTGCCGGTGTTTTGTCTGACCTACAGCGGGTTTGCGTATCTTGCAAAGCAGGTCAGGGCTGGGATGCTGGATAATCTTCGGGCGGATTACGTGCGGACGGCGCGGGCGAAGGGACTTTCCAACAGTGTTGTGATATTCAGGCATGCGTTTCGCAACAGCGTGATTCCGGTGATTACGATTATGGCTACGCTGCTGCCGGCGATGCTTGGCGGTTCGGTAATAATTGAGAAGATATTTAGTATTCCGGGTATGGGGCTGCTGGCGTTCGAGGCGGTGACAACGCGCGATTACAATGTTGTTATGGCTGTTGCAACTATTGGCGGGGTAATGAATTTGATTGGTCTTCTGCTGGCGGATATCGCTTACGCTATTGTTGATCCGCGTATAAGTTTTGAGAGTACGGTTTAGATGGCTATGAAGAAACAGTTACAGGAACAGAAGAACTGGGGCGTATCTTACGGCCAGATGGTATTGCGTGAGTTTACCAAGAGCCGTCTTAATGTGATGTGCCTGGTTTTTATAGTATTTCTTTTTGCGGTCGCTGTTCTTGCGCCGTTTCTTGCCAATGATAAGCCTTTTGTGATCCGTATTGATGGGCAGTGGCACTTTCCTATTTTTAGAGACCTGCAGCCAAACGATTATTGTGTTTTTCTTGCCGCCGCTGTTGGAGTTTTTCAGTTAGCGTTGATTCGGCGTAATCGCAGACGTATCGACCCGTCTATTCGCGGGGCGGTATTATGGCGCCAAATATGTATTAGTAGTTTTATAGTTGTCGCAGGGCTCGTGCTGATATTTGTTCTTGTGCCGCGACGACTTGACGCGACCGATTATAAAGCGATGGTAGTTTCAGGAAAAGCGTCTGGTGCGGTGTTTGCGCCGGTACCTTATGGTTATGCCCGGACGGATTTGAAGGTGCGCCAACAGCCGCCGGGCCCAGAGCATTGGCTCGGCACCGATGACGTCGGCTCGGATGTGTTGTGCAGGTTGATTCACGGCAGCAGGATATCGCTTTCGGTGGGATTTGTGGCGGTCGGCATATCGAGTGTTATCGGCATTGCGGTCGGGGCGATACTGGGCTACTTCGGGGGCAAAGTGGATTTCATAGGGATGCGGTTTGTTGAGATAATGATGGCAATTCCGGCGTTCTTTTTGATTATTACTATCGTGGCGTTTTTTCCGCGCAGCCTGCTGAATATTATGATAATCATCGGTATTACAAGCTGGACGGGGGATGCGCGTTTTATACGCGCCGAATTTTTCAAATTGCGAAAGCAGGATTTTGTGCAGGCTGCGGTGTCACTTGGGCTGCCATTGCGGAGTATTCTTTTCAGGCATATGCTGCCTAACGGTATTGCTCCTGTGCTGGTCAACGCTACGTTCGGTATTGCCGGTGCCATATTTATCGAAGCGGCCCTTAGTTTTCTTGGGTTCGGTGTTGCTCCACCGACGCCGAGCTGGGGACAGATGCTAAGTCTCGGAGTAAGTACCACGGGCAGGTTTCTGTGGTGGTTGAGTCTGTTTCCGGGACTGGCAATCTTTTTTACTGTACTGTCGTACAATCTGGTCGGCGAGGGACTGCGGGACGCAATTGACCCGCGTTTGAGGAAGGCAGCATGACCGAAAATAAGACATCTTTATCAATACAGAACTTGAGTGTAAGCTTTTTCACCGAGGAGGGTGTCGCTAAGGCGGTGGGGGGGTTGAGCTTTTCGATAAAAAAAGGCAAAACCTTCGCGCTGGTTGGAGAAAGCGGGTGCGGCAAGAGTGTGACAGCCCTTTCTATTATGCGGCTGATACCTGACCCGCCTGGGAAAATTGTTAGCGGAGAAATTGTTTTCGGCAAACGAAACCTGCTTGAACTGGGCGAGAAGCGCATGCGGGCCATCCGCGGAAACAAAATCGCGATGATATTTCAGGAGCCTATGACCAGCCTCAATCCGGTCCATACAGTTGGTGACCAGATTGCCGAATCGGTCAAGCTCCATCAGCGAAAAAGTTCGAGCCAGGCCTGGGCGGACGCGGTCGAGATGCTGAACAAAGTTGGTATCCCTGACCCTGGGCAGCGGGCAGGCGAATATCCGCACCAGATGTCGGGCGGGATGCGACAGCGGGTTATGATTGCGATGGCAGTAAGCTGTGAGCCGGAATTATTGATAGCCGATGAGCCGACAACGGCACTGGATGTAACGACGCAGGCACAGATTCTGGATTTGCTCGATGAGATGCAGGAGCAAAACGGGATGAGTATTCTGCTGATAACGCACGACCTGGGTGTTGTTGCAGAGCGGGCTGACGATGTGGCGGTGATGTATGCGTCACGGATAGTGGAGACCGCTGATGCGAGGTCGCTTTTTGCAGAGCCTTTACATCCTTATACGCAGGGGCTGCTGAAGTCTTTGCCGAGATTGGGGTTTTCGGGCCAGCGTCTGCCGATGATTTCGGGTAACGTGCCTGACCCTCTGCATTTTCCTGCAGGGTGTAAATTTCATCCTCGCTGTCCGACAGGGCATGATGATAAGAGGTGTCAGACAGTTGAGCCAGGACTGAGGGAGGTGGCGCAGGGACGATGTGTTGCATGCTGGTATGCCGAGGGTTATGAAAACGGCGAAGAACATAAAGAATAAGAATCAGCATATGGAAAGTACAAACGATTATCTGCTGAAGGTTGATGGCTTAAAGACCTATTTTGCGATTAAGAAGGGTCTTCTGTGTCGCACGGTTGGTTACGTTAAAGCTGTCGATGGTATAAGTTTCGGCATCAAGGCAGGTCAGACGCTGGGGTTAGTTGGTGAGAGTGGTTGTGGCAAGACGACCGCTGCCAGGAGCATTGTTCGGCTGGTACCGGCAACGGAAGGGAAGGTGACTTTCGAAGACATCGAAGTTTTATCAGCAGATAAAAGGGAGTTGGCCAGGGTCCGGAGCCGGATTTCGGTTATTTTTCAGGACCCGTACGGCTCATTGAATCCGAGGATGACGGTTGGCAATATTATCGGTGAACCTTTGAAGGTCCATAAGGGCGTGACAGGCAGTGAGCTGGTTGACCGGGTTGCGGAGCTGCTTTCGAAAGTCGGGCTTTCAGCCGACCATATAAACCGTTACCCGCACGAATTTTCGGGAGGTCAGCGGCAGCGAATCGGTGTAGCCAGGGCACTTTCGCTGGAGCCGAAGCTGGTTATATGTGATGAGCCGGTCAGCGCGCTCGATGTTTCGGTTCAATCGCAGATTCTGAATCTTTTAAAAGACCTGCAGCAGGAATTTGGGCTGACGTATTTGTTTATCGCGCATGATTTGGCGGTGGTGGAGTTTTTCTGCGATGTTGTGGCGGTTATGTATATGGGCAGGATAGTGGAACGGGCGGAGGCTGAGAAGCTGTATCGCGAACCTGCTCACCCCTATACGCGGGCCCTTATGTCGGCGATTCCACAGGTTGACCCATCGCTAAGGGGCCGGCGAGGGGCGTTCGGCGGAGAGGTGCCAAGTGCTATAAATAAGCCGAGCGGCTGTCCCTTCCATCCGAGATGTCCCTTAGCGGATGCGGATTGTTCGAGGCAGGAGCCGGAATTGAAAGAAAAAGACGATAGCCAAGGTCATTTTGTGGCCTGCTGGAAACCAAGAAAATGATTAATGATAATGCACAGCATGCCTTACGGCATTGATGAATGATAAATGAAAAACAGGTAAAGGTTTGACTGGAGGCAGTGGATTTGCGATAATTGATGAAGCGGGACAGAAGTGGTTGTGGAGTTGACAGGTTTTTGTGAGATGGTATTTTTTAATCAGGAAGAAACGATAGCGGTATGGATGGGAAAATCATGATAGAGATAACCAGCGAAGGAGCTGTGACGGTGGTGGCTTTCAAAGCAGCTTCAATAAGTAATACAGCGCAAATTACGGAGGCATGGGAACAAATAAAGGAATTTATTGAAGAAAATCATCCTGAAAAAATGGTGGTTGATTTTGAATGTGTCAAGTTTTTCTCCTCTCAGGTACTGGGGATGCTTTTGGATGTGCGGGCTAAACTGGAAGCGTACAATGGTGAAATTGTTATTAGCGCGATAGACCCGCAACTGCATCGGGTTTTCAGGATAACCAACCTCGATAAGATTTTCAAATTTTTTCCGGATAAACAAACCGCTGTTGAGGCAATGCGTACGAATTAAGTTTCGTTTAATTAGAAAGGCCAGGATATGTATCTTGCGACGCAGTTTTCAATTTTTATGGTTAATAAGCCGGGTGTGCTGGCCCAGGTGCTCGGCGAATTTGCACGTGCCAGGGTTAATATAGTAGCAATGACGATGATGGATTCGGTTGAGCACGGCGTTATGAGGGTAGTCTTCGATTCAACGAAAAGAGCGAAAGAGGTTTTATCAAAATTGAATATGCCTTATAGCGAGACAGAGGTTTTGTGTGTTCGGCTGACCAATAAATCGGGGGCGCTGGCGGCAGTGGCGGAAAAGCTGGCAAAGAACCATATAAACATTTCATACGCGTACTGCACCGCGGGCGCTAAAGGCGGCAGAACGACCGGCGTGCTGAAGGTTGCCGATATGAAAAAAGCGAACAAGGTTTTGCAGCCGGCTCAGAAGAAAAGCACCAAGTCTCAAAAAGCGGTCAGGCGTTCACGGGCCTCGAGAAAATAGTAGAGATTGTAAGGTCGCAGGCGCTGTGGTTGGCAAACCATCGCTTGAATTTGATGCGGGCGAAGGGACTTGAACTCTCAACCTTCGGTTCGACAGTCACTAACTGCCACTATAACTGATTGCCTTGTAAGCAGTTACGTGTGCTCTTAAGCAGTTAAAACCGGATATGGAATCAAACTATATTTATTCTTAGTTTAGAATAGATTATGAAATGACGTCTGAATGACGCCGAAGTTATCCCGTGGAGCAAAAATGCTATGATGCCAATCGTTTGACTATCATAGCTCTTATCCAGAATATTAGAGATTTGAGATTTGGGCGTTGTCGGAATGATTGGCGGAGGAGTTGGCAAGCTTGGTCGTACAATCTTTCTCTGGCTGCGCACCGGCCGGTTCTGCGGCCTTCCTTGCTGAAAACCTTCATAGCTGTCTTTTCAGGTATTACCTCTTTGCCGCCCTTTTCATAATAAAAACGTTTAAGAACCTGAAATTCCGTAAGACAATTTTCAAAGGATGATATAGAAAGATTATTTAGATGACGCCGTCTTTTGAAAGTAGGGTGGTCAAGTGAGATAAAACGATAATTGAGCGAAAGACTAAGCCACAAATCATAATCAGAGCATACCTTCAGGGATGTATCAAATACTATGGGTTCTTTTAATATTTTCTTTGGAAACATAGAACCACATGCATGAACGAGAATGGTCTCAAAGAGATGTTCGGTAATATTCCCGCTGTGGAGCTTTCTTTTGCACTTGCCGTAGATATTTCCGTTTTGATCTATTCGGAAATATGAGCCGTAAACTATTACATCCTCAGTTTCTGCCTCCATCGCGTTAACCATTCTTTCTATGGCATTTGGTATTAAGAGGTCATCCGAGTCAATAAACGACATATATTCACCTTTTGCGAGTTCTATGAGTTTATTGCGGGCTGCGGCGTCACCGGCGTTTTCCTGCCAGTAATAAGTGACCGGAAAATCAAGCTTCTTTATCATATCTTCAGTACCGTCAGTAGAACCATCATCAACTATGACTATCTCGTAGTTTTTGTATGTTTGAGCGAGAATGCTATTGATAGTCTCCTTAAGATACTCTCGGCGATTGTAAGTTGGGATGCAAATACTGACTTTAGGTGCACGACTTTGTTGATAATTATTTGTGCGAGTCTGCAGCCACTGTTTAGTCTTCAGATTGTCCGATTTTTCCTCCACGCATTCCGTAATCAAACTACCTAATTTTCTGCCAATAATATTAAAATCAAATTTTTTAGCTTGCTTTTTCCCTGCATTACCCATTTGCTTTCTTAAATCCGGATTCTCAATTAAGTGTGCGATTTTAGCGGTCCATTGGGTGATATTGTCGACTAAAAAACCTGTGGTGCCGTCCACGATGTGATCTAGATTTGTTCCTACGGGAGAAGCAATTACAGGTAGGCCCGTAGATGAATATTCTAGGATCTTAAAAGAACATTTGCCTCTTGTAAATCGATTGTCCGGCAATGGAGCAAGCCCGATATCGCATTCTGCTAAATCAATTCCTCGAGTTTCTTTTTTCCAAACTCGCTTTTCCACTTTCATATTTTGCAGATCAAAAAAGTCATCTCCTATTATTCTCAAAATAACATTATCGAAGCGGGAGCCAATTTCTTCAAAAACCGGTTTCATTTGTTCAAGATAATTTAAAGTGCTACCGCTCCCAATCCAGACGAGGCGAATTTTATCATCGTTTTCATGTGGGCAATCGGATTGATAGTCGCTGATTTTTATGCCTGTGGACAGGACTATAACGTTAGGATTGAATTTCAGAGCGTGTTTCGCAAGATAAGAGCTGGCGGCGATAACCGTGTCGGCTAATTTAACGCTTCTGCGAAAAGACCTGAAATGAGGTGAGCTGTGAGATTCAGGGTCTTTGGGGCTATACATTATCGCATCGTCAAAATGGTATATAATCTTTTTGCTGTATCTTTTCAGGAAGAAAGCATCGAGTGGGTTGAGGCCTTTTTTGTGAAGTAAGACAGCATCAAAATCCTCGGCTTGCTTAAAAAGTTTCCATCGCGATAAGTAATTCGAGGGCAGCTGTGCAACCTTGCATTGGATTGCATTTTCTTTCAATATGTCAAGGTAGACAGCTATTCTCTGTCGATAGCCCGCACGATTGAGATTATTACTTAGAATGAGAAGTTTCATTTTATCGTTATTTTCCAGTGCTTAATAATGCCTTAAGCCAGTATGTGCGATTTAATCTTTAAAAAATGAATCTCGGAAATAGTTAATCATTTCCTCGAGACCCTCATCGAGTGTGATCTGCGGAGTAAAACCATGGGTGACCTTTCTGAGTTTTGTGACATCGGCAGATTTTCTTGTGGCACCCTCTGGTTTGGAAGTGTCAAATAACAAATCCACTTTTTTACCCGTAATTTCGAGAATGCGTTCAGCTAATTGTCGAATAGTAGTTTCGCGATCGTGTCCCAGATTGACCGGGTCGGCGGCAGGATAGTGTTCAGTGATGAGTTTGAGTCCCAGTGCGAAGTCTTTTGCGTGTACAAAGCTGCGAGTCTGGTTTCCACTTCCCCAGACAACGACAGGGTTGTCGCCATTCAGGACTTTTTGTATCAATGCGGGCATTACGTGAGCTTTCTCGATTTCAAATGGCTCTCGCGGCCCATATGCATTGAACGGTCTGGCAATCGCGATTTCCATGTCATATTCCTTGGCGTAATACTGCCCCTGCAGTTCCACCATTCGTTTTCCCCAGCCATAACCGGCATTAACGGCTTCAGGCGTCCCTCGTAATGCCTCATGCTCTTTCGTAGGAATAACGGCATCATCAGGATAAACACACGAACTGCTAACGATAAGAAACCGCTTGGCAGCTTTACGCCTTGCAGCGTCCAGAAGATTAAATCCTATTCGCATAACATCCGTTAACATTTCACCATGATGTGTCATACTGTATTCGACACCAAAAGCAGGCGCGGCTAAGCTCATGACAACATCCTGGCCAGAGCAAACATCTTCGCATTGTTGCAGATTACGCAAATCTACATTCTGGAAGGATATTTTGTCAGTAACAGTTGATAAGTTTTCCAAACGTCCTCGAGAAAGATTATCAGCAACGGTGACTGTAGCACCATCATCGATGAGCATCTCAACAAGATAAGAGCCAATAACGCCTGCACCTCCGGCAACGAGTACCTTTTTACCATTCCAATGTTTTTTTGTCATTTGTTACCTGGTAGTAGATAAATCTGGTTTAATAAATAAAGATTTTTGCTATAAGATTGTCGCCCAGGTAGCATTGTAAGAGCCTGTTTCGACAAGGTCAATCAAAAGTTTCGCTACTCTTTGGCAATTAAATTCACTGTGGGCTCGTTCCATACCTGCCATTGCGATTTTTTCTCTTTCCTTATCGTGTTTTAGATACCAATCGGCAAGATCGAAAAATTCATCGACTGTGTCAAAATATTTCACATGAACACCATCTTCAAACATCAGGTCATAGTCTGGAGCTTTCTTGGCAAGGCAAAATGTACCGCACGCAGGGATATTGGTAAATCTATCGGAATGATACAATCTGACATCGTTTGCTATGTTTATGCTTAAACCGATTTTTGCGCCGCTGATAGAATAGAAACTGTCAAGTCCTTCGCATTTCGGTTGTCCAAAGCATGCATAGACCTTGGCATTGGACATTTCCGAAAGCCTTTTGGCAAGATTGTATCTATCCTCCTCGTGTTTCAGCCTGCTGTGTGCTGCGGTTCCTGAAAAAGTAATATCTGTCTTCCACTGTTCTTCAACTTCAAAACGATGTTGTATATCAGGGTCTGTTGTAAAAGGAATAAAACCGCAACAAGGTACACCTGCATCTTTATAGGTTTTAAGAAATTTGCCAGCACTTGGCATTATTACAATGTCCATTTGCTTTCCCAAAGCTATTCTTTCAGGTTTTTCTTCCGGGTAAGGGTCACCATCCCTTCCTACAAAAATCGCATTTGGTGCTGCATTGCGCATAGCAACAGAGGTCTCTATATCCAGGTATTTCATACTAAAAACAAGTACGATATCTGGATAATATTTACTGATCTGTTTAGCAAGCAGTTTGTCTGTTTTTTTCTTGCCCAACTTTTTGGCAACTCTTTTGCTGGGAAATGGGCTGCATTGCATCATTATATTCCTGTAGCTGAACCGCTGCACATCATGACCAAGGCGGATAAGGGCCTTGACCAATCTTCGCTCTTCAACAAAGATAGACCACGGCTTTTCGTCCTTGAAGTCAGCTATTATGAATATTCGTTTTGCTTTTTGCATTTCACGCTCCGAAATTTCTAATATACCGCAATAAAATTAACCAATCCGGTTTTTACTTTTGCGGGCTTCTACAAAGTAACCAACCGTAAAATCCCTGTCCTCATCAACATGGAACTTATCGAGAAAGTAACACAAGACAGGGATTATTTTATGAAACCAGATAGATAACAAAATCTTAAAGGGAAAAGTCAATATTTTGTTAAATATACTCATGTCTTTAGGGAACAAATACTTCAAAAATCTTCGAGACTCCTGCGAGTATAATCCGAAAAAACCACGATTAGGAATAATTTTTAAGTTATCAAATCCAAACATAGGCAAGAAATGTTGATACCAGAAGGGAGTATAGCCGCCATAAAAAATATAAGGTTTTTGATGGAGTCCACATCCCAAAGGAGCAGTTATATACAATCTTCCATTCTTTCGCAAAATTCTAGAAAATTCTTTAATAACTTCAATTGGTTCCGACACATGTTCAAGTACTTCAGTGCAAATAATAACATCAGAGGATTCATCAGATACTGGAATATCTGTGATATCACAAACATAATCCATTTTTATATATTTGCCCTGTGTACTGGACTCTTGGCAAAAGTCTTGTGATTTGTAATTACAATGAGCAAACAGATGACGATAAAGTCCAGTCCCGGCTCCTGCATCTAAAACATCCGATCCCGACGAAATTGTTTGGGCTATTTTAGCCATCCACAAATCACGATTATATCCGTTAAAGCTAAAGATTGATTTCCTTATATTGACTTTCATTTTACTGATATCCTTCTCACATTCTAAAGACCTTCCGAGAATTTAGAACCATGACCTGATTTTATGAAATAATCATGGCTTTGCTTTGGCCATAACTGTATCTTCAAAAACAACTTCCTGCGATTAATACCGTCGATGAGTTACGATGTTTAACATCGCGGTAAGATCATATTATTAAGCACAAAAGTCAAACAGTTTCTTTTGCCTGTTTGGAGTTAACTTTTGAAAGGATAAGCTACACATACAAACTGGAGATACTTTACATCTGAGAGCTTTCCCATGAATAATATATTCAAGAATTTTAGAGTTTTGCTTCTTCTGGGCCTTAAGCCCTCCAATGTAATAATTTTATAACCTAGGTTTTTAAAGGTGTTTTTTATACTGGATAAGGTAAAAAATCTTAAGTGTGTTTTATCCAAAATGCCTACATCAGTGTATTCCCAACTTCCATGTAAAACATATTTTTTGAAATTGGACCAATATCGAACATTAGGAATAGAAGCTACTACAACACCTTTATCTGTTAATTTGGTTTTAAGTTGTCTCAGCAATGTATAAGGGTCAGCCAGATGTTCCAGAACATCATTAAATAAAATACAATCAAAATAATTATCCGGCAATTGGTTGATTGAGTCAGCACCATCACAAACCAACACTCTGTCAAGTTTTCCAGAAGCTATTTTTGCAGCGTCAGCACAAATTTCCACCCCCCAGTATTCCGGTTTATATCTTTCCTTAATTAATTGAGCAAAAGTTCCACAGCCACAGCCGAATTCTAATATCCTTGAAGCATCCTTTGGTATATAAGCCAGCATGTCTGGTCTAGCTTGTTTGTAATAAGCACTAACCTCTATGGAGTCCACCCCAACTTTGTCTGGCATTTGTGTTAATTCTTTTGATTCATCTTTATTCGTGCCATTATTTCTATATTCAATTGTACTCATAAGACCTCAAAGCGATTAATAGTTTCATAGAATCAAATTTGTTGTGGTATTTCGTTTTCACACTTTTTCCCAAAAGCAGTAATATATGGTGGTAATGGTTCAGGCATTTGCCAATCAGCCGATACTTGATTCTTTTTGCTTTCGAATAAGGTGGCTATCAGGTTAATGTAAAGTCTGCCGTCCAACGGCTTGTATAAAATCGCTTTTTTAAGCAATTGGATTGCCATCTGTCGGTTTTTCAGCCTGCTGGCCATTTTTGCCGCCTTACGATATCGATGACTTATTTTGTTTTTTACAGCTTTCTGTGAAACATATTTATCCCCTCCCATGTGAGAATAGAACCGCTCCAATATGTGCGCTACGTCAATCGCACTAGTCGGTTTGGTTGTGCTTGAAAGGTTCTCTGGATACCACCGTTTTATCACATATGTATTGGGGACAAACAAAAACTTTGAAATTGTGGAAATTCTCAGGAAAAGATCATAGTCAGGGCTTCGTTTAAGTGCTTCGTCCCAGAAAAAATTTTCCCACACAGATTTACGAAAACAGGTAGCCGAAGGCATGAGACATGGACTAAAATCAAAATAGTATTTTGTAATCCACCCCGATCTATACCGTTCTGGAGTACTCAACTCCTTTTTTGTACCGTCTGGATGTAACTCAAATACTCGCGTATACGTAGCTCCGTAATCTTTTTGTTCATCTAGTTGGCTTATAACAACACCAAGATAATCTTCAGGCCATAAGTCATCTTCATCGAGAAAGGCAATATATTCACCGCTTGATTTTCGAAGGCCAACATTTCTGGCACTGGATTGTCCACCATTGGGTTTGTAATAGTATTTTACTCTCTCATCGGTTACCTGTTTGATAACGGAGCCTGTATCATCAATTGAACCATCGTCAATCACAATAACCTCAAAATCAGTATAATTTTGCCGTAGAACGTTTTCAACTGCCTCTTTAACTAGCTTGCTACGATTGTATGTGGGGATTATTACACTAATACGTGGCATAAATTTTCTCTATAATTGTTTCTTTTTTTTATGTTGTTGTTGAACGAACATAAATGTCGCCAGAGTTTTTGAGTTCTTTTGTCATCTTCAGTATTATAGTTTTTATTTCGTCAGAATCAACCCAGTTTTGCATTTCAAAAGACATTGTCTCGCCCATATAGTAATTGAACTGTGACTGACTAAGCTTTGATAGGTATTCTGTACAGTTGATCGCAACCTCCGCTTGCTCAGAAATAAATTCGAATGAAATGGCACTTATCGGCTGAGTTAAACCTTTTAAGACCTCTAATTCGGCTCCTTCAACATCGATTTTGCAAAATGCAGGTTTGCCATATTGGGCTATCAATTCATCCAGGGTTGTGGTGTCTGCCGTAACTTTGCCGGCCCACTTATGGCTATTAGAAAAACGACCGTTTTTCTTGACAGTAGAAATCCAATCTTGTGAGATTGATGAAATAGTGGGTGACTTATCTGTGAACATTGTTACTTTTCCTTCTTTAAAAGAAAGAGCGGAGGTGATTACGGTAACGTTTTTGTCTTTAAACCTATGTTTTAACAGTCGCCAGCAACTTTCCTGAGGTTCTACTGCTATGACCTTGGCACCTAATTTCAGGAACAAATCGGTCTTGTCGCCAACATTGGCACCGATATCAAATACCAAGTCGCCTTTTTTTATAAACTGCGAATAAAAATCCAGTTGTTCAAAGGCATTTTTGTACACACCTCCTTTTGCCTGTCTGGATTTGAATTTCTTCCAGTTCCGCCGATATCTATAATATTGATTTAATTTAGAGAGAATGCTTGTCAACTTTTACCCTTCATATTTTCGTAATTTAAAAGATTCGCTACCGCAGTGTGTCTCTGCTGGTTTATTGTTGGCTACGAACTCTATATCAAATCTGTGCCCCTGTTTATATTTTTCATTCAAGGTTTCGACAGTTAAATTTTCATGACCGCCAAAAGATTCCTTGGTTGTAGTATTGACCATATTAACTTGAACCGCACAGGCACAGTTTTTCTGGAAATAAATAGAACTCGGTAGTTTATCGCTATTGTGCTGACACCAGCGGCAATTCCAGGATTCTAACGTGTTCGGGCTGAAAAAATAGCCAAAAGACTTAAGAATAGACCGCCTTAATTTACTCTTGCCCAAAATCTTTATTAAAACAGAACTTGGCGAAAACAGCTTCTTAATCAACGGATTATTATTTATTGTACTGCTAATTATTTTTTTCACCAAAGCCGTTTCATAGATAGTGCAGCAAAGCTCAAATGGATATCGAGTAGTAGGTGTTCGGCCCTGCGACCAGTTTATGCTGTAAACAGGTTGGCTAGCGATGTTGGCTTCTCTGACAGGGTCGCTCTTATTTATGCTTTGTTCACTAAATCGCAGTGAAAAACCGAAGATGTCTTTAGGGAATTGCTTGAAAGTCCCATCGATAAGATCAAAATCAACTGAATCAAAGTAAACCACGTCGTCAACGCCGAAAAGCATATATTGGGTGTTGGTCTCATTTAGAATGCTAAAAAAATCTTTTGAAAAATCTTTTTCCTCAATTACTTGGCAGTTTGAAAACTTTTGGAAAAGCTGTTGATATTGTTCGTTGAAAAGCTCGGGCTTATAAAGGACATAGGTTTGGAATAGTTCTTGGGGAAAATGCCTGTAAAGGCTTTCGAGATAGCCTTCGAACTGTAAAGGGCGATTTTTTGTAAATACAATGTTAGTTATTTGCTTATTCATATCGCCGGCCATATTAGGCAATTATCTCTGATTTTGCAAGTATCAATTAGTCTTGACACTGCCAGTTAAACTTGAGCCGATTTTGTCCAAAATAATTGACAAGTCGGTCAATTCAGCTAATAATGTTGTCGGCAGGTAATTAAACGGGCCAGCATAATCGAAAAGAGTTTGGTTTGATCAGGATAATGTAAATGTTACGAACACACTCAGCATTTTTTGCGCTGCTTCGATCTACTGTAGACATTGCCGTTGTCGGCAGTTGCTGGTGTGTGGTATATTTTCTGCGATTTAATTTAGGGCTATTCAGCAGTCCCAAGGGGACGCCAAGTATAAAGAATCATCTGATTTTAATGTTTCCGGTAATCTGTATCTGTTACATTGGATGCTTATGGGCGGGGCTTTACAAATCCAAACGTATTCGAAACGTATTTGAGCAATTTTCCGACATTATTAAAGCCAGTGTGCTAAGCGGATTGCTTATACTGGCATTTTTTTATTATGTAAAGGATCAGCCCTATTCAAGAAAACTTTTGGTGCTTTTTGTTGGGTTGCTTTTTGCAGGGCTGTCATTTTCACATCTGTTGACAATGACATTTCTACGGTTTTGGCGAAAAAGAGGTTACAATCTGCGTCATTACGCCGTTATAGGAGCAGCAGAAAAGGGGCAAACGCTGGTTAAAGATATTCGGAATATGGGATGGTTAGGGCTGAAGTGCCTTTTCTTTGTAGATAATGACCCGGCGGTTATCGGCAGCGAACTGTTGGGCGTTCCTGTCTACGGGCCTATAGAAAAGCTGCCTGAACTGGTAAGTAGAAAAGGTGTTGATGAGGTTTATTTTTCTCTTGGCGGCAACGAGGCACAGCAGGTTTACCCGGTTCTTCAATCTCTTCAGTATTCAGGTGTTACCATACGCATTATTCCTGACTGGGGCAATTTGATCTCAATGAGTAATCCGGTTGTAGTGCCTATAGGTTCGCAGCTTTTGTTTTCTGAAGCGGACTCGCCGTTAAACGGCAGAAAGATTATCTTCAAGCAGGCTTTTGATTTTATTGTCACGCTCGTAATGTTTATCGTAGCTGCGATACCAATGTCAGTAATCGCGTTGCTTATCAAAATGAGCAGTATCGGGTCGGTGTTTTACAAACAGACCAGAGTAGGGATGGATCAGAAGGAATTTGAGATCCTGAAATTCCGTACGATGCGAATTGATGCAGAAAAAGAGAACGGCCCGCAATGGTCTACGGCTAATGACAGCAGATGTACTTTAATCGGCAAATTCCTGCGTAAAACAAGTCTGGACGAGCTGCCCCAGCTTTTAAATGTTGTTAAAGGACAGATGAGTCTGGTGGGGCCAAGGCCTGAAAGGCCACATTTTGTAAAGCGATTTTCCGAAGAGTACAGAAAATATATGTTCAGGCATAAGGTCAAAGCGGGAATGACGGGATGGGCGCAAATACATGGCTTCCGTGGCGACAGTTCGCTTAGGAAAAGACTGGTTTATGATTTGTATTACGTTAGAAACTGGTCGTTCGGGCTGGACTTGTGGATTTTGCTACGGACGCCCTGGCATATTATCAAAGGAGAAAATGCTCATTAAAACCGCTGCAAAACAAGATGTCACTCATCTCTTAATCTTGCTGACAATTGCACTGGGCATTGGTATATATCTTATTGCCACTACGGTTGTTATTGCAAAAGATGGTATCGCTTTCATAGAATATGCCAAAAATCTCGAAATCGACCACACACAGACAATCAGACAAGAAGACGATCATCCCGGGTACCCTGCAATGATTTTGGGTGTACATAAAACAGTAAGGCTGTTCGCCGAAGGTAAATCCGTATTTAGCTGGATTTATTCCGCTCAGGCCACAGCCGTAATGTTTAGATTGTTTACAATAGTGGTTTTATATTTTATAGGTAAAACTCTGGTTGGAGCCAAATTTAGCTTCTGGGCAGTATTAATTCTTATATTTCTACCTAAACCTGCCGGCTATGGAAGCGATGCCCTCAGTGACTGGCCGCACCTTTTCTTTCTGGCAACAGGTTTTTTATTGCTGATACGAGCAGCAAAGAATAACAACAGTTGGTTATTATTCGGCCTTGTCGGCATATCCTCCGGCCTTGGGTATCTTGTTCGTCCTGAGTGTGCACAATTGGTAATTTATGGTTCTTTATGGCTGGGTTTGCAGCTTTTCAGGGCGAAAAGAACTTTGCCCATGTCTAAAACGGTGCTCGCATTAGCTTTACTGCTGGCTGGATTTCTGGTTTTAGCAGGACCGCATATTAGCTTAAAGAATACCATATTTTCTGAAAAACAAATCAGCGATTTTGTGGTAAATGCGCAAAACAATGGAATTCAATTCCAACAGCAAGCGATAGCTTTAAATACCGCTGATATAATAGCATCGGATATTGTGACAGCTTCTGGTAAACTATTTGAAAATATAGGCGAGACGTTGATGTGGTTTTTTGTGCCGGCTTTGTTAATCGGTGTATATAAATTCGTTCGAAATGCAAAGTGGTATGAGCCGGAACATTTTTTCATCAGTGCTATTATTATTTTCAATGTACCTTTGATGATATGGCTGTATTGCAGCGCAGGTTATATGAGCGCAAGGCATACACTGCCATTGGTGATGTTTACTGTTTTTTATATTCCCGCAGGCATGTATGTGTTAGCCGATTTGTTCAATAAAAAGCTTCTTAAAAAAAACAATGCCAATTTGGGATTTGTTATTTTGATTGCGATTGGGACAGCAATATGTGTACCGAAATTACTGCGGCCATTACACTTTGATAAGATAACTGTCCGTAAAGCAGCACAATGGCTTACAGAAAATAGCGAAAAATACGACATCATTGCCGAGCATGATTCACGCGTTGCTTTTTACGCTAATCGCAAAAGTATTTATTATGATGGGCAAGCTATTCCGCAAGAGGCAAAATATGTGGTGAAAGTTTTTAAAAACCAAAAAAACACAGCCGCTGACAATCTATGGGGGCAATACAGGAACGTTTTTTCTTATGATAACTCGAAAGGCAGAATAGTCGTCATATATGAAAAAACGCTGTAAATTAATGTACGTTGTGGAAAGCTTTGCAACAGGGGTATATTCCGTTGTTAAAGACTTGGTAAATAATCTGCCGGCTGATAAGTTTGAAATAGTGCTGGTCCATTCACTTCGCCCGGATACGCCGACAAAGTATAAACACCACTTTCCACACAAGCATGTCAAACTCATACATGTACCGATGGATTCGATCTTGCATTATATGCTTAGCATACCAAAACTGATTAAAATTATAAAAACCGAACAGCCAGATATTATTCACCTGCATTCGTCACGTGCCGGTTTTTTAGGAAGATTGGCCGGCAAGTTGGCGGGCAGCGGTGTAATGTTTTACAGTCCACACGGATTTTCTTTTTTACGATGTGATGTAGGGCGGCTGAAGCGCAGCCTGTTTTTTCGACTGGAACAAACGGCGTCTTTGCTTGGCGGAGTTGTAGTTGCTTCTTCCGAAGGTGAATTTCAACAGGCCAAAAAGTATTGTTCGCAGGTAGTTAAGATCGAAAATTTTGTAGATATCAAATCGTTAGAGGAAATAATTCAGGGTTCTGAGCGTTCGCCAGGAAAACCGCTCATTATTGGTACTGTCGGGCGAATTACAGCGGCCAGAAATCCAAAGATGTTTGACCAGTTAGCTCAGTCTTTGCCGGAGACAAAATTCACCTGGATTGGATATGCACTGGATGAAGAGGAAAAGCCCAAAGCATCAAATGTAACGATTACCGGTTTTTTGTCTCGTGACGAAGCTATAACTGAATTGGCGAAGTTAGATGTGTATGTTCAAACATCATTGTGGGAGGGGATGCCGATAGCGGTTCTGGAAGCGATGGCGTTGGGCAAACCGGTCGTAGCGACGGATATAATCGGCAATAGAGATTTGATCACACACGAAAAAACCGGATTCCTGGCTCAAAATTCGGAAGATTTTGTGCGTTTGCTTCGTATGCTGATTGATGATGAGGATTTGAGATTGCGGATTGGCGATGCCGCCGCTGAATATGTACGCCAACACCACGACCTGGATTTAGCGGTAAAACGCTACTCTGAGCTATACCTTCTTGCCGGGCCTTAATATCTTCAGGATTGCAACAAGAAAACCCAAAAACAACAGTGGCGACCTTTGCACCAAAGCTTCTCTGAACAGCAGGCTGGCCCCAATAATATCGACTTCTCGCCTGCCCTTAGCCTGGTCTGGATGTATTCTGTATCTAAGCAACGGCTCCTGCAGATTGGCAAATTTAATTGTTTTGTCCTGCGAAAGTCTCAGCCATAAATCCATATCCTGGCAAAATTTTGCTCCCTGGTAGCCACCGTGATTTAATATGGCTTCTCGTTTAAATATTACGCTTGGATGACAAAAACAAAAACGGAAAGGTAATCTCCTGCGAATAGATTTATCTGTAGCCGGCAGCGTAATTATTTTACCTTCGTCATTGTTTCCGAGTAATTCATACGCCGTTCCTAATACATCGATGTCGGGATGAGCCTCTAAATAAGCGATTTGACGCTCAAGTCTCTGGGGTTTGGCAATATCATCGGCATCCATTCGAGCGATATATTCGGCTTTTGTTTGCATCAGACCGTAATTAAGATTGAAAGATAACTGTTTAAAGTTGGTCTGAAAGGCTTTTATTCTGGGGTCTGTATATGATTTGATTATCTGCCACGTATTATCAGTTGAGCAGTTTTCCACTATGATAAATTCAAAGTCCTTATAGGTTTGGTTTAATATGCTTTCAATGGCTTCTGCGATAAATGACTCGCCATTGTATGCACAAAGTAAAACTGCTGCTTCAGGGTTCATAGCATTAAGCTTTCAAATAATTCTTTTTCCTGCTCTACGATGGTCTCAATAGAAAATTTATCACGAATTGTTTGTACCGCTCCTGCTGTTATGGTCTCTGCCGGCAGTCGAATTACTCGATTTATCGCTTCGGCAAGAGCCTCTGTTGATGTCCCATTCGCCAGATAGCCATTAACTCCATCTTCAATGATTTCATTGATACCATCTATATTTGTTCCGATACATACCAGCCCACACGCCATCGCTTCCAGCAAACTTTTCGGCATCCCCTCAAACACCGAAGGCAAAACATAATATTTATAGCGGTTAAGAATTTCCGGCAACTTATGGTTAGGAACAACGCCCATAAAGTTTACCTGGATGTTTAACTCCCTGCCTTTTTGCTCTAATGGTTGTTGAAGCTCGCCACTACCGTAAATATCAATCGAAAAACCAGTCTTAGCTGCCGCCTCTAAAAGGTTAAAAAGATTCTTCTCCGGGGCCAGCCGACCAACAAAGATAATTCTGTCTGTATATTTTTCGCAACTTATCGGCTTAAAGACTTGTGTATTTATGTAGTTATACAAAACTTTGATTTTTTCTGACGGCACGGTATATCTCGAGCAAATATACTGTTTGTTCCAGCGACTGGCAACAACACCAATGTCGGCATATTTATATATAAACCTTTCTATAAATTCAGATATCTTAATCTTAAGCCCTGATATCGCTTTTTTTTTCAGAGTCAGACTTAAAATGTAGCCTGACCTGGCTATAAGTGGTTTTTTGTATAACCTTTTGGCAATTACCGCACTCCAACTTCCATCAGTTTGATTGGTCTTTACTATATTGACCGATTTAAGTTTGCGACAATGAATCAACGGCATTAGAACCGAGTAAATCAGCCGTCCAATAGAACCACAGAAAAAACGTGGCATCGGCAATACTACGATGTCGGAATGCAATTGCTTGTCTGATTTGAGCCTCTCTGCTATCGATGCATCATCTTTGCCGTAAGTCAGCCAGTATACTTTTTGTAAAAAACCGCTACGAAGGTGTTCTTCGTAGATTAGTTTTTCTCTGTCAAAAAGGCCGGAATCGAGCCAGAGCTTAAGTGAAACGTTTCGAGTAAAAAAAAGTGCTAATTTCATATTGCTTCGCAGACGGCATATATCTCACCAAAACGACTTTTTACCTGTTTAATGACAATGTTAGCTTGTTTCAATTCTTCTTTAAATTGTTCGAGTGTGTATTCGATGTGATGACTACGGTCGAGACGATAATCTAAACCAAGCTGCTTTTTGTAAACAACAATCCATTCCCTATCGAGCATCGGAACACGGATAAGAAACCGTTTGTGGTTTTCGTCAGCCCATTTTAGATTATGAACAAGTGTTTTTAAAAAGTCTATCCTGTTTTCAATATGTTCAAGCACATTTGACAGGGTTACACAATCAATTGGCCGGCAATAGTCATAATTATATGTTGTAGCGTCGGCACATATATACTCGATATTATCAGCGGCGTGCTGCGACCTTGCAATTGCGGTATGCTCACGGTCAATTTCGATACCGTAAATGAATCCAGCTTTTTCAGAAAGCAAAGAGGCTAACATGCCGGTATTACTGCCGAGGTCTAAAACAGTCCAGCCATCATCGATATTTTCCAGGAACCATTCTTTATATTTTAAAATTTGATGCTTGGGATGTATTCCATCGTTTAGGATAATTGCAAATTTACCCGCTAACCGGTAACAGCAACTGTGCAAAAACAGTATCGGCTTAATCAGCAAAATTGCGACTGTTTTGTTTAAAAACAGCCGTTTTATAGTTTTTGTCATTATACTCTGCCAATTAATTCGGCTAAGCCGACCTAAAAACTTGTAGCAGGCCATTATAATTATAAACTTGGCATAGTCGAACCATTTAAAAGATTTATGCTTTGTACGGTCTTCTTGAAACCGGCTGTATGTTTGTGTGATAAAATCATAATATTGCTTACCAACATCTTCTATTGATGGATTGTTGATATTGGCCTGGTATGTTGTGTAATTTTTTACGATTTTTTCAAGGAGTTGCGGGATTTCATCGGAGCTGGTGAAAATTTCACCGCCTTTGCCAACTACTTCAGGATTACTGCTGCCTGCCGCCGCAATAGCCGGCAATCCGCAATGCAATGCCTCCAGCAAAGAATTGGAACAAGCCTCAATTGGAGAGGCAAAAATGAAGATATCGTTTTCTTTAAGCTTTTTAGCAACTTCTTCACTGGTTAATACCGGGAGGTGTTTAATATTTTTAAATTCGACTGGAGATCTTCCAATAAAGACCATCTCATATTTTTCAAAATCCAGATGTTGTTCAAGCCATTGGTAGCTCTCAAAGCCTTTGTTCCAGTTTTTTGACCAGCTTGTAGTTATAAGGCGAATTTTTCGTTCTGCGGAAAAATTTACTTTGCCATCGCTGTTGAAAATTGACTGGTCAGGGGCATTGGAAATCACGGTTTCAAACAGGTTTTTGGACAGACCAAAACTATGGTTTTTCTGCTGTGACCATGCAGACTGAAAAACAGTAGCCTCAGCTAAATATTTGTTAGCAAGATAAACGATATTGTCACGTTTGTCTGTCAACCGGTTATAAAGCTTCATCGGGCCGTCAATGCGATGGACAAAAAGCTTTTCGGGGTATTTCAATTTCGTTTTGGCGATTTGGCCGACGTGTTGATGGCTATTGAATAAAATCACATCCGCTAATTGTGTGTCTTCTTCATAGGCTTGTATTGATTGCAGATATTTCTTGAGAGATTTAAGAAACTGATTACCGCCGCCTGCCGCACCATCAATGGTATAAAAAGCTATATGGATTTTTAATTGTTTTGTCATTTGTCAAATAATCAGGTTTCTAATTCTGCCAGTTTTTCCTGAAATTTTTCATCAGAATAAGGGTTTTCTTCAAGGATTTCTATTCCATCAATCTGCGAGTACTTGTATTGCTTGTAAAATTCTGCAAAAAAGTCTTTGACTGCCTGGTCTCTAACTGAAGCATATTTTTGGGCATCTGTATTGCGAAGAGTTTTTCTACCGTAATTTTTGCAATTTTTACAAATTGGGTTGATTGTATCTTTTGAATTTACAGTTTTTCTGAGATATTGTAAAACAGGATGATTCCATAAGAGAGCAAAGTTCTTTTGCGTGCTAAAATCGACTTTGTCGTATGTGATTTTAAAGATCTCTATGCGATTGCAAACCCCAACATAGTGGCAATTCTTATCACTCAGTACGGGGTTGAAATATAGATTTGTCCAGGGTAAGATACATTTTCTTGCAGCGTCGAAGTTCTCCGTATCCCATTCGTCGGTCTGCCGAATCCAGTAACTCGGTTTGGATGGACACAAGTTAATATTTTCCTTTTTAGCATAAGCATAAATCTCGTCCAACACCTGATTGCCTTGGTTGATGTCATAGTCGTATGAGACTTTTTTGTCCTGAAGACGATTTCTTCCGCCGTAATACTTATTGACAAACAGCTTAGATGCACCCAATTGCTTTGTTTTTTTAATTATAAGCGGATATTCATCAGCATTAAATTTGTGTAAAGCAAAATTAAACTCTATCGCCGGTTTGGTCTTACCAAGCACCTGCTTTTGTTCATTAAGGTAATTTATATTTTTATCAACGAGTTCAATATTGCCGGTCATTAATTTCTTGTAAGCTTCTTTATTGCCGGCATGATATGAAACAAGGATTGAGTCAAAGCCGTATTTAATAAATATGTCGGAAAGTTCACGGTTTAATACCGAAGCATTTGTGTTTGTCATCATTTTGTTGCCGAACTTTGATTTCAGATATTCCACAATCTTCCCGAAATTCTTATTCAATAAAGGTTCCGCACCACCGCCAACCCAGCCTAACTTGTAGGCAGTGGATAGGAAAGACTCATAGTTTTTTACGACGTTTAAGTCCATAGCATTTTTGGGATGGTCAGGGTAGAGCAGGTTGTCTTTGTGAATCTCACAAAACAGGCATCTGTAATTACAATAATTGGTTGGTGAGATTCTTATACGAATAGGATTGTTTTTAAGTTTTAGTTTTTGGAAATAAACAGAATAAGGTGTAATGAAAATATTTCTGTATTTTTTGAGCTTGTTAAAGGCCGGAATCAATTTTCCGAATATATAAGCAAGGACAACAAGCAGTTTATTTTCGCAGAATTTTTCAAATAACTTTGGTTTCATTTCACTTTCTTTATTCTGAGAGGTTAGTATTTACAAAGCCGGTGAAGAATTTTTTCCATAATGGAACATGGGCCAAATAGGTATTTTTCTCGGCGGTAATAAGGCCGTTTTTAATCATCTTATCTCTTAACATGCTGTCAGATAGTACTTTTGTTGCGTAGAAAGCCAAAGCTTCGGGGGCCTCCGGTTCAACCATCAGGCCGTTTTCTTCGTGTTTTACCAAGTCCATAGCCTGGCCGACACGAGTAGTTACCAGTGGTATACGGCAGGCCATCGATTCGAGAATAGCCTTTGGGCCGCCTTCCTGCCTTGATGCGATAATGTATAAATCCAGACAATGGTACAATTGGTTTATTTCGGGATAATTTTTAAGGTAAACATGCTTATACGGAACCTTCAATTCATCCAGGCCTTTTTTGACATATCCCCTTGCCGGACCGGAAAGCAGAACAAATAGTTCCGGCACAGATTCTTTCAGTATCTTAACTGTTTTTACAAAAGTGTCCGGCCCTTTTACAAGTTTTGGTTCCAAGCCTTCGCCCCAGCCTTGGCCGTCTTTTTGAAACGAACCAACAACTACGGCCTTTTGTGGAATCCCATAGTGGTTGCGGACATGTTTTTTAGATTCGCTGGATTGAGCCTGGAAGAAATCTGGGTTAACTGCGATCGGAATGAGAAATACTTTTTTCGAATCGATTCCTGTATCCAAGATCACTTCTCTCATATATCTGTGTGTTACCTGAATTCTGGATATTCTGTGATGATATTTTTCCAGGTTTTTATAGCATTTAACAATCAAAGCATCGTTAGATGAAGGATAGCCATGATAGTAAGGGAAGGCTATTCGCATCGGCCCGAGTACAAATTTCCACGGTCGCATCAGAAAATGATACCGGTTAACAAAAAACATTGACTGCCGTGGCAAACCTAAAAGGAGCGGGTGAGAATATCGTGAATTTATACCCAGACTCGAAGTGGTCTTTGAAAGTTCCCTAACGTCCCAGGCTGTACTCCAGTTCATTCTTTCAGTAACAAAAAGAACATCACTGTAAGGCTTACGAGAAAAACAGGACGACAGATTTTTAATAATCGAAGACGGCTTTATGACACAATGCTTGTCAATAAACATTTATTTATCCGACTTTGAAAAATTCTTTTGAGTTTCTTGAGACCTATTTTTTTTGTTTTTTCCATGAAATAAGCCGGGCTTAACAGGAAAAACATAACCGCGCTGGCTAAAGTGCCGTACTCCTTATATTTCGGTTGTAGTATATTTCCCTGTTTGTCTTTTACCGCGAAGTATTTACCTGTGAATTGATAATCTTTGGTCAGCCACTGGTAATCGGGGTTAAGTTGTAGGAAATGCTCACATTCTCCTGTGCCAGGATAAATGTCAACACCGACCCCAACATAGTATTCGTCGCGATTCAATTTGAGTTTTTTGATTAGTTTTACCGTCTCAAGTGTTTGGCGGAAACTTTCTCCCGGCGTTGATGACATGAATGAAAGACGAAACTTAATCCCGTATTTTCGCAAAAGCGGTATTATAGTTTCCAGCTTCGAAAGGTTAATGCCTTTTTTTAATCTTTTCAATACCGCTTTACTGCCGGACTCGACACCTATAAAAAGCAACTCAAAACCGGCACCGGCCAAAGCCTTTATAACCTCCTCGTCAAGTCCATCTAATCGAGAATGAGCCTGGAATTTCAGATTAATATTATTTGCAACGACAGCTTTGCAAAGTTGCAGGCAATAGCTTTTTCTTAATGTCAGTGATTCATCGCGGAATCTTATGGTTTTGAGAGGGTTATTTTGCTTAAGTTCTTTTAGTTCGTTAATAACCGATTCGACGGTTCTGGTGCGGTGGGTTTTACTCCAATAGTGGTTGCAGTTACAAAAGGTGCAGGCGGCTGTGCAGCCTCTTGCGCTTACGATATCGGCATGAGTTTGCTCTTTTTGAGAACCATGTTCTGCAAAAAATGCCCTGTTCAATATCGGCAGTGAATTAAGGTCTTTCATAAGGGTGCACTGATCATTTTCCACAATTTTTTCACCGTTGCGATAAACAAAACCGGGGATATCAGAGAAGTCGCAAATTTTATTGCTGAGCTTTTCACAAAGCATCTTGAAAGGTATTTCTCCTTCGAATTTAACCACGGCATCAAGACCTTTGCACTTTGTTAAGCATTCCTCGGCGATATAAGATACGTGATTGCCGCCGACCACAACAAAACAATCGCTCAGCTTCTGCTTTATAACATCCGCCCAGAACATGACGTTGTATATGTTGGAGGCATACGTACTCATGGCGACAATGTCCGGATTAAAATCAACTATCTGGTCAAGAATTTCATCATCGACTTTAAGATATCTTTGCATAATTTTGTTGGCCGGCGAATTAAATTCGATACCCTTGATTTCATACTCTGGATTATCCACGTATGAGCCAAGGCTGACCAGACCAAAAGGTATGACTACCTGTTCATAAAAAAAAGAGGTGGAGCTGACATTTAAAAGCAGTATTTTAAACTCTCTTTTACCGGCCTGCTTTTTGTTCCGCATTAAAACACGTTCATTAGTTGATATTTCCATAGAGATATAAACTCGGCATAACTCGTACTGTAACAATTATTTTTTTCTTAATTTCTTCAAAATAAGTCCATGTTGGCCGCCATAAAGAGAGATTCCGTCCGGAACATTTTTATGCGAAACGCATTTTTCTAATACTCGAAATCTCGTTTCTACAGCAAGTTTTTTCACGTATGCTGGAGAAATTATCAAATTAGTACAGTTGACTTTTGCAGGGAACTCTTTAAATCCTTTTCTGAGTAGCAGTCTTTCGAGGCAACAATCTATCAAGTAAAAAAGTATAGAACTTCTCCCTGAAGAAAGGAAGTACTTTCGGCCAAAATACAATAAAGCGATTCCGTTTGGTTTTAATATTCGATAGGTTTCATTTAAATATTCTCTAAAAATAGCAATTTTTTCCACATGTTGTAACACGATAAACGAATATACGACATCCACCATCGAATCTCCAACAGGTATTGAACTGCCATCGGTTCGGAATAATTCAAAATTAGTAGCACCCCGGCTTTTAAGTTCTGCTTCAACCAATTTATTATTATTGTGAATATCGACACCTATTGCTTTTTTGAAACTCTTAGATGCGGCAAATAAAATTCTTCCTCCTCCGTGCCCGATTTCCAAAGCTACTTTAGTTTCAGGTTTAGTGATATATTTAGCCAATGGCAGACCGACATGAACAATGAAATCCCATTGCCCCCTTACGAAGGCCGCATCAGTATTATCAGCATTATTAAACCAGGAAAAGAAAGCGTCTTTACTCTGATTTGCAACGGAGTTGATCTCTTCTCTAAAACCTATAATATGATTACGAGTTTCAATTTTTCTGCCAATGTTCATTGTGTCTCTCCATGTTTGACCGAGGAAATAGCCTTATAAATCGATGGATAGCTTTCCATCGAGCCGGGAATCAATTCGATGTCATCTAAAATATGCAGAATTCGTCCCATTCTATGCTGTTCATCTTCAAGGGCAATTCGCCTTACAAAACCATAAACCTTATACCCCTTTTCAAGCAGCAATTCCGCCAGATACGAACCATCCTGTCCAGTAATGCCTGTTATGAATGCTTTCTTCATTTTATATAACCCTTAACGTTGTTTCTTACGACTGCTCGTCTATAATTTCATAGCATTTACTTATCCACCTTTTTTTCTCGATTCGGCCATAGTATCTTCTGACATACGCCGAAATAACCGGGATATTAAACCACTTAAAGTATTTAGCGGCTCCATTGCTGCTGCCCCTGCCAAAATGAGATGCGATTAAAATATCTTTATCTAAATAGTATTCTTCTATCCCAGTTAATTCTCGGAAAGGACCTTTTTTAAAATCGCGGGTATTTTTCGTAATGAATGTCTGCCCCCTATACCCTCCGGCTGCAAATTTCGCCTTCCACTGCCAGCATGTGTCTTCGCCCTTTTTTACATCGCCGGAAACACAGCTAATGCCCAGTTTTTTATACACGTCTGTTTCAAACAATGCCGCAAACGGCAGTGGAAACGCTCCTGCCCCAATTCTTTGCCCGCAACGATCCTCCGGGCAGGTTGTGCCGACTACTTTCACTTCGTTATCAATTTTTTCTATTAGCTTTTCATCCCAGTTTTTTAATAAAAAAGTACAATCACTGTCAAAGGTTACCGTGTATTTTGTATTTGCCATGCCGATTAAAACATCCAACGCTTCGCTATGTGCCTTGCTCCCGGGCCCTTTTTGCTGCCGGAAAACTATTTCAACATTTTTATTTTCTTTTGCGATTTTTACAAGCTGCAATATATCTTTGTCCTTAGAGCCGTTATCACATATAAGTACTTTATATGAATTGAAAGTTAATTTGCGCAAAGCATATAACATCAATTCTATAAAATCCGAAGTGTTGTAGTTTACAGTGAGCACTGTAATAAGCGGTTCAACCATCTGATTTTTTCGCATACACACTCATACGACTTGTTTTTTCGAACAAGGCCAACAAGGCAACTGCCATTTTAACGAAGCTTTTTCTAACAAGCCGATTGTGCAAAATTTTTGACAGCAATTTATTTTTTAAATAATCTGCCGAAGCAACTAAATCTCTGTCAAATTGATGATGCACAATTTTTTCTACGTTAAACCCCGCCTTGTTTAGAAAATTCGTAATTGTTTTCGGTGAAAAATGGTTAAGATGCTGCGGAACTTGGAGAGTATAAGCCTTATCCTTGTATAATCTTGCTTCAACACCAGAAATATCCGGCACAACAATTATTAACTGGCCGTTTTGCTTCATTGCCGAATTTACCAGACGCAGATTTTCATCTGGATCATAAAGATGCTCCAATACCATATTCATATTAACTGCGTCAAAAAAATCCTGCTCCCATGACAAATCTTCAAAGAAACCCTGCCTGATATTTTCCAATCCTAATTTTTCGTGAGCGTATTTAACCGCATTTTCGTTTATTTCAGTACCATAAACATCCCAGCCATAATCCTGCATTTGCGATAAATAACCGCCCCATGAACAGCCAATATCTAAAAGCCTGCCGCCTTTAACAAATTTCGGGATTCGTAATAAAATATCTTTTCTGGATAATAAGAACTTCAGTAGCTGTGCTACAAAGGCACCATAACTCGCATCCACCTCATAATTAAAACAATGCTTGAGAATCGACCCTAAAATACGTCCTTTAAAAGAGTCTGAGTTAATACCATCATCCAAAGCCGGCTGATAATAGCCGGCACTGTCTGGGTAAAAATAATTCATCGTCTCTTTTGTTGGCCGTGGGTTGGTATAAATAAAGCTGCAATCCCGACATTTGACGACATCAAAAATCTCGCCGGTATTATTATACAGCTCCTTTGCACCTTTTATATATACATCATAGCCGCTTGAATGACAAAAGGGGCAATCAACTTTTTGCAGTTTATATTCCATTATCAACAAGTGCTCTTTTCCATTGTCACAAAATAGCCGGTATTAATATGTTTTTTTGAAACACCTATTTTGTTATCCAGCCACAAAAACAATGATGTACAACAATGTAATAATCTGCGAAGAATCTTTACGTGTATCCTGTTTGGCTTTGGGTGAGCATAACCAAAACTAACATGCAAAAAATCGTGCAGTACAGACCATATTGCACCCATCGGCTGAATATCAATCTTTGTAAAACCGGCTTTTTGGCAGACTTGTTCGAGTTTTACCGCGGTCCATCGCTGCCGGTCACACTCGTCATCTCCATGCACAGGATGTAAAAACGGAACGGACAAGATGCATACTCCATCAGTTTTAAGCAAACGATAAATTTCTGACAGCACTTCCTCTGGGTTGACCAGATACTCCAATACCTCCGTCATAATCACTGTATCAATTGAATTATCTTCAAGAGGAATTTGGCTTGCGTCACAACAATAATCCGGCTCTGTTGCCGGATCGCAATTAACATACTCCCAACTTTCTACATGATTTACAGGCAGCCTAAAGACTCCTCGCTTGTTATGCTTTTTGCCCCCAATATCCAAAACACGGCCTCGCATTAAATCGACAGCTCCTTGCAAAGCCCTGTCAAGCAATCTGCGCCTGCATGTATTCATAAGTCTCTCACAAAACAATAAGTTATCTCTGTCTGTTTGGCCAACTTATCTTTGAGCCAGTCAATACCATTCAATACCAACTCTCGGTCATGAAACGCGAAAACGTTTTCTTCGCCCAATATCCTCATTCCATTCTTGGTGCAACTTGTAGTGTGACAATTTATCAAATTTATCCCGAATTGGCTCGCGGCCTCTATGGTAGCCTCACTATACACATTTCCAGGAGGCACAAGCGTGGTAACTTTCGTTTCAAAATATTCCTGCAGAATTTTTTGTGATTGCTGAATATGGTCAAAGTGAACCTCCACGGGAACCCAGTCCCAGAATTCTCGATGGTACTTTCTGTTTGACCGTAGCAGCCTCGGCAAATGTTTGCCGACTACACAATGAGTCAGGCCGTGATTAGCTATCTCTATTAGTCCTTCTTCGAGACCTTTCTTCAGTATAGCGGCTTGTTTGGGATATTTTTTTGGATAAGGCACAACCATGCTGTCTTTTTCAATCCAGCCGGCAGTTACACCAACGGTGAGTTTGGCTTCAAATTCTCTTAAAGTCTCTAAAACACCCCGCCAATGGTTGGTTGTCATTTCTCGATAAGGCCCCCATGCCCGGAACCACGGCAGATACTTGAAAAAAAAAATATTCCCTAATCCTTTAAATTTCTTGGAATACACCTCAAACTGTTTGCTTGAGGCCCCTATATCATCTATGCGTAAAGCTATTTCCTTCAATTCAAGCTACCTATTGTCTTTTTCAGGGTTCAACAACTACTGCCTTAAACGGTTTTATTAAATCACTGCATCTTTCTTTTGTTAAGATGTTACAGTAATATTCAACTACCAGAAACAAAGGTAATACAGCCGCAAGGACAAAAATCGAGTAATTAAATAGATAGCCGATTACAATAAACACAGCCAATGGCAACCAGATTTTAGAAATTATACTCCAAACATATAAACAGCCGTATTCTTTTTTGAGTATCCACATTCCCATCAGTCCGGTAGGAAAAGCTAAAACAACAAATTCCGTTAAGGGCAATGCCGCGGCACCAAGATAAAACTGGCCGATCTTAAGGGGAATAAGATAATAATAGCATACTATTGTTATTATAAGGTTTAATGGTGCAAGATACAAAACAAGCTTATGTTTTTCTATAGCATAAACAATATGGCCGTATGGATGCCAGAACAGCTTAGCCAATACAGTTAAGGCAAAAAACTTAACTATAAATGCGCTTCGGATATTATCTTCACCAAAAAATAGTGTTATTACGGTGGTGCTCGCAAAAATTAGCATCAAAGCTAATATGCTGCCGGAGAAATTTAATATATGCACAATATCTCGGAATCGCTTATGGAAAAACTTAGGCACATTAGCAATCCTGTGGATGGTTTCGGAGAACATTGTATGTGTTACCGACTTTATAACTTTATCCAGAACGCTATAACAACGAAACGCTATCTGGTACAAGCCCAATTCTCCCATTCCTATAAATCGGCCTAACAACACTTTATCGATATGACTCGTCAAGCGAGCTGAAATACTTGAGAAAGCTATCGGCAAAGCATAATCGACATATTTCTTAACTCCTTTCCATTCCAGCCGACATATTTTTAAAAGCCGGTATTTATAAAAGTAGAATACGCCACCGATTATAACAATCAACCGGAAAAACACCATGTTGGCCGCTAATAGATATATGTTAGGAATCCAAAAACATATAGCAAGATTATAAACACACACAAAAACTGATGCGGTAATTTCGACTTTTGACAAAAACACAAAATCTCTTTTACCTATCATAGTTGCCGTAAAGAATTGGCCAATCAAATCACATAAAATAAAAGCAAAGCCTATTAACAAAAGCATGTGATTTATATCATCGTTTTTCAGTTTTACAAAATAGGCTGTGCAAAAAATCAGGATGTATATTGAAATCAGGATGATTTTCAAGAATAGGTAGGTTGATATATCTTTTGGATTTTCCTCGGATGCCAGGAACTTATTATACGCAGTGGAAACACCCAAATCTGCAAACAGGCTAAGCGCGCCTGCCAGGCCGTAGTAGTATGCTATACTCCCTACAACTTCTTTTCCGAAAACTTTGATAATAAATATGAATGGAACCAGCCCGATTGCTACATTTAAAACACTGGCTCCGATTCTGACATAAACATTTTTTACTAACATGTATTTTTTGCCGACTAACTGAAATTGGGTATTTTTTTTAATATAAAGCGGTAACCCCAGTCTAATAGATAAAACTCAAATGGAAACTTATAGTACGTATACTTGAATCGCACTTTGGAGATAGCTACAAACATCATTGCTGCTAGACACTTAAATGGATTTTTATATGTTTTTTTAAAGATTTGACCTGTAGGAAATGTTGCCGCTTTAATACTGGTCCACAAAAACCTGTTAAATACATGTTTTTTAATCCACGGCGGTTTACTGCCGCCCAATTCTTCGGCTTCTGCCCATTCTTCCAGAGATTGCGGCATGTGAAGATTGTATTTCTTTATGCACATATCATACAATTCACCGCCGGGATATGGCCGGTAATTAGCAGGGCCGTTTATAATTGTTTTCGGCTGTATTTGCCATATAGCCCTGATTAGGCGCAGGGTCTGAAATTGTTCTTCCTTTGTCTCAGTTGGAAATCCGGTCATAAAGGCAACAAGCGGCGTAATATTATATTTTTTTGTTCTTCTTATGAAATTTAAAATATCATCAACTTTGATATCCTTATGCAGCATATCAAGTATTCTCTCGGACCCTGATTCACCTCCGCATTGAAGTTTATTACACCCCGAATCCGCCAACAATTGAAGATAGTCATCATCAATGTAAGATTCTCTTAAATATTCACAGCGAGGATTGGCTATCCACGTAATTTTTATATTTCTATCAAGAATCCCCTGTGCGATTTCTCTCGTCTGCCGCCTGTTAGCCATGAATATCTCATCCCTAAAGGCAACACGTTTTATTTTATGTTCCTTGTACAGGTGTTCAATTTCATCAACCACATGTTCAGCTTTGCGGTATCTCATTTTCCTGTTGTTTGTAAGTACATTTATGCAAAATGCGCATTTATACGGACACCCTCTGCTGGCTTGGACCCTGATGATAGTCTTTCTAACAACTTCAAAAACCTCCTTTTTAAGAAGTGTCCAGTCAAGAAATGGCAGCGTGTCCATATCTATAAAATTACGGTAGCTGGTCGAACAAACCTTTCCATTTTCTGCGAAAGCTATTCCTTTTATGCTGTGTAAATCCAGATTCCCAGACTCATACCCATGCACTATTTCCAGCATTGCCTCTTCGCCTTCCCCTTTGACTACGATATCTGCAAGGGGGCTTTTAGCGGTTTGTTCCGGAAATAATATGGCGTGAGGACCGCCCCATACAATTTTCATCCTGTTGTTAATTTGCCGAAGTTCCCTTAATTCCGGCAAAAGGTATTTAATATGCACACTCATAGCATAAACGCCGAGTATATCTATATCCTTAACTTTTTCACGCAGCAACTCTTTGTAGTTAGGCTCTACTGAACAGTCAACCAGGTTGACGTCATAACCGTTCTGTCTTAGGACAGTACCAACGTATAGTAGGCCGGTAGGGGTATTATAATTGCCGATTTGGCCGGTAGGAGAATAAATTAAGAGTATTTTCATTTGGTTAAATCTCCATTATCAATCAGGTATGCCTAAATCCAAGTTATCCTTGCCTCTATGTCATTTCTTGAGCATCAATTCATGCAAATTTAGGTACATTTATATAAACTTCGTCCCTGTCGGGTGTCGCAAAACATCCTTCAAAGAAAAATAATTTATACCTTTGGATAGATAAAACACTGAAAACTATATCGCATTATAATATTTCATCTATCCTTTCGAACAGAAAGCCAAAAGCATAGCAGTTATTCGGCAATTGCGGTTAATATAACATCTATTCCCCGATTTGAAACCTTTTTTCTGATTATTGAAGAACCTCGTTTTGGGACCATTATTAGATTTTGGGTGAGTTGACTATTGCTTTTTTGAACATTGGCGATCTGGGTAAGCAAATAAAAAAAATTGCGATTAGCGAGATAATACTCGCGCAATTGGTTTGTTTCTGTGTTCTTGATGTTTCCGATTGGCCTGACAAATGTTCTCGAAAATGTGTAGGCTGCGATTTTAAACCTTATTGTTAAACGGG
>SDBT01001272.1_pt1 | contig 43880 bp, 46 predicted proteins | sample 2277101 | NCBI WGS metagenome assembly SDBT01 (sample SAMN10404973, study PRJNA504765) | marine sediment metagenome | isolation source: marine sediment core GS10_PC15, 103 cmbsf | place: Arctic Ocean: Southern Knipovich Ridge | collected 2010
AGCCGTATACGACCCTGCATAGACAACCCCTGCTCCAGTTGGATCGGCGTCTTCAACAGCCCTTACGATGCCACTCTTGGGTCTCGCAAGAAGGGCCTCAAGACGTGCAAGCCACACCCCAATCGGGTCCCCTTCTGCAACGAGGGGCAACAACACAACATCTCTAGCGCCTATTTGGGAGAGGAATGGCGGAAGTGAAGCGCTCCCCGCTGCTGACCCCGTCAGAATGACCGTCCGACCCGCTACCAAAGGCGCCAATATCTCCCCCGCCTGCCGCCACGCAGGCGGCCAACTCTCCTGCGATTGCATCCTGGATTCAGAAGACTTCAAAATAGATATTCCATTGTTTGTCACAGGTGTACTTACACTTGTCAAACGCCCGTAGGATTACCTGTCCTACTCAAAAATTCGAACTTGTTTAATTTCAACGGCATATGTAAACTCCCTGAATAACTGTTTAGAACTAATTCTACAGTACTTTTTGGGAGAAATCAATATTGAAAACTTTTTCCAAGCTCATTTTTGAGTTCCTAAAGCTCATATTCAGGAGCAAACAAGGCATAGTCTGTGCAAAAGTAGGTATTGGAAGAAAGATAGGAAACAAAAACCAATGTATTCCTGCCAATTTTCAATAAAACCGCATCGAAAACAAAAATCCTTGATAGTTCAAGGTGAATTTGGTAAGGTTTTGATGTCGTACGGAGAAAAATATATTTTTTAACCGTTTAAATGGGAAATCTCAGTTCAAAGGTGTTTCTGTTCAGACTATGGGGACAGGCTCAGAAGTAGATGTGGATTCTCTCTACAGGATTACATCCACTAATCACCAACACTGAGCAATATAAGGTGGAATATGAATCGCAAGGCGCTCAACTGCATTGAATCATGCAATACTTTTCTTAAATCCAATACGTACTTTTCAAATGGAAAGAATTTCTGCGTAAGCCAATTGTGTGAAACATCTGCCAAATCCCGCTTGCCGCATGAGAATCTTTTGGGGATTTATCTCGCAAAACCGCATTTCACTTGGATGGCTCTATGGTTGGCAGTAACTTCTAGGGCACATCTCAAAAAAAGACAGGTAAACTACTTCCGCCCGGACGTTGCAGGAGGCGATTTTGTCGGACGCGCTGGGATCTTTAATCCACAGAAGCTTCCATCGGAAGCCGTGTTTTGCCAGAAAGCGTATCTGTATCTTATTGATCCTAGCACCACCCTGGAACTCCCCCGACTGGATATATCTGGTATCAAGTCCGCGCACGACAAAGAAACTACGCTCTTGCGGAATGGCTTCCGGAAGGAAACGATTGTACGCCCAGGGGAAAGTTACGTGACATATATCCCTTCTTTCACGGAAAAACTCTTCGTCGATATTGACGAATGGGAGGTGGCCGTCGTAAATGTCAAGGGAATGATTCCCGATGCCGAAATTGTGATTGAACAAAACACTATTAGGCAACTAAGCGATCGCGTTAGCTGGCTAGATAGCGACATGGGCGTGAATTACATTCAGTAAACTGCGGGCTTCACCAACATCCGTGGGTGAACTGAGGTCCAGATCGCACCAACGTGCCGGCTCCGTGAGAAAAGATCGCACGCCGGGGGAGGTGACGACTTGGCTGATCGAGTCGGGTTGGACCCTCGGCGTGGATCGGCTGGGCCTGGCTGTTGACTCATGGTCGCCCGTTCATCGGCTCAGATAAGTTCGCGCAAAGGATTAGGTCGCCGTCGAAAGACGTGTACACCGGCTCGTACAGGGTGGGCAGCTTGCCCGGGTGGGCCGGGGTTCGGGAGTTAATCGCCGACTGCCCCCCCCCTAGCAGGACCGGGCAGATAGTCAGGACCAGGCGGTCCGCCAAGCCCGCCACCAAGAAGCTGGTGATGATCTCCGCGCCGCCCTCAACCATCAGGCTGCGGATGTTCAGGCGGCGCAGGCAGCGGAGCAGGGCGGCTAGGTCCACCCGGCCGGCGTGGTCGGCGGGCAGCCGGATGACCTCCACGCCAGCTGAGCGCAGGCGATCTTCCCGGTGCGCCGGAGCGTCGAAGGTGGTGGCGATCAGCGGTCGGACGCCACCCCTGTTCATCATCAGGGCGCGCGGCGGGAAGCGCAGTGAGCTATCCACCACGACTGGTCGGGGGCTAGGCCCGTCCACCAGTCGCACAGTCAGCCGCGGGTCGTCGACCAGCACGGTATTGATGCCCACGAGGATCGCGTCGTGCCGGGTGCGGAGGTGGTGGGTCATCGTCTGCGACTGCGGATTGCTCAGTTGAGTCCGGGTCCCGATCTTGCCGCTGATCAAGCCGTCGAGGCTCTGGGCAAATGCCAGCGTCGTCGTCGGACGGTCCGAGACGTCGTGTTGCGCGGCCAGCAGACCCTGCTCAACGCGGTGGATGATCACGTTGTAATGGTCGTTAATCATACTCTCGTAGTCCCTGTACTTGTCAATCGCCCGTAGGACACCCTGGGTCGCACATTTATCTCCTTGAAAAATAAGCACTTATGATTTAATCAGACCAATTGGCATTTCCCGCATCAAAATGCGACAATTCTACGGTCAGATTATTATTTTCATCGTTTTATTAAGCTTCAAGTTAAGCCTTTTAAAAGATCTTTGAGTGTTAAGTTTGTTTGCACGTGTGTCTTTGCGATATATATGGCGGAATATTCCCTCAAGTTCTCCTCTGTATAAACATCATCAAACGCACATTCGACAAATTTCCAGTACTGCCGAGACTGATATGATGAGCCATCTTGGAAATCAGCTTTTTTTATTTCAGTCTGAATGACTGTCTGAATAATATCTGTACCACACATCGACTCGTCAAGGTAATCGTATTCTTCTATATCATCATTGAAATCCAAGAAATTTAATCTGTCAGAAAATCTATCAATAAAACCATCAGCAGAATTCTTGAGGAAATCATCTAACTCCATCATGACCTTTTCCCATGTATCAACGATCACGGTGTTGTAGGCATAAACTCCATCTTGGTGATATGAAATATAAGCACCATATAGTTGGTTCCAATTCATAAGGTGCTCGCTGCTATTTTCAAAATCATCGTTTACTCCTAAAAATTATTTTATTGGTCAGTCAGGGCTACCAAAGATACGAATAATTCCACTGTAGATGGAATAAATCAAAAAACAAAACAATATAAAAAAAATAACGGTTGTCCATGCCATACGAAAATAGTCGCTCCAACCATATTTTTTACACTGCTTAACTGGTTGCAACCAGCACTCATAGACAGATGGCCAAATTACATCTTTAAATAATAACGCTATTATATAAAAAATGGCGAATCCACCTGTAACACAAGCAATTGCAAGTGTAATACCAATGCTAAACAAATATACGGGCAGAAGGAAAAACCACATTAATTCACTTATATTGAATCCCACAAAGAACATTCTTATAATGCCAATACTAAATCCAGTTAATGCCATTGTCATAATAATTACAAGTAACAGCTTAGCATATGAAAAATCGTTCTCACATTCATCGTATGTCCACTGAAAGTTTTTACAATAATGCCAGCTATTAGTTTTGAGAACCGGTATTATATCCTTACTTTTATAGACATGATCTTCAATGTCGATTTCTTCATAATAATTTTCACTATCATCTTCGCTATACTTCTTTTTTATATATACACTATTACCAGCTTCACACCAGCCCAAAAGCTTCTTGGGTTCCCTACATATCCAATGTCTGCAATTCCAACAAGTTTTCATGAGCCCTCCATGTCTATTTTATTGGCTAGCCGGTGTGGGCATCAATTGTCTCATCATTTATTTACCTCACAAATTTCCTGGACAGTGAAACAACAAACATTGCCATAAGGCATGCACCCAATACTGCTTCCGAAGAAGACAGCAACCTTGGTATCCCTGATGCTGGCTGAAAATCGCCATAGCCAAGCGTTGTGAATGTAACAACACTGAAATACAGACAATTACCAGCATAACTCCAGTCTCTCCGGAGCTCATCTTCTGAGAAGTATTCGACAGGCGGATATTTGGCCGCCTCAAAGGTCAATTGGTTTGGTTCTGCTGGAACTGGCTTGTTAACAGGCAAAGAGCCGTAATTAATACCCCCGACTCCAAAGAAAATAGCTGCATAAAAAAGGATAACTATTGCTCCGACAAGCAATGGCCTTAATGATTTTTCACCATAGCCAAAGATTTTTCTTCCAATTATCCATTCTCCATAATTAAGTAATGGGCTTTTTTCGCCCCACCAAAACTCTTTTTCCCAAAACTTCCAGATAGATTTTTGCCTATTTACTTTATTTGTCGCACATTGTTCCTGATAATGATATATCCCCTCCCACCGTGAGTCAGCATCTCTGTGAGCAGTTTGTTTAGCAATCCGATATGGCAATATGGCATCTTTCGGCCTTGAAAAGGACTTGTAGCTTTTATCTAAGAACAGCCTATCGTGAAATTCATTGTCCCTGTCAAAAAAAGCTTTCTTTTGAAAAGATACTTTTCGAAAATCAGCCTGGTCACCAAAAAAATTATTAGTAAATTTTGCGATACAATCAAACTGGCAATTCCAAAAAGTAGCTTTTTGGTCAAACGTAACATTATCAAAACGCACTAAATTACGCCGTTTGTCGCGAGAGTCTATACATCTTAGAAAGTATGCATCTTCAAAGCTAACTTGGCCATTAAATACCAAGCCGTTAAACTCGGTCCAGTAACAGAATTTAGTTGATTTAAAACTAACATCACCATCAAAATCCAAGTTGTCGAATGAAGCTGCACTTTTAAACTCTGCATGTTCAAAACTAACCGAAAAACCAAATTTAAATCGAGGTATATTTTCAAGATAAGAACCGGCTGGATCACCAAATAATGCATCTCGCTGAAAAATAGCCCGTTCAAAAAAAACACGGTTCTGGAAATTTGAATGAAAACCTACCGCCTCACTAAATATCGTCTCATCAAATGAGACTTTGTCTTCGAAAACCACATTAGGAAAATCAGACTTTTCCTTAAAAATCGCATTGTTGAAAATAGCTTCCTCATGAAAAATCGCTTCCCCAAAAACATTGCCATTCCGAAATATAGAGCCGGTAAAATCCGCGATTGCAGAAAATTCTACTCTACGAAAATATTGATCTGCCGGGTCGTCGGAGAACTCCATATCAGAGAAATCTACCGTCTCACCAGGCTCCGCATCGGCTACCCTTTGCCTTCGCTCCTCCCAGACTCTCCGAGCAGTATCCTCATCAAAAATGTTTATTTCCGTCGCTGACACGATTATTCCTCTAATCCGTAGAGTTTAGTAACGATTTTATCTATCTGGGCTTCCCATTTTTCACAATCCTGTCCTTCTGCATCAAGGCATTTTTGGACTAGTTTTTCAACATCTTTTTTTTGCCTATCTGTAGCTTTGGGAATGGGGATTTGAGCGACATATTGATATATAAATCTCAAGTATCCCCCTCTAACCTGAGCGCTTATGTCTGTGTAAAATTCATTGACGAGAGTTGAGTTTAAAATCCCCAAGAGATATTTGTCTGCAATAGGAATAATATAGCCTGTGTTTCCAAGATAACAGCCATCAGTATCAAGAGCAAATCTCGACTTGGGGGCAATATCAGGAAATACAATTTTTTCTTTTTTAAATTCTTCATAATAAGCACATGCCCTTAGTTCCCACCAATGGTGTCCCTGATCAAGACGTTTTTTTAATTCAGATTGATACCGCTTAAGATGTCTGAAGATTTCTGGATAATTGTCAATGTCAACATCTATCGGAGTTACGATTATCCATTGATTCTTACTTGAAGAATACCATCTTTTAATATCTCGCCCCATTAAAAGTGGTTTGATCAAGTCTTCACTTGCTGGGTCTTCTGCGATCAATTCTTCACGTTTAGCATTATCTATTACAAATGCTTTATTGAAACCTGTTAATATACCACGATATATTTGTCTTTTGACATATATTTCAAGTGGAACACTATCGATTTGCATCTTTGCTATTCGAGCCGCAGCTTTTTCATCAACAAAAGACCAGTTTTCACCTTTGATGGATTTTCCATTAAGAATTTTGCCATTTTCTTTTATTACCGTTTTCACATCAATATTACCATTGGACACGTGAGTCTCAGTGTAAACCGTTGGGTGGGCAACATTACCTTTTTGAGCGACGAAGATCATAGGATATGCCGTTGCTCCTTCAAAGACAGGAGAATCTTGAAAGTCAGTAATTGAATGAACCGTACATTGATCGGCAAGAAAATTTCTAATCTTTTTACCATAATTGGCTCTAAACCATTTATTCGGACTGATGAATGAGAGCATTCCTCCAGGCCCAAGTAACTCAACTGCACGGGTGTAAAAGTAGGTATATAAATCAGCTGTCCCACTATATGTGTTTGGATAGATTTTTTGCAGTTCTGGCTTTATATCTTTAATAAGTTCTTGCCTGACATAAGGCGGATTTGCAAGAACAATATCAAAGCCGGTTGGCTCAAATGTGGTTACTTGATAGTCTTTTAGCTCTTCAATGCCTTTTTGAATATCCTGTTGGCGACGACTAGTCATGAATACTTCTGCAAAATGCACATACCAAGCAATAACATTTTCGCCATAAGCAGTACTAGTTTCAGAGGCAATTTCATCTTCTTCTTTTTTGATTTCATCGTATAGCTGTTTTTTGCGGTCACCATGGGCCGTCATGTATTCATCTTTTTTGAGAACAAGGGCTTCTGCTCTATCTTTCAAATCTGAAATAAACAACAGATCATCGGTATTGGTAAGTTCATTACATGGCCCAAGTATGGCATCTCCAGTTTCTATTTTGAAATCCAGGTTTGGTAGTGGCTGTGGTTTATCTGCCTCAACCGCAAGGGACAACCAAAGTCTGAGTTTGGCAATATTAGTAGCAAAGGGGTCAATATCTACACCATACAGACTGCGGCTAATTGCTCTAAGCTTGAGCTCATAGTGAAAAGCTGGGTCAGCTCTCAACTTTTGATTTTGAAGTGTTCGACGGATAGCCATAAGTTCCTGCAATAGGCCAAGCAAATATGCCCCGGATCCACAAGCGGGATCTACCGCTTTTAAGGTTTCCAGGTAATACAGTATATCGTCAGCATCTTTTTCTGTGAGGTCACCATCCTCAAGTTCATGTTCGTCGACAAGTTTTTCTATTGCTTCTTTAGGAACGGATGTTTTTTCATACAAGTAACCTTTAAGTGCTTCACGACACATAAAAGACACTATAGATCTGGGCGTATAGTAACTCCCCGATTCATGTCTGCCGGTAACAAGTTCCTCAAAGACTTTACCGAGCATCTCAGGATCAACAGCAACTTCAATATCCAGTGGAGTAGATTCTTCAACGGTAAAGTTATAACGATTAAATAATCCATCCGGCCCAAGAATTAATTCAAATGCCTCGTTATTAATATCAGTTATATTATCATCGAAACCCTCTTTTCTTTCAAACAAACCACCATTTAGAAAAGGAACTTTTCCAACAGCATCAGATTCTTGCTTACCTTGTATTGCCAAAGCCTCGAAAAACAGGGGCATCAACCGTGACTGATAAAAAGATCGGCTTCCAATACCACCGGCTGCGTAAAGGCTGGCAAGGTAATCAGTGCTTTCTTGAAATCGTAGCCAATGCTTTTTCTCTACAAATTTTAGAAACATAAGACGGTTAAAAAGTGTTTGAGTAAAAAGTCTGAGCTCTTCGTCTTTGATATTATTATTATCTCTTATAGCTTTTTCCATTTGCTGGAATGCCTCTGCATATGAACTGTAGAAGTTCTTTGTTACTTTTTCAATGCTAAAAGCATTTCTCCATTCGGTCATCTGAGGATCATCTTCATTCCATTTAAGAAATGGCAGATTGTGTTCACAAAGAGTACGTATGTCAGTATCTCCCTTGTTCCAACCGAATAATGCCAATGGTGCGGTCTTTTCTTTGCCTTTAGGAGCTTTGAAATATGCGAAGCGAAAGTGTTCATAGTTGTAGGTGCATATAAATAAAAGATTTTCTCTTTCCCACGCTAGTAGATTGGCAGCCCTTGTACTCACTCTTTTGTGAGGAACAAGGCCACGCAGAGTTTTACGTAGAGGACTTGTAAGACCTCGATTTGAAATAAAAACATCAGGGTTGTTAAATTCTAAAATGAAAACACCCCAGTCCTGATCTTTTGTCATTTTCATGAGTTGAAGAACACGGCCTTCAACGAGATGTTCATCTAAACCTTCTGCCCGAAGGTCGTCCTGTCCCCAATTATAGGCAATTTCTTCAATGTTCTCTATACCTTCAGGGATTGGCCATTCAAGTTTATCCACAAGAAGATTTTGAACAAATGTAGCTTGGTCAGTAACACTTTCGATCGCTTGTTGTATTTCCGATGGTGTTGGCATTAGCTTATCTCCATCCACACAACTAAAGTTGGTTTCGCTCCGATTGGGGCCTGAATGTCTTTCAGATAGGTGTTCTTGATGTGTTTTTCTATGGCTTTTCGGGCTGGAGCCAATTTGGTTACACCTTGCTTAACAATTCTATTGGTATCTTTCGCACATCTGATGGCCGTCCATGTCTCTTCCAGAACTTCACTGATTTTGCCAGTTTCGGCATCCTGGAAGTACCATTTCACCTCACCTTGTGGATGTTTTTCTGGATCATACTTTTCCTGTGTTAATTCCATAAGGCTTCCTGCTGCTCCACCGACAATTGGCGGCATACGATAACAGACAAATAAACCCGGCTTTAGATTTGGTTCAAGTCGGTCTATTTCTTCGCCCCTTTTATTGACAATGGGGCCGAAACCAGTACCAGCCTTTTTGCCGCTAAACAGACGCTTGGGAAGTTTTTCCAACGACTGCCAAAATCCCGGATCCTCCGATTCGATTCGCTGTTTCTCAAGCCGCATCAACTCTTCTGTCGATTCTTTGCCCTCATATCGCTCGTTAAATAGCTTCATCGCCATATCGGGGTCATCAGGTGTCAGCAATGCTCCTTCTATACCAAGAGTTTTATTGATTCGTAAAATCTTACCATCAAGCCTTTTTTTGAGGTGTAGAATATCTTCAAGCTCTTTCGGTGGCAGGAAATTCCAAAAATAGACTTTGCCTTTCAGGTGTGGTGGGCGGTCAAGTAGTTCCTCAATCTCAGGATTGAGACGCCTATCGACACGGCCTATCCGCTGCATAAGCCGTACGGGATTCCAGTGCAGGTCATAGTTGATGATTAAGCATGCATCCTGTAAGTTTAAACCTTCAGAAAGCACATCCGTTGATATGAGAATATCAATTGGGTTATCCAGGCATTTGGAAAGTTCAGTTTGCCCAAACATGTCTTCATTATTCACGTCACAATTGTAATATGGTGCAAACCGTTTGATTACCATTTCACGATTCGTTACATTTCTGCCACTATCAACCTGTTCAACTCGTTTGAATCCGGCCTGGTTAAGCTGATCGGCCAGATACCGGGCAGTATTTCTAAATTCGCTGAATATTAATAGTTTTTGGCCTTGGACTAATTCATCTTCCTTAAGGAGCTTGATAAGGCTTTGCAGCTTCTTATCTTTTTCAGGGTCCTCTTTAATTCCTTCTTTGCCCTTAATATAAAACCGACGATATATTTTGCTCAGAAAGTTGGTGAGCAGTTCCATATCTTCCATTATATCACTGGTAAGCGTTGGCATGTCATGCTCTTCCGGGTCGAATCCATCCGGTTCTGTATCCAAAAGCCCTTCACTTTCCTCGTCTTCGGTATCTGCTTCTTCTTTTTCGAGACGCTCGGCAATATGATCCTGCACCAACTTCCACCAACGAGTGTTAGTCTGTTCCCATGCCCCAAAGCGTGTTGGAGAGGATTTTTTAAGAAAACCGGCCATCTTGGCCAATAGGTCCTCAATGCTTGCCTCAAAAGCTTTATAAGAACTTTCAAGTCGCTTAAGAAGGAGGGTGCGTATCAAACCCACAACTAATTTTTCGTAATGCCGGGCTTGTTCGTCCGGCACTTTTTTGTATGAAGCAGTATTGTATATGGCCAGGTTCAAGAAAGGACTATCTTTGTCAAAGGCTTCTTTGATCTCGCCATATATATTTTCGTAAACTGTCTTCAGAGAATAATTGATAACCCTTGGTAATTGTCTTTCTGGGAACATTGGGCTATCATCACCAATGCCTTCAGACTTTTTTACATATTGGCGACTTCGCTGTATAAGGACATTTCGAAGCAATTCATCAGCACGAAGAAAATCTTCATCTTCTGCAACTTCTGCAATCTCTGTCTCTGGATGTTTTTTTCCCATCCTCTTTTCAGCATCAAGGAAATGTCCTCTGAGGTTTTGTATACGTATGCTGGAAAAGTGGTCCTTCTTGTCCTGAGCAAAGTAATTTATCAAATGATACAGATCGTCCAGAGAATTGTTGATAGGTGTTGCTGTGAGCATATAGAGCTTTTTGTCAGCAGCCAGGTCCATAAACAACCTGCCGCGATTAGCTTTTGGATTACGGAAATGATGAGCTTCATCCATGATTACTACATCTGTACGATTACGATAGTAGTTCAATCGGTTTTCATCGATCAAACCATCACGACCAAAACTTGTATGTCTTTCTATTCTAAGTCGCTCTTCTATTTCTATTGACCATTTTGGTTTTAAATAACGATTAATATTAGCTCGCCAAACACTTTCTTCCGCAGATTTTGGTACAATCAAAAGTATTCGTTTATCTTCATGGAGACATCGCTCTAATATCATCAGACCTATGAAAGTTTTTCCGAGGCCAACACCATCGCAGACAAGTGAACCGTTCCATCTGTCTGTAATTTGAAGTGCTTGATGATAGCCATCTTGCTGGTATTGGGATAGCTTGTGATACAAGACCGATTCAGTCATTTCCCATTCATCCTGTGTTTTTTCACGTCCAGCAAAAAATTCATACAGCGATTTGGCATATGCCGTAAATGGGCCATATTTTTTGAGGTGGGGTTCAATTACTGCGAGAATATCGGGACTGACTTCTTCGCCATCTTTCCAGACTTCATCATACCATTTTCGCAACCCCTCGATATGGGCCTGGTCGGTACTGAACAGATTGAGTTCAAGATTTTCTGTGAGTCCCGGACGGCTAAAGTTAGAACTGCCAACTATTGCAAAATCAACGGGGCTTGCTTCTTTAGACTCCATCAAATACGATTTGGCATGGAATCTGGCTTTTGAATACGTTCTTAACATTATCTGTTTGTCGGCAATTGCCTGCTGTATAGCAGGAAGGCCGGTCAGTGCATCATCACGTTCTTTCTCTCGTTCGATGCTTTCATTGGTTATATTGAGCAGGGCCTCAACAATAACTTTCCTTGTAGTTTTTGTAGTTTCATTCCCCATTAGTACACGAATCTTGTCCAGATTTTGCCAAAGACCTTCAAGCAATAGGAGCGACCCAACTTCAAAGACACCGGTAGCAATATCCATTTTTTCGAGATTCGGTAGGAGCTTTTGAAGTGCTTGTAATACGGTATTACGGTTGCGATTGTCAATTATGACCGGTAATTTCTTTGCCATTTGCTATCTTCTCAGATTTGAACAATAGAATCAACTCGGATAGTACTCACAAAACCAGATATTAGCAAGCAATTTTCCGGACAAAAAATGTAATCAAAAGACAATTGCAGACAGTCGAAACATAAACTTTTCATATAATGATAGATATATTACAAGTTTAGCTTGACATAGGCCAATTAATGGTGTATATTATGTAAGGTTAACATGTAAATTATGACAGGTTTGGGAGATTTTACAATGGCTAAGCAAAAAAGGTCGAAAAGCAGGGGCGGTTTAGCACCGGATAAGTACCTTTCTGATGCTCAATTGAAAAAATTACGGCAGTACATAAAGGATAAAGCCGATCTTGCCAGGATGCGTGGCGGCTCCAGAGGGGTTATTGACGAACTGATTGTGGAACTTTTGGTCAATACCGGCCTGAGAGCCTCAGAGCTGTGCAATCTCAACATCGGTGATCTGCCTTTCAAGCATGGCAAGGACTGTATCTGGGTTCGGGATGGCAAAGGCAAAGTTTCTCGAACAGTCGAAATATCCGACAAGCAGAAGAAACGGCTGGAGCGGTTTGTCAAGCTCTACCGTAAGAGGGCAAGGACTAACTCCCCTCTGCTGGCCAGTGAACAAGGTGGCCGGATTATCTACCGCAGTGTCTATGCCAAAATCAAGCGTATCGGCGAACAGGCTGGGATTGGAAAGCTCCATCCACATATGCTACGGCATACTTATCTGACACGGCTGTACAACATCGAGAAAGACCTCAGATTCGTTCAGGATCAGGCAGGACACGCCAGCCCGACCACAACCGCCATATACGCCAAGACGAGCAATAAGGCCCGCAAACGGCAGGTGCAGGCATTAGATGATGAGGAGTTCTGACATGCGTTTTAAGCAAGTTCCAGAGCCAATTTTGGAAATAGGCCGTATGATACGCTCCAAGGCCAGATCGGCTATTTTACGAGCATATGACGCCTGTGAGGGGAATAAGTACAATTTTCACATCCACTTGAAGTGTTGACAAACTTCCTTTCAGAACTTATTCTTTTATGGACATTACTAAAAATGACCGAAATAACAAAGGAATCTCATCAAATTTAAAGAAATCCTATGAAAATAAAAAATAATAAGTATTCCTCCGAAGATTCTCTTGTAGAAGATTTTTGCTCCATTCTTAAATCAGATGAACACCCGTGGGGCCAACTCCAAATTGAGAGGGAATTTGATTACAATCGTGGTCGCACCGATGTAGTGGCAATAGACCGTAGTGGTGATGTGATTGCTTTTGAAATGAAACTCGAGAGGTGGAGACAAGCTGTACATCAGGCATATAGAAATACCTGTTTTGCTCATCGTTCCTATGTAGTCCTTCCTGAATCTATCGCCGTGCGAGCTCAGCGAAGTTGCTTTGAGTTTGTTCGGCGTTCTGTAGGTTTATGCTATATCAAGGTAAACACTATAATTGTTGTCTTGCCTGCCACCCACCAGGTTCCACTTCAACCGTGGCTTTCACGTATCGCAGTTTCAACTGTAGCGGAGAAAAATAACTGTGGATTCTAAAGCTAAGCTAACACAAGTGGCAAAATCAATTTGTGATGAAGAAGGATTAATATTTGGCGATTATGCCGGCGGTGGTACATTCAAGCAAGTTTTCAGAGTGGAAACCAGTGATGGCGAAGTTTATGCATTAAAGGTTGTCAAGGGGAGTGCGTCTACACAACGTACAGACCGCGAAATTCAGGCAATTAAAAAATGTGACCATCCCAGTATTGGCAAGCTATTCAGTGTTGGCAGTCACAATTTTGAAAGCAATAAATATGAGTTTATCTTGGAAGAATTTCTCGCAGGAGGTACATTGACGTCATTTCTGGATCGAAATGGATTTCTTGAGAACAAAGAGATTTTTAAATTAGGGGAACCTTTGATTGATGCCATAAGTCATATCGCTGCCCTCAATCTTGTGCACAGAGATATAAAGCCTGACAATATTATGTTTAGATCTGATGGTATTACACCTGTATTGGTTGATTTTGGCTTGGTGAGAGACCTATCGGCAGTGTCACTCACACAAAGTTGGCTAAATTGTGGACCAGGAACCCCCTACTTTGCAGCTCCCGAGCAGCTTAATAATCAAAAGGAATTGATAGACTGGCGGACTGACCAGTTTTCGCTAGGGGTTACTCTTTGTTATATTTGCTTTGAAGTACATCCCTATCAGCTTCCTAACGAATCAGATTGGTCTCCAAAAACGATCGAAAGAGTTGCAAAGCATGGAGTACGTAGCAGCGTTGTTTTGGATAAATTCAAAAAATCGGGGCTTAGTTGTTTGAAAGTAATGACAAACGCTTGGCCTGTTGAACGTTTCCGTAAACCTAGTGATCTCGAAAAAGCTTGGCAACAAAATAAAGGAGCATAAATCGATGTCTGTATACCACCAAATGGGCCATGACTCACAAAACTTGCTTTCGGAAGAAAGTTTAAGTTTTTACAAAGGTGCACTGCTTAGTCCTGTAAATTGCACAGAGGAAAAAGTCATTGCTCAAATAAAAGAGCATTCAAGTGATAGATTCAAAATGATATTTGACCCGCAATTATATTATCCAAATTCTGAACGTGGAGAGCTTCCGCAATGGAACTATTTCCCCGCTGATGTTGATACGGCTGACCAAAATTCGTTGACTTGGTGGCAAGACTTAATGGCAAATTTGGCTGCAACCATAAAAAGAATCTGTCCCCATGCTGTTTGTTCTCCAGCAATTGTTCCAAGAGTTTTCTCTAATGAGTACTATGATTTGAGTAGAAAACTCACAGAAAACCTCCAAGAGCAGCTTTCGGGTACAGGTGTTGAGGTACTTCAAACATTGCTTGTACGTTTAGGTGAATTATCTGCAGAAAGGGCAGGTGAAATTGCATCAATTATTAGTGGTGGTACTGCTGATCGGGTTTTTCTTGTACTTATTTCTGATGTGGAACCTCGGCGTGAATTGTCTGAAACAAAAGATATTAAAGGTGCTATGAAATTGATCAACTACCTCGAAAATTCAGGTATTCATGTACTTGTTGGATTTACCTCTTCTGATCTCTTGCTTTGGAAACTTGCAGGAGCTTCAGATTGTGCTAGTGGCAAATTCTTTAATCTGCGTCGCTTTACACCAGCAAGATGGGATATACCTGCGGAGGGTGGCGGCCAACTACCTTATTGGTTTGAAGAGTCGATGATGGCTTACCTCCGAGAATCAGATTTAGTCCGCATCCAAAAGGCTGATTTGCTTTCTCATGCGAGTATGTCAAATCCCTATAGCCAAGAAATTTTGTCTCAGAAAAATACGGAACCAGAAAAGCCTTGGTTGGCCCTCAGTTGGCGACAGTACATGTACTGGTTTGCTGATTTTGAACGTCGCTTCACAAATGGCGAAATAGTTGCAGATGGACTTTTAAAAAACGCTGAAATTATTTGGAGCCAGTTAGAATCAAAGAACATTTTGATGGAAGAACGACAAAATGATGGAAACTGGCTCCGTTCTTGGAGACGTGCTACCCTTGAAGCCTTTGAGGATTAAAAAGTCTTTGGAAAATGAGCCTGCCGATCTTCCTATTCTTAAAAATCTCTATGTACTTAAAAAGCTAGGGATATTCGGAACATAATTACCCATCTTTTTCGTTTTGACCAGAAGTAAGTCTCAGGGCGTTTCATAACCCATTGATACCAACTTTTCCCTTATCTTTTTTTGTAACTGGACTATATTTTCCTGACTATCACGCAATAGCTGTTTTCTATACCAGCGCACTCGTATTGATTCAGCTGAATAGTGGCCGTGTTTAAAGTTAGCTTTTCTGGATCGTTCAAGACCTTCCGGCGTTCGTGGCCCTGTACTCTTTCCGCCATGCATCCGGCATCTGCCATTTGCCATAGCTGGGGCCATACATGGTGTACCTTTCCTAGTTTTTGCTCCACACCGTGGAGCATTATTAGGATTGCCTTGAGGATTACCGTTTCTTAAAAAAACAACCTTTTTCTCTCGTTGCACGGGGTTCATCCTCATTTTTTATCACTGGCCCCAATTCCTTCCCCCTGGTTGACAACTCCAACAATAGCCTGTCCTCCTTTACCTACATTAACATGCTCAACCACGATCTTCTGTTGGCCTCCACTTCTGTATTTCTTTAGAGTTTCCATCTGAATCGCAAATAACCGCAAAAACTTCGTGGCTCCATTCATGTAGGTGGCCATAAAATCGACCCTCTCTGTCCGTGTCGCCTTGCTCATGCAGTTCATAGCCATATTATGAACGCCTATCATCTGGACTGCCAGCATTGCCTCAAGCTCATCTTGCGGCTGTATTCCAACAAGTGTAGAGAGGGCATAATTGCAGGCCAAGGCAACCTTATCATTGTCAGCCCCATCTGTGGATACTGTGCCCCTGAATGTTTGAATCACTTGGTCGAGCAGATGAGATTGCAATTCACTCTCGGGCGTTCCTAACGCCTCAAACATTTTGACTTCCCACAATGGGTCATTAATGCCTTTCATGGCTATCTTTGATTCGCCTGAATTGCTTCCGAGGCTCTTAAACTTTATTGGCTTCTTGTTGGCTCGCTCACGGTAATTGGCAAGACGGGCTTTTTCCTCTTCTGTGTATTCCCTCTTTGCCAAATCTTTGCTATTTGTCTTGTCTCGGACTTTCTTGCTTTTGATTTTTTTCTTCACTGGCATAATATTCACCTCGTCTAATGATTTCTAGAGCTTTCAGCAATGATTCCTGCAGTCTTCATATATTATATCGTCAAATAGCTTTTTCATATAGATAAAAAGTTAGTATTTTATCATCTGAAAAATGTTGGGCTTTCAGTTTAGGTGTGGTAAGAGGGAATGGTTTTAATGGATTACAAGTCCCGATTTTTGGAAATAGATTATATACCATCAAGGGCAGTTCAGCGATTCTACGAGGATATAACACTCTGTCTACACGGTCTTTGCCTTGTTATTTTCTTGCTTTGAATTTCTTACTTGCTGAAGATACTCGTCCATCTTCATCACTAGTCCAGTTATTTTGTTCGGTGGTAATTTCTCTACCGTTTTGAGCAATGATATTATCCAGCCATCCAAGAAATTGTTGTCTTGACTCATTATCCGCGCCTTTCAAGTTTTTCTTTTGTCCAGGCCCCTCAGTAGATATGCATTGAACTCCTGTATGGTCTTAAAGCCGGAGCCGGGCGGGGGTTTCATTTCGCCCTCGAAGATACGCCGTGGTGGCTTCTGTGAGGTTGTCTTTTGTGGATTTTTCTGAATATGACCCTTAGCACTAAATGCAAAAGTGGATAGGAGGCCAAGAACAGGTAAAGCAATCAGATATTCGGCTAATAAGCGACGAGTATTAAGACGAATTTCATAAACTGGTAAGCCTTCAATGCGTAAATGATTTATAAACTTCGGCGCTGTTTCGCTTTCTTCTGAAGATAAGTCACCAATTAGATATGCCGGTGGATTCCAAAGAAAATGATAACCGGCATCTTTTATATAATGGAATCGTGGAGCTATATCTACAACGGAATACTTCACACAAACATAATTCCAAGGCGGGAAAAGGCCGATCAGGAGAATCACTGCTATCGCCATCCAAAGTACGATTTTTTGTTTTCTGTCCATTTTAGCGTTTTCTTCTTTTTCCTTCAAAAGCCATACAAACAACCGTAATCACAACCAATGACTTTTTTTATTTCCCGGCCTACTAAATAATTGTTGTTTTGCGGCGCAATAAAAAGGACACCGCCACATTACGTTCAGTCTAGGCCCAGCAGAGCCTGTCAGAAACGCAAGCAACGATGTCCCTTGCAAGCGCAAAGAACACCGAGCTTTGAACGTTTTCTGACTTACTAAACTGCTGGTTTAGACTGAAACGCCAAAAATCAGTACTTAAACAAATTGTCAACTGCATTTGTACCACTTTTATGGCTGTCAAGCAAGGATATTTCCAGACAAATGTTGCACTTTGACCCACCAAAGACTACAATACAGGCCGCAATTAAGGCTCAAAATGAGCTATTTAGCGGTTGCTGGCTATGAGGAGCTGAAAAAACTATGAGCTTTACGCCCAATGAAATTAAAGCGATGGAGGAAATCGCTGATAGGGTCGAGAACAACATACATAAGGCTCTATACAAACCACTGGAAGTGTGCAAAAAAGAACTTTTGCCCCGGGCTTGCTTCTTAACTACAGCCAAGTCATTAAGTGGAATAGAGAGGGTTTTAGATGTTTTACATTGCCGCGGCAAACCCGCCTTAGCAGAGTCTATTGAGAAAGCCTATCATGAACTTTTGATATTTGCCACTGCGAGCGACCAAAGATGTAATCTCAACTCCCTTGAAGTTCCCAAATCAGCAGAATCTACATTGAAAGCTTGTAAAGATTTATTGAAAAAAACTGAAAACCAAAATGGATTTAATGTAGTTAAAATTGAGATGCGCAAATATTTAGAGATCCAATCAAAACTATTCGCCAGTAAGTTAAGGCATATAGCAGAAGTGGTCAAAATACCAGCAGGAAAGGGGGAAGGAGGGAAATTAGATAAAAAGGAAAAACCTGGCCCAAAACCAAAATATACCGCTGAAAAGGCAAAGAATATATATGCTTCATACGAGAAGTACCTCAAAGATAACAAGGGCATAAAATACGCATGGCTCCAAGCTGCTAAAGAACACCGTATCACTGGCCGCAATAAAAAACCAAGCGGCAAAGCTGCCGAACAAGCCTGTAGAAGATACCTGGAACAGAACAAATAACAAATCTAATTTGTTCTTTTATGTTATTTGCCATATCTTAAAAAAACTTTTTTAAGTAAAACTCCTGCCAATCACTACTTAACCAGTGCCAAACAAATTCTCAAAATAACAAATTTTTTCTCAAATTTGTTACTGCTACGATTGCTCCTGTTGTGAAAAAGAAAATTATTGTTTTTTTAGGAGTAATCGAAATGACTGAAACACAAGTAACCCCTCAAAACGCACAATTTGCAATCGATGCAAAAACATTTGGGCAACGGCTCAGCTTGAGTAAGCGTCAAATCTTCCGGCTATCGTCAGCAGGACGAATCCCAAAGCCTATCAAAATAGGAGGCTCTGTTCGCTGGAAATTGTCGGACATTGAACTCTGGCTATCTATGAATTGCCCCACCCGCCGAGAATTCGAGGAACGCCGGAGGTCTTCACAATGACCAACAATAGAGCCAAACGAATCGCAGAACGCCGGGCAGATATGCCGAAAATCTATCGAGCAACTTATGATAAGGCCGTATCTGGCAAGAGTCTTCGAGCAGCGGTCAATTCTTTCTGTGCTGAATGTGCCATGTGGCAGCGCGAAGAGGTGCGATTGTGCATCTCTTTTGCTTGCCAACTTTGGCCATATCGTCCTTATCAGGAAAATTCTGAAAACACTCCTGAGCAGCCTGATATTGCGCCAGAATCTAAAAACTCTGAAAATAAGGGCAATAGATAGGGTATGGCTAAAAAAAGTGAAGAAAAAGAGAATTATCTCTATATGCCAGACCATATTCGCAATATTCCTGAGCTTGGATTCGGTGATAAAGAATTATTGGCTCATATCTATAGTTTCGGTAGAAACGGCTGTTGGCAAAAGAATGAAACACTTGGAAAAATGTTTTTTCGCTCAACCCGTACGATTTCAGATTGGGTTACCAAACTGAAAAAAGGTAGACATATTCTTTGGAAAAGCGGTAAAGGCTATTATCGAACATTCTATGCAAAAACACACCCGGATGTCAAATCAGCTCAGACTCTTATCTACAGAGGCAGAGAAATCGCAAAATCAGAGGTGGTTTCAGGACAAGCTAAGTCCACTCAAGTTAGCAGAAAACTTCCAAGTGAGTTAGAAGGTAATTGCGAAGCTACTTCGCAGAAAGCTGTAATTCCAGTTAGCAGAAAACTTCCACATACTAATAACACAACTATTAAAGAAACTACAAAAAATACTGCAACGCCTATGCCTTTGCCTGCTGGTGGGCAGGCTCCGGCGTTGCTCAAAGAACGGAAAGCCCAGGATCAAGCGAATATTGGGCGAAAAATGCGAAATTTCGGCAAACCAGATAAAGCCCAGAAATTGACTTCAGAAGAGTTTGAAAACAATCGACGAAAACAAATAAATGCTCTGTTGGGAAGCGAAAATGGCTAATGACAAAAATATAATGTTTGCAACACAAAAAGTTCTGCCGGACGGTAATGGCGGGTTTGTGTCATGTCCCGAGTTAATGACCGAACCTGAGCTTATCCTCTTCCTGCGGATTCCCGAAATAAGCGACGCCACCGATTACAGCAATGCTATTGTCAATCTAAAACGCATGCGTGATCTGCCAAGAATACACCTATGCGGAAAAACACTATATCCTACACGAGAAATTATGAGATGGATCATAGAACAAACTACAACCGGGAAATAATGCTTTACTATTCCAGCGTTCTGGTTATAATGTCGCTTGGACCAACCCAAGCCTTTCGCCAGCGCCGGAAAGGAGGTTAATTATGGCGAAACAGCTGGTCAGGCTTAGGGTAAGACCATCGCGAGATGGTCGCTCTTTCAAATACTATATAGATTACATTGATGGAAACGGCAGGAGACGGCAGTCTTCACTTGGCCATGCTGACAATAAGAAGGCCGAGAGACAGCGGGCCCAAAAGGAACGTAAACTTCGGATGGGAATAGCTGAGCCTGAATCGATGAGGCTCAGGGATTTCCTAGAAGACAGCTTGTCCAGGACTGGCAACCAAATCCGGGAAAGTACCCATGATGAATACCGATATGCCATGAATCACTTTATTGAAGTGGTTGGCAATATCGATTTTCAGCGGATAACACTGACCCACTGTGAGCTTTTCCGCCAAAAGTGCCTCGACGGAGGCAACTATCCCGCAACAGTAAAAAAGAAGCTGGCACACCTAAAGAGGATATTTAAACTTGCAGTAGACCGAAAACAGCTTGATGAAAATCCATTGCAGCATATTGCGATGCCAAAGTCAGCGAAGAGAAAAGTGGAAAAATACACCGCGGACGAATGCAAACGCATAATCAAAGCCGCCAGGGATACCCAGTATGATTTGAAGTGGGATATGCTGATTATCACTGCCTTGTGTACCGGTATGAGACGGGGAGAGCTTCTAAACTGCACCTGGTCGGATATTGACTTTGATGGGATGACCATGGAGGTTTCACCAAAGAAGATCACCGACTACACATGGGAATGGCTTATTAAGGACACAGACCGCAGGACACTGCCGCTTACGAAGAATGTCGTCCAGATGCTTGCCGACCATCAAACTCAGCAGCCGGAAGGCTGTCCCTATGTGTTCGTTCCACCGTCCAGGTATGACTATATCCAGCATCTGCGAAAGCAGGGGAAATGGTCACTCAGGGATTCCCGCCTGAAAGCGATAAATAACTTCTCGCGGAAATTTAATAAAATCCTGAAAAGGGCGGCTGTCAGGAAGCGGAAATTCCACTGTTTCAGGAACACGGCGATCACAAATTGGTTCATCAACGGCATGGAAGAATTTGATGTGATGACACTTGCAGGGCATGCAAATTTTTCTACTACGCATAATTATTACCTTGCTGTGGCGGATGACTTGGTGGACCGGGCAAGGAAGGCTGCTGAAGTATCTTTGACCCCAGATTTGTTGCGCACCTGTTGCGCGCCCCCCATTTTGGAAGAAGACAAAAAAAGCCAGCAATCACAAGTGACTGCCGACTAAAGACTTACCAAATGGGCAGGGGCGGATTTGAACCGCCGACACACGGATTTTCAGTCCGTTGCTCTACCAACTGAGCTACCTGCCCTTAACTCCTTCACATACAAGTGGTTACGCCAATAACACTATTCCTAATTACAACCCTGACTACGGCCAAATTGTTTGCAATATTAGAGTCTTGGTTGTGTTGTTTGCCTTTATAGTTGTAGTCAGGGGTATTAGCCATGGCAAAATCAAAATCCAAAGGAAAAAGACATTACGACAAATTTCCCCGACTTTATACAAAACGGGCCAATATTGCAAGAAAATTAAAGGCAAACTTTGCAATTTTGGTTCAGGCAAAATAAAACCCTTCAACGCTACCTTGACCAGGTAACTGATTTGCACGCAGCTCGCATACCAAAACCAGATTTAGCGGGTGAGGATCGCAAGCATCCCGAAGTATGTCGCAAGATGCCCTGTACCGGCTCGTTGGGAACATATCACCTTTATAGCCAACTTGCCCATAATTTTCTTGCAATAATGGCAGGCTGGATGTAATGTGAACGCTGATTTGGTTGTAATCAAGGCTGTAGCTGGGAAGTATTGCAATTCAATTAATATATATAACACCTTGACATAGAAGTAGTTACGCCAACGTAGCTCAACGGTAGAGCACTGGTTTTGTAAACCAGCGGTTGTCGGTTCGATTCCGACCGTTGGCTTTGTCTATTTGTAGATGTCTTAATTTGAGTGGTCGAATGGAAAAAGCAATAGAAAAAGCAAATGCTCTGGTAGAGGCGCTTGGCTATATCCGCAGGTTTAACGGCAAGATAATAGTCGTCAAACTTGGCGGAAGTGTCCTCGATGATATCGCTTTACAGAAGAAACTCCTTACGGATGTCGTTTTTATGGCGACCGTTGGGATGCGCCCGATTATTGTCCACGGCGGCGGCAAAGCGATTACACGAGCAATGGCCCAGGCCGGCCTGGAGCCGCAATGGGTCCACGGTCGCAGATATACCGACCAGCGCACTCTGACAATTGCAGAACATACGCTCGTTAACGATGTAAACAACCCGATATGCGAGATGCTGAAGGAACTGGGCTGCGATTCGATGGGCCTGCATTCACTGAGCAGTTGCGCTGTTTTCGCTGAGCCGCTGCGCCTAAAATCTGACGATGGACGGACGCTGGACCTTGGACTGGTAGGTCAGGTTAGCAGTATAAACTCAACACTGCTGACAACTCTGTGCGAAAAGGGTACAATCCCTGTGATTGCTCCGGTTGCTTCGGATAAGACCGGCGGAAAGTTAAATGTTAATGCGGACAATGCAGCAGGCAAAGTAGCGGCAGCGGTAAAGGCAGAAAAACTCGTAGTTGTAAGCGATACTCACGGGATACTAACTGACATCGACGACCCTGCCAGCCGGTTATCAAGTGTCAGCGAATCGCAGATAGAGAAGATGCTTGCCGATGGAATAATTACTTCGGGTATGAAACCGAAGGCAAAAGCCTGCATCGATGCTCTAGCTGGCGGTGCGAAAAAGGCACACATTATTGATGGCAGGATTGAGCATTCTCTATTGCTGGAAATATATACCGATGAAGGTATCGGAACTCAAATAGTTGAATAGTGTAACTGACAGGACAGGATAATGACTACACAGGAAACAATTGATATGTTTGGCAAGTATGTTATCGCCAATTACGGACGGTTGGACAAAGTGATTACGAAGGGTCATGGTAATTACTGCTTAGATGCAGACGGCAATGAAATACTTGATATGTTCCCCGGCTGGGCGGTAAGTGGAATTGGCCATTGCCATCCCAGGGTCGTCTCGGCCATACAGCAGCAGGCTGCGGAGTTGCTGCACATTGATAACACATTTTACATAGAAAAGCAGGGACGCCTTGCCAAGCTGCTTTCGGACCGTGCTTTTGGCGGTAAGAGTTTTTTCTGCAATAGCGGAGCTGAGGCAAATGAGGCTGCTATGAAGCTTGCCCGCAAGCACACTGCTAAGGAAAAGTATAAATTTATTACAGCCGAGTCCAGTTTTCACGGACGGTCTTTTGCCACGATAACCGCTACCGCCCAACCGAAGTATCACGAAGGTTTTCTGCCGCTGCTGGCGGGCTTTCAGTATGTGCCGTTTAATGATATCGATGCAATTGAGGAAGCGTTCAATGATGAGGTTGCCGCGGTAATGATCGAGCCGATCCAGGGTGAGGGCGGAATAAACATCGCCACGGAAGAATACATGCAGACAATTCGTCAGCTATGTGATGCCAACGGTGCGATTATGATTCTCGACGAGGTACAGACCGGTATGGGCAGAACAGGTAAGTGGTTCGGTTATCAGCATTATGATATTGAGCCGGATATAATCACCATGGCAAAGGCGCTTGGCGGTGGTGTCGCGATAGGTGCGATGATGGCAAAGCCTCACATAGCCGCCTCGCTTGTTCCCGGAAGTCACGCTTCGACCTTTGGCGGCAATCCGCTGGCCTGTGCAGCCGGTATTGCTGTTATTGAGGCGATAGAGGAAGATGGCCTGCTCGATAATGCCGTCAAAATGGGGCAGTATGCAAGAGACAGGCTCCAGCAGCTTGCTGACAAGTATCCGATTATCGACCATATCCGCGGCGTTGGCCTTATGATTGGTATTCAGCTAACCGCAGGCGGCGGCAATATCGTCAGCCGGTGTCTCGAAAATAATCTGCGGATAAACTGCACACACGATACCGTCCTGCGGTTTATGCCGTCAATGACAGTAACGGTCCAGCAGATTGACACGGCCGTAGAAATTCTTGACAATGTTTTAGCAACGGAAAATTAAAATGGAACATTTCCTGACAATTAACGAGTATTCAGCTTCGCAGCTCAAAGAGTTGCTAGCTCTCAGTGCCGACTTAAAAAAACTTTACAAGTCCGGCAAACGCGATACCTGTCTTGCGGGTAAGACACTTGTAATGTTATTTGAAAAACCGAGCACTCGTACCCGGATAAGTTTTCAGGTCGCTATGACCGATTTGGGCGGAAGCTCGATATACATCAAGCCGGAAGATATCGGAGGACTTGGCAAGCGCGAGCCGATAAAGGATACTGCACGGGTATTAAGTCGCTATTGTGACGGAATAATGGCAAGAACATTTTTGCACGAGGCGATTGTAGAGTTGGCTCAATACTCAACCATCCCCGTCATAAACGCTCTTTCGGACTTTTCTCATCCATGCCAGGCAATGGCCGATGCACTCACGATTCAGGAGCATTTTGGGAAATTACAGGGCATAAAAGTATCATTCGTTGGCGATGGAAATAATAATGTAGCTCGTTCGCTTGCATTTGTATCATCTATGCTTGGTATGAAATTAACTATCGCTTCACCAAAGGCTCATGAGTTGGATGCAAAATCGCTTGCGATCGCAAACGAAACTTCACCCGGCTCTGTAGTTCAGATTAATGACCCTAAAGAAGCAGTCGCCGACGCCGATGTCATTTATACTGATACTTGGGTAAGTATGGGCAAGGAGAATGAAAAGCAAAAACGAATTGCCGAATTTTCCGGTTTTCAGGTAAATTCCGAACTGCTCAAATCCGCGCCTGCTGCCGTTAAGGTTATGCATGACCTGCCGGCCTATCGCGGCTTTGAGATTACTGATGAGATAGCGGAATCGCCAAACTCGATTATATTCGACCAGGCCGAGAACCGGCTACACTTCCAGCGGGCACTCTTAAAAAAGCTCTTGGCCTGATGAACCCCTATTGCGGCAGGGGGGCCGATATGCTGATCTAAGGTGCTTTATTCGGATCGTTCAGCCAGCCATGCCGCGGCGGCATTCTGTTATTCTTTTGTTTGAGCGTCATTCTCAGGGTTTTCGACCACGGAAGATTCGACCACCTTGCTGCCCGGCCGCCTGACGCGAGATTTTTTTTCTCTGCCATTTAACGCACTTTTTCTGCCAAGCCGATAGAAGTATCCGCACACCCACCATAGGCACAACGCAAAGACAAGAAATCGAAAAACCGTTACCATTACAAAACCCGTTCAACTAACACATTTGCTTCTGCACGCCCCGATTATACAGCATAATATCTGTAACACAAGGCCGAATAGCCACATAAATACCAAACAGAACAGTTGCCTTAAAAGCCGCTGCCGTGTATAATCCAGCCTGTGTGTTGAAATTGACGGGTGTTAAGAATTAAGAAAGGAATGAGAAAAAATGGATGATATCAAAATATTCACCACACCCATTCTGGATGGGATTAAAATTAGTGAGTACAGGGGTCTTGTGATTGTTCGTAATGTAAGAGCGGTCAATATCATCAGAGACTTTCTTACCATATTCCGTGATATTTTCGGCGGCAGGTCGGGAGCGTATCAGGAGGTCATGAAGTCAATGCAGGATGATGTTATCGCCGAAGCCAAAGAAGAAACCGTCAGGCTGGGTGGAAATGCAATTGTTGGCTTTACTCTCGATTACGACAATGTTGGTTCTAAAAGCAAATCACTCTTGATGGCTTCGGCTAAGGGCACAGCGGTCGTCATAGAATAAAAACGGACTCTTGCCGGTTTATCCCCTTAGAGTTTTATTGCTGAACAAATTTCTGAAAAAATAGTTGACAGCATATCCCTCTTGTGATAGAATATGCGGATATGCACAGATATGCAGATATATAGGAGTTTTTTGTGGAAAATGAAGCTGCTTTTTTTAAGGTGTTGGCTGAACCGACACGACTTCGGCTGATGGTTTTGCTTTCGATACAAGGCGAGACCTGTGTTTGTAAATTGGGCCAAGCCCTTGATGTACCTGACTTTAAGGTTTCGCGTCATCTTGGTATTATGCGTTCGGCTGGTCTGGTAGAGGCACGCCGCGAGGGGACATGGATGCATTATAAGCTCTCAAATGCCCGCAATAAGCTGGAAAAGTGCCTGCAGCAATGCTTTGGGGAATGCCTGGCAGCACACACTACTGTTAAGGCTGATTTGAAACGCTTATCGAAAGCAAACTGTAAATAATAAATTATATAAGAAAGGAAATGACAATGGTAGAAAATGACAATTCTGATAAGGCAGGACAGGAAAATATTGACGATTCACAAAAATGCGAGGGCACCTGCTGCGATTCCGCTGGCCGCAAATACAATAAAATGAAATTAGTGGTGTTTGCTATTATTGTGATTACCGCTGGGATAGTTCTGGCACATTCCCTTATGAAAGAATCAAATGCTGCAAACGATGATACACAACAATTCTTTGCCACTCTTGCCCAGGGGAATAGCTGTGAGATCTCTCCACAAATAAATGCCGCGACAGATGCTGAGATGAGTATTGAGGCATCCGACAAAACTGAGCTGACTTTGTGGGGGGCACAACTGGATTCTCTTGTTTCTCTCAACAAGGTGGCAGCAAACACCGATGCAGTTTTCGTCTTTCTTGCTGCCGAGGGCCAACAAAATGAACAAGCTATAACCAGAGAAATTGAAGCTGCAGCTCAAAAAATCATGTCAAATGGAAGTAAGATCTCTGCTTTCAGGCTAAAGAAATCTGCTCCTGATTATGCTCAGTTGGCAAAGCAGTTTTCCGTTCCCAGCGTAATCGCTATGGTAAAAGGAGGTGGAATGAGTGCTGTTTCAGGTGAGATCAACGAAACGAAACTGGTTCAGGCATTTGTAGCGGCATCAAGACCGGCTTCGGGTTGCGGTCCTGCTGGTTGCGGTCCTTCAGGTTGCGCTCCCGTAGGCCCCAGAAAGTAAGTGTAGAAAACAATGGAATGGATTCAATCAATAACCGAATGGGCTAAAACCCTGTTTGAGCAGACCGGATATCGGCCTGCCGCTTTGCCGTTGGCTTTTCTTATCGGGCTGCTTAGTGCTGTAGCTAGTGCGTGTTGTACACTTCCGGTGTTAGGGGCAATAGTCGGCTTTTCTGGAACACAAAAAAGAAGTGGACGAAAGTCAAATTTACTTGCGGCACTCTTTTTTATGTTAGGAACAGTTGCGGCACTGGTTGTTCTTGGAAGTGTTGCAGGATTTATAGGGCAGGTTGCTCAAAGTGTATTGGGAAAATACTGGAAAATTTTCGCAGGGCTGATAGCAATCTTTGTCGGCCTTGGCGCACTTAACCTGCTGCCATTTAAGTTGCCGCAAAGCAAAACTTCTGAAAAAAGATCGAAACCTCAGGGACTTCTCGCCCCGGCAATAGTCGGCTTCATTATGGGCGGAGGAGTTAGTGTCTGTTCACTGGCCTGTAATCCGGGAATTTACATTGTCTTAGGGGTTGCCGTCCTGCAGGGATACACCTTATGGGCAATGGCTATACTAGCAGCCTATGCGATTGGATTCAGTTTGCCACTGGCCGCTATTATGTTGGGAGTTTCCTTTGGCTCATCGGCTATCAAGGCCAGGAAAGCCGAGGTTGCTATAAGAATTACCGGCGGAGTCCTTCTTGTTGTTGCGGGCTTTTACTTCCTCGGAACATTCTGAGTTAATAAAACGAAAGACCGGAAAAGTGAATAGAACTGAATTAGAGTTTATAACGCACAAAGGTCGTCAGATTCAGCAGGTGCCGACAGAACTATCCCGGACGGACCGGCTTGGTCATTGGAAAGCCCGCTGGGGGCTTGGGCGGATGAAGTATATGGTTGAGCCGGGAATCTATGCCGTTGGAAATCCTGATAGTGATTCACCTGTTTTCGTTTCAGCCAACTATAAGATGAGTTTCGACTGTCTGCGAAGTCAGTTAAGCGGCCAAAATGGATGGCTTTTGGTATTGGATACACAGGGTATTAATGTCTGGTGTGCAGCCGGCAAGGGAACATTTGGCACCGATGAATTGGTAAGCCGGATAGAGAATGTGGGACTTGTTGAAATTGTAAATCATCGAACCCTGATAGTACCCCAATTAGGTGCAACCGGAGTCAGTGCCCATGAGGTTAAGCAGCAAAGTGGTTTTCGTGTGGTATATGGTCCAGTGCGAGCCGAAGACCTGCCCGCTTTTCTTGATGCCGGTATGAAAGCCGACAACCGGATGCGGCGGATGAATTTTACTCTGTGGGATCGGACGGTACTTATACCGGTGGAAATAGTGATGTGGAGTAAATACGCGATATTTGTGGCGGTTAGTTTATTTCTGCTGGCAGGATTGAACAAAGGAGGTTATTCAATTTCCCTTGCTGCTAATGATGGATTGGCCAGTGCGATATTATTACTGGCCAGTTTTTTAGCCGGTGCCATTTTTGGGCCAATGCTGCTGCCATGGCTTCCGGGACGAGCGTTTTCAGCAAAAGGATTATGGATCGGATTAGCGGCGGCACTGGGATTATGGTTCTTTAACTTTAAATCTTTCGACACTTTTGCCTGGCTGCTGATCATACCTGCGGTAACCAGCTTCGTAGTGATGAACTTCACCGGTGCCTCAACGTATACCTCGCTGTCGGGCGTCAGGCGGGAAATGCGAATTGCCGTTCCCCTGCAATTACTCTGTGCCATAGCTGGGGTAGGATTATGGCTGGCTGGGCGGTTTGTTTGATGAGAACAGGGAACTGAAAAATGGTAAATTTACGATACTTAAAAAATGTAACAACATTACAACTCGATACAGAAAAGTGTATCGGTTGCAAAAAATGTACAGAGGTTTGTCCGCATGGCGTTTTTATGATCGCCGATGGTAAAGCGCAAATCGCCGACAGTGGCGCTTGTATGGAGTGTGGAGCGTGTGACAAAAACTGCCCCACCGAAGCAATTTCAGTAAGATCCGGAGTCGGTTGTGCCGCGGGAATAATATTCGGGGCACTCAAGGGGACCGAATCGACATGCGGGTGTACAGAAGATACCTCTTGCTGTTAGCTTTTGCCTGCTCGGAATATTTTAGACTGAATGTACGAAAAAGTAATTTTATTTGAGGTAAGAAGATGACTAAAATGGAAAATGAAAAGAAAAAAGGTTTTTTTGCAATGATGTGGGAATCCATGACCAAGACCGGCTGCTGCTGCGGGCCGGGAGAATCTTGTTGTGGGCCTGCGAAGGAAGATGACAATAAAACCGTTGAGAACGAGAACACAAAAGAATCTGATAACTGAGAATATACTATGACAAAACAACACGATTCCAGCCCTGCTAAATATCGGGAAATAGCGGTGCTAAGTATCGTCCCCGGTATTGTCGGAGTTCTTATTATAACAAGCTGGGCCTTTGCCCACTTCAATATCGGTCCGAATTATCTTAACGCCGGGCTGGCACTTTTCGCTACTCTCTTCGGCGGTTATCTGCGATTCGTTGCGGGCTTTAAGGACATCTTCCGTCGGAAAATAACCGTTAATGTTTTTGTTACGGTTGCCCTTATCGCCACAATTGCCATCGGCCAGTTCCGAGCGGCGGCGATCGTTGTATTTATTATGTCGGTCGCGGGCGCATTGGAATCCTACACTCTCGGCAAAACACGAAGCAGTATCAGGAATTTGCTGGACCTTGCGCCTAAAATGGTAACCTTGAGGCGCGGCCAGGAAGAAGTTTCTATACCCGCCAATGACATCGAAGTCGGTGATGTGGTTATCGTCAGGCCGGGCGGACGCATCGCGGTTGATGGAGTTGTTATAGCGGGGGCAAGCAGTGTTAATCAGGCACCGATAACCGGTGAATCGATGCCGGTAGAGAAATTCAAAGGCAGTGAGGTCTTTAGCGGAACTTTGAATGAAACGGGCCGGCTTGAAATTAAGACTACCAAAGCTGGCGACGATACTACTTTGTCCAGAATAGTTCACCTCGTAGAGCAGGCACAGGGAACGAAGGCGCCAATTCAGACTATCGCCGATCGCTTCACCGTCTGGTTTTTGCCAACGGTGCTGGTGCTGGCAGTTATAGGCTTCTTAACATCTGGCGATGTCGAGGTTGCAGTATCTGTTCTTCTGGTAGCCTGCCCATGCGCCTTTGCTATCGCGACACCAACAGCAGTAACAGCAGGTATCTCAAATATGGCTCGGCGTGCTGTGCTTATCAAGGGAGGGGCATTTCTTGAGTTAGCCAGGAAGATCGATACCCTTGTGATGGATAAAACGGGCACCTTCACATTCGGCAGGCCGAAGGTTGTCAGCGTAATTGCCTTTGGGGGCCAATCGGAAAACGATGTTTTGCAAACGGCTGCGATTGCTGAGAAGTATTCGGAACACCCGCTGGCCAGGTCGGTAATGGCTCTGGCCAAAGAGCGCGGTATAGAAACAGCAGACCCCGATGAATTTAATATTGAGATCGGAATGGGCGTAAAGGCTCGGTACAATGGCAGGGATATTTTTGTGGGCAAAGAAGATTTTTTGCGTGCCGAGGGTATCCTGATCGATACAGACATCCAGCAGATCGTTAAGGAGCAGACTCATCAGGGCAGAGGAGTTATTCTTGTGGCAAACGATAAACATCTCGCCGGCTTAATTGCTATTGCCGATGAAATTCGCCCGCAGACACGTCAGGCTATTGTGTCACTGAAAGCAATGGGAATAAAAAATATCACGATGCTTACCGGGGACAACCAGAGGGTTGCCGCCTCAGTTGCCGAGCAGATTGGTGTAGATGATTTCAAAGCTGAACTTCTGCCTGAAGATAAACTGCAGTTCATTAAAACACTGCAAAGCCAGGGACATCTTGTCGGCATGATCGGTGATGGCATTAACGATGCACCGGCACTGGCATTAGCTGATGTGGGTATTGCTATGGGGACAGCAGGAACAGATGTAGCAATCGAAACCGCGGATGTAACATTAATGAACGATGACCTCTCGCGGATCGTTGAATTTATGGAAATGTCAAAAAAAGTCCTCCTTCGTATCAAACTTAATATCTTCTTTTCCATCATATATAATGTGGTTGGTCTTGGGCTGGCCAGCTTCGGAATGCTGACACCTGTTTTGGCGGTTATCTTTCAGGAGGCGGGGTGTGTTACAGTTGTTTTCAGCTCGGCACTTCTGTTGTGGGCAAAAACCGACTCTGGAGTATCTTGATGGACGCTAAAGGTGAATGGAAAAAACTGGCTGTTATCGTCGCGGTATTTGTGGGCTGTTTTTATCTGCCGGTAGGATTGGTCCGTTTCAACGCCGCAATTATGGAATCTCTCCATTTGGTCAAGTGGTATGCAAGGGAACATGTTCTGCTTTGCCTGGTGCCGGCGTTTTTCATTGCAGGTGCAATTTCAGTATTTGTAAGTCAGGCTTCGGTGATGAAATATCTTGGTGCAAGGGCTAATAAGGTTCTGGCTTACGGAGTTGCAAGTGTCTCCGGAACGATCCTTGCCGTTTGTTCATGTACGGTGCTGCCTTTATTTGCCGGCATATACAAAATGGGCGCGGGACTTGGCCCTGCCGTCGCATTTCTATATTCCGGCCCTGCCATAAATGTACTGGCGATAATTCTAACCGCTCGTATCCTTGGCCCCGAGTTGGGAATTGCCCGTGCAGTCGGTGCGATTGTTTTCAGTATCGTCATCGGTCTTATCATGCATCTTATTTACCGCAAAGAAGAGGCCCGAAAGGCCGATACACAGGTCGCTATCCCAGCCGCTGACCAGCGAAGGTCGCTTATGCAGACAGGTATATATTTCGCCGGTATGGTTGGTATTCTCATCTTTGCAAACTGGGCTAAACCGACCGCTGATGCAGGAATATGGTTTCAAATACATTCCGCAAAATGGATAGTTACCGGTGTTTTTGGGATAGCGTTGATCATTATGCTGGCAGGGTGGTTCAGTAAATCCGAACTCGGCCAGTGGGTTGGAGCAAGCTGGGGGTTTGCAAAACAAATCCTCCCCCTTCTTCTGGGCGGCGTACTGATTGCGGGTTTCCTTCTCGGAAGGCCGGACACTGATGGCATCATACCATCGGCATGGGTAATAGAGGCGGTTGGCGGTAATTCGATACGGTCCAATCTGTTTGCTTCCATCGCCGGTGCTTTTATGTACTTTGCGACACTTACTGAAGTACCTATTTTGCAGGGTCTTATCGGTGCTGGAATGGGCAAGGGGCCTGCACTGGCGTTGCTTTTGGCAGGGCCGGCTCTGTCGCTGCCCAACATGCTCGTAATTCGTTCTATAATGGGAACGCAGAAAACAATAGTTTTTGTTTTGCTTGTGGTTATAATGGCTACGATTTCAGGGATTATTTTTGGCGCGTTTTTTGGGATATAATTAAAAATGGACAATAGTTTTGATAACAACACCGCTTCGGCCAGCGGAGAGAAAACCAAGGGACTCGGTATCTTTGAAAGATACCTGACATTATGGGTAATCCTGTGCATTGTCATTGGTATTGTTCTTGGCAAGACCGCACCGTCCTTCGCCGGTTTCCTTGACGGACTTGCAATATATGTTGGCAATGCACCGGTTGTATCGATTCCGATAGCGATATGCCTGTTCTTTATGATGTACCCTATTATGGTTAAGATTGATTTTGCCGAGGTACTAAGGGCCGGCAAGAGCCTCAAGCCAGTTGGCTTAACATTGTTTATCAACTGGGCCATCAAGCCGTTTACCATGTATCTGATATCGGTTTTTTTTCTTGGCACAGTCTTCTACGGTATGATCGGACCTGACGCGGTTGACCTTCTCAAAATGCCTTTCGGCCTTGATTTACCTGTTGGTGCCTCTTATGGAGTAGGAACGGTTATACAGGTCGAAGGTATCAAAATGCTTCAGGTGCCGCTTTGGCGGAGCTATTTGGCTGGATGTATCCTTTTGGGCATCGCTCCATGTACCGCTATGGTTCTTGTCTGGGGGTATCTGGCTAAAGGAAATGACGGCCATACACTGGTAATGGTAGCAATTAATTCACTGGCTATGCTGTTTTTCTACGGACCGTTAGGCGGATTCCTGCTTGGTATAGGCAGACTGCCCGTCCCATGGCAGGCACTGCTGCTTTCGATTGCGATATACGTGGCCTTACCGCTGACAGCGGGATATTTTTCACGAAGATGGCTTATTGCATATAAGGGCCGCACCTGGTTCGAGGAAAAATTCCTGCATATTCTAACACCGGTTACTATCATTGCATTGCTTGTAACACTGGTTTTGTTGTTCTCATTCAAAGGTGAGATTATCCTTTCAAATCCGTTAACTATTTTGTGGATTGCGATTCCTTTGTTCATTCAGACCTGTGTAATCTTTTTACTTGGCTATGGTTTGGCAAGAATATTAAAGCTTAGCTATAAAGATGCTGCTCCATCTGCGATGATAGGTGCTTCTAACCATTTCGAGGTAGCCATAGCAACATCTGTAATGCTCTTTGGCCTGTCGTCAGGTGCGGCTTTAGCTACCGTTGTCGGCGTGCTTATAGAAGTACCTGTAATGCTCATGCTCGTCCGTATATGTCTCAGGACACAAAAATGGTTTGGGCCGGATCAGGATAAAAATATTGCTGTCGAAAAAAATGTTGTTTAAAAAGTTTTACTGGAGACTGTGGCAATGAAAAAATTACAGATTTTGGGTACAGGCTGTCCCAAGTGCAAAAAATTAGCAGAAAACGCCGCCGCCGCTGTCGAGGCGATAGGGGGCGAATATGAAATTGAGAAGGTTACAGATATTAACGAAATAATGAAATTCGGCGTTATGATGACCCCGGCATTAGCAGTTGACGGCGAAATAAAAGCGGTTGGAAAAATCATCTCTGTGGAAGAAATTAAAAACTTAATTCAATAAAGAAAGGAGCTTCGCCATGGAAGAAAAAAGAAATGTGTGTAGTGGTGGCCCTAAACTGATCTTTGCATGTAGTGGTGCCGCAGATGTGGGAGCTATTTCAGATCAGGCAGCACGTAAATTGACCAGTGACGGTGTTGGACAGATGTTCTGTCTGGCAGGAATCGGCGGCAGAATAGAGGCGATTATGCAGAAATCTAAGACTGCATCACAGATTCTGGCTATTGACGGTTGTGGTCTTGATTGTGCAAAAGAAACACTTGCTAATGCCGAAATTCACAATTTTAAGCAATTACGAGTAACTGACCTTGGCCTGGAGAAGGGCAAAAGTCCGGTTAATGAAGAAAATATCAACAAGGTGGCAATTAGAGGCCGGAAGATATTGCAAAATTGATTGCTTAACCCGAATTTGGTTACATATAAGGTGAATGAATTATGAATAAGACCGCAAAGATTGTTATCGTTTTAGTTTTGGCACTCGCTGTCGCAGCGGCAATTGCTCTCAAGCAAAAGCCTGGTTCGTATCCCGCGGTCGCCATTGAATCTAACGGCCTGCCCACCATGATTGATTTGGGTTCATCGACTTGTATCCCATGCAAAGCGATGGCACCTATTCTGGAGCGGCTCAAAAAGGAATATGCCGGAATTTTCAATGTAGAGTTTATTGATGTTCGACAAAATCCTGATGCGTGGGAAAAATATGGTATCCGTGTAATTCCGACCCAGATATTTTTTGATGCTGATGGTAAGGAGCGTTTTCGTCATGAGGGTTTCTTTTCCGGTGAGGACATTCTATCAACATGGAAAAAGCTTGATATAGATGTCACCAAAAAGCAGGAACAGGAATAATGGAGCAGCTTTTTACCAATTTAAGCCATGCAGTCGAAGGCACTCCCTTGATAGCGATGGCTGCGGCTTTAATTTGGGGAGTGCTCAGTATAATTCTAAGTCCGTGTCACCTTGCCAGCATCCCTTTGATTGTCGGATTCATTGATGAGCAGGGCAAGATCTCGACTAAGCGGGCATTTTTGATTTCCTTTCTGTTCGCCCTTGGAATTTTGGTTACGATTGGGGTAATTGGCGGTATTACTGCTGCCGCTGGCCGTATGATTGGTGATGTCGGCAGTTTCGGATATTATTTTGTCGCGATAGTTTTTTTCATCGCGGGCCTGCATCTTCTCGATGTCATACCGATGCCATGGTCCGGTCCCGGCCGGGTCGGGATGAAACGAAAGGGACCGCTTGCCGCATTCATTCTTGGCCTGGTATTTGGCATTGCTCTTGGGCCGTGTACATTTGCGTATATGGCACCGGTAATTGCGATCGCCCTGAAAAAAACTTCAGATGGATTATTATTTTACGGGGTCTCTTTACTGACAATTTACGGAATAGGACATTGTTCCGTTATTGTGTTGGCAGGAACATGCACCGGATTACTACAGAGTTATATGAACTGGAACGAAAGGTCAAAAGGTGCTATAATTCTGAGGAAAGTTTGTGGAATATTGATATTGATTGCAGGTATCTATCTTATTTATATTGCCACATAGCATTGACTCACCGGTACAGTTCAACCGGAGACTAAGCGGTATATTGGAAAATTTTGACTCAAAAAACTAACATTTTTGGCAAATCTAAAATCAAAGGAATGCCTTAGGTGAAATACATCTGTAAAATAGTTTCTGTTTTAATTATATGCAGTCTTGCAAGTGGACTCATCCACGGTGATACAACCGGTTCTTATGATGTCTATCATGGTATGAGTGATGCCTCTGCCGCTGTTTCGTTTGGCAAGAACCTGCTTGCGGTAGCCGATGACGAAAACAATGTACTGCGAGTCTATAAAATCGATCATACATTGCGACCGATATATTCATTTGATTTGACTTCATTCATTTCACCTGCACCAGACTACCCTGAAGCTGATATTGAAGGTGCAACTGTGGTCGGCAATCGCGCCTACTGGATAACTTCTCACGGCAGATCCAGAAGTGGTCAGATACGAGAAAGCAGATATAGATTTTTCGCAACCTCGGTTAATGTGTCAAGCGACGGCGTTACGATTACACCTTTTGGCATCCCATGCAGTACTCTAATACATGAGATGATAAAATCCAAAACGACTCAGTTTTTGCCTCTTAACAGCGTAACCAGGCTCGATGCAGAAAAACTTAAAAAGAAAGAACGAAAAAAACTTGCACCCAAAAAAGAAGGATTGAATATTGAGGGTTTATGTGCCGCTCCGGACGGAAAAACTCTTTATATAGGATTTCGAAATCCTCTGTTTTATAACAGTGCCGCCTCTGAAAAAATGGCAATCATTATACCTTTGAACAATCCCAGGCAGGTAATTGAAAAGGGTCTGTTACCGATATTTGGTTCGCCAATTCTGCTGAGTCTGGATGGCCTCGGTATCAGGAGTATGGAGTATTCGCATTTCCACAAGTCATACTTTATCATTGCCGGCCCGCAAAACGAAACGCCGGATTTTGCTTTGTACCGCTGGTCAGGTAAAAAAGAAGAACGGCCGAAACGGCTAAATAAATTTTCGGCAAAAAATAATTTTACTCCTGAGGCATTGGTTGTTTTCGAAAATTCCGGTAGATTGCTCGTACTCAGCGATGATGGAAGTATTACCATAGATATATCGAAACCATCTGATTGCCAGGAGGGTAAGGCCGACAGTAACGGAAAATGCCTGAATAAATATCTATCTGACCAAAACAAAAAATACTTTAGAGCCATGTGGCTGGATATAGGAGATGGTTTTGAAAAAAGCAAAACTAAACCTGATTATTGATGCACTATTGCTTCTGGCTCTCGCTGCGATTGCAGGGATTGGACTTTTAATAAAAACCGCCCTTGGCGGATAATTCATTGTAGGAAAAAAGATTGCATTCTAAACCACTGTTTCGTAAAATACGGAGGATAGGGCAGGGATTATATCTGTTCTTTTGCCGATGTAGCTCAACGGTAGAGCACAGCTTTCGTAAAGCTGAGGTTGAGGGTTCAATTCCCTCCATCGGCCTTGTGGATATTGACGAGAAATATAATTCACTGCGGTCAATTCTCGAAGCTCTCGGCAGGGCGGTGATAGCCTATTCCGGCGGGGTGGATAGTACATTTCTGCTAAGGGTTGCCGTCGATACGATGGGGGCGGAAAATGTAATTGCGTGCATCGGTGTCAGCCCATCGCTTGCTGACAGTCAAAAGACAATCGCTCTCGAAACGGCAGAAGCCATCGGGATAACCGTTCGGCAGATTCGGCTGGACGAGCTTGACGATAAGAACTATTCGGCTAACAATGCCGACCGCTGTTTTCACTGCAAATCACATCTTTACCGCTCGCTCGTTGAAATCGCAAAGGCAGAGGGAATCGAACATATACTTTGCGGCAGTAATCTCGATGATGAAGATGATTTTCGGCCCGGCAACCGTGCGGAGCGGGATTTTGGTATTCGTTCGCCGCTGGCCCAGGCCCGGCTTACAAAAGCCGATATCCGCCAACTTAGCAGAAACCTCGCCCTTGCCACCGCCGATATGCCGGCGTCGCCATGCCTTGCCTCTCGGATAAGCTATGGCCTTGAAGTAACCGCCGAAAGGCTCAATCAGGTCGAAAAGGCCGAGGATTTCCTGAGGTCGCTGGGATTTGTTGAATTTCGCATTCGCCATCACGGAGATATTGTGAGGATAGAAGTTGCCGCAGAAGATATAAAAAAAGTCGTCGAGGAGCCAAACAGGGTGGTAATAGTGGAAAAACTTAAATCACTCGGTTTTAAGTTTATAACCGTTGATATGCAGGGCTTTCGCAGCGGTGCGCTGAACGAGGCCCTTACGGAAGATGAAAAAGAGAGTTTGGTTTGATGATTAACATATTTTACCGGTTGCCGCAGATGCAAAGATAAAAACAGATACGGTTTACTACCGTGGGTCAGGCACCGGATGCAGGGCGACTATTTTGGGTTTATCTGACGGCAAATAGACGCCGGTTCTGTCAAGGATTGCCATCATTCTCTTTTGCGGTCCATCGATGCCGAGACGAACGAGTATGTAGGCGGTGAATACATCGCTGCGAACTGTGAAGATATTCCCAACGCGCGAGAGTATCCAGTGCTTTTCCTCGAAGTCTTCTCCCATTTCACTGTCACCCACCTGCTCACAGGGGTCGGCAAACTGGTTGAACCCCGGAACTCCGAGCAGGTCGTTAGGGTCGTTATATGCACCGCTGATTTCTCGATGGTTTATGATTTCAATTGCAAGGTCGTTACAGTCCGGGCTCCACGAGGCAACCGGCGGAATAGCGGCACGGATTACTTCCATCGTCGCGGTGTTTATATTTATCCTGCCGGGCAGTGTCCCCTCATCACGATTCAGCAGGGATACATAGCCCAGCAGTTCGGGATTTTCATCTATATCAAAACGAATCTCGCTTTCATTACCCGAGGCAGCCGCAATCTTGGCGGTGATGGTATTCGGGTCGGTTCCACCTTTTTCATTGCCGATAAACAAAACCCTCTCCAAATCCAGAACCGTCGCCAAATCCTGATCATTATTCGCCACCGGCATCTGAAAACCTCTGGCGCCAGCAGGGCTGACATTATTGGCTGATCCCAATGTCGGGGTAGCATCGTTTATATAATTACCCATGTCGGCAAAACGCCACTTCGTATCGTCCCGCTTGCTGGAGTGTTGGCCAGCTCCGAACGGAATTTGACTTGGCAGTGTTTTGTCAACGGTTATGAACTGGCCTGTGTTAGCAGGATCTGGCCGTTGCAGTTTGACTACATTGTCAACCGACGAAAGACTTAGACCGGAAATTTCATAAGTATCAGTACCAGTGGCCGGTACAGAACTATCCGAACGAAAGACGGCACGGCCTGGATCAGTACCGGAACCAGCCTCAGGTACAGTAGAGGCTGGAGGGAAAAGGTAAACAGAAGACCCAGGAGCCTCACCTATTTCAATTCGCCAATTTTTTTCAGGGTAAGCCAAATCTCTTAAATCTATAGGCTGATTATAGTGGTTACATAATTCTATGGCAAATTTCTCTGTTCCGGTCACATTATCATAATCACGATAAATTTCTGAGATAAACGGTTGGCGTTCGTAGCCATAGACCGTTTCGTCAGGGTCATCCACACCGAGGCCGAATTCATAAGGGCTTAATGTTGCCGGAGCCGGATCGCCAATGTCTATTGTCCCGCCGCTAACTTCGGAAATTAAAAATCTTATGAGTCTTCTGTTGATGAAGGTTGGATTTTCGTTTGACTGGCTATAGGGAGGATCAAAGAAAGGCCCTTCCGTGGTAGGGTTGATGTCATCTACGAAGTCTATCATATTCGCAACGACTTGTGCGCTTCGCCGAGCGGCCTGTTTGTAATCCTCCGTTGGATAGCGATTAAGAAAATACGCCCTGAATGCATAAAGCAGATGAAGAATTTTCTTTCTGCTCTCCAGCGTATTTGAATTTATACCACGAATATCGGCAACACCCCTGTAAGGGATAAAAACATCGCCTGCCTGTCTAAGTATAGCCTCAGACGGATACGGCCGGCGAATATTCCGAACGAAACTGTAAAATGTGCACACATGCCGACGGTCATACATGTACGCATCACATGGATCTCCACCGCTGTCTCTATCAAAATTGCAAGGATCCATCCGCCTCTGCCATTTCCATTCTTTAAAGTCATCGTCATCGAATGGTATTCTTTTGACCCTTAACTCAGAATACCCCCCGCCGACAAATTCACCTCGTCCAAAATCAAAAGTATCATAAGCAACAGCCTCATCCTCAGAAGTAGCCACGAAATCCTCTCTCTCAAAACGTGCTATTACCTGACTGGTCAGCAGGCACCTGTTACGGATTTCCAGTTCATCGCCTATGTCAAATGGCGAATACTCCGGTCCTGGGTTCTCGATATTCATTATAACATTCTTATGATAAAACTCAGCATCATGTTCACACGGATCCCTTGCCAGCCGAATCCTGTCAGGAAAACCTCTATCTCTTCCGCGGAGGAACCGTTCGTAATCGACCGATGACAGATACTTTCCCTCGCTCGGCTCTTTTATATCGTTTGTGTGTGCGGTATTCACGTTAAGCATTGCGCAGTTATCTATAATCCTCACCGCCGCGAATACCGGCTGGCCTTTGGACCCTGTCATACCGGGCAGTCTTATCCACCTGCTGTCAGCAACGCCATCGCCGTCGGCATCGGCTGGGCAGCCGTAATTTACAACATTTGTGGGGGCAGATGGGTCGAATGTATAATCGATAATATCATCTGGTGAAATGATATGAGCAATAAGATTGTCAGGGCTGGCTACTGTCCCATTACCATCTATCCACCCATTGATCCCAAGCTCTGTCAAATAACCATAAATATCACTGATTCGCTGCCAACGATATTCGCAAGGATCTGCTGAATATTTCACGGGTTCTATCGATGCCAGCCATGGGTCGCTTGGGCCCGGGTGGTCATAGGGTTCATCGGAGCCGCCATCATTATTGACCATTTTACCATCGTTTCCGAACAGGTCGTCTGTCAGCACGGTCTTGATTTTGGCAAGGACGGTCTCAATGCCACTCTGGAGGTCCTTGTTATCCGCTATTGATTCCGTCGAGGCCAGGCTGAGCCGTGATGCCATTACGAACAGCGTACCAATAGTCGCCAGAAGCACCGTCAGTACGACCACAACGACAAGGGCCGAGCCTTTACCATTTGGCTGGCTGTAAGATTGTTTTTTTCTCAACTTCATAATTTCGTCTTTTACTTATCCAGATAAACTATATGCGTAAAGGTCTTACCTTCCGGAAAAACTCCAATCCTATCATAAAGCGTAAAGGTAAACTTAAACGCTCTGCCAAATCCGGGTATCTGGTTAAAGTGTGCCTCGTCAACTTCATTTGGAAGATACACGAACGGCGATCCATTCAAATATAACTCAATACCTCCATAGGTATCTGCCCCTGTTGTTCTATACGGATACAATATCTTCGGAAGATTGACTGCACTAATTCCGACACCGCCGGGAATAAAATCGGTATCTGACAAATCTCCGTCAGGGTCATTGTCAGGGTTAACTTGCGGCACCCATCGTCCAAGACCGTCGTGCCATCCCTGTATCGAAAATTCACCAACACCCTCACAGAACAATGAATGAATCGTACAAGGGTCGGCAGGATCAACTATAACGCCTTTGTCTTCATCAGGTATTGTCGGCAGAGTGCCACTGAGGTCAACGTTAACTCCAGATATTATTGTTAAGATAATCTCCTTTGCCAGAATCGGTAATAGTTTCCACCCCCCTAAAGTAGTTGTTTCATATTCAAGGCTGTAGTTACCATTTCTGAAATCCACTTCATCAAAAGGTGTCATAAACGGGAAAACTGGAAATGTCAGATCGCTGCTGTAGATATGCTGCGTCCTTGAAAGGATTCGCTCTGCCGGCTCCTGCAAGTGGGCAGGGGTCCCATCGGAATTTTTTGCGAGCATATAACATATCCTTGCGGTGTTTCCGAGAATGATATTTCTGTCCGGACCGGGGTGATAGCTGCTAAAATCGCCATTGGCAAAGAACATTATCCTGTCAAACCTTTCGAACCTGTCAACTATATCGTCTCCATCCTCGTCAACCCCTGCCATCCAAACCAAAAATATCTCGCCATCTTTTCGCAGGCCCGTGAAGTCGGCAGTCAGCTGGCCGGTGATGGCGCCCAGTTTAAGGGTGATTTCATTGGTGGCATCGGCGGTGCGTTTCGCATCCACTGCCGACGAAAAGACCACGCCGGAAGCCGCTAAAATGGCCGCAAGCAGCCCCATCGCAACCAGAAGCTCAGTTATTGTAAAGGCCCGTTTCATTACAAAATTTCCAAATTGGGTTTGTTTTGCATATTTTAGTTTTTTGGCTATTTATGTTCGTTTATAGTCAAATAAACGCACTAAAAGCCGATAATCCATTTCTGATAAATACCGACACATGGACACCTGCCGCCAATAATTGGCGCAGCTGGCGGAGCGTTCCTGACCGCAGGGGGAATTACCCAAACGGTTACATTGGTGTTGATAGGGAAATTTTCAAAAATCGCGTCGGCCAATGTAATATCAAAATCGACAGTATCCCGTTCAAGAACTGTTGTATGCCGGCCGGTACTGTTACCAACTACTACCGAACCTTCCGCGAAGTATTGCAAATAAGGAAATGATATATCAAGTTTATCGGCGTCCACAACAAGACCATCGATCGGAACCGGTTTGGGGTAGGGCATCGCTGTCCACTCGCCTGTCATCGGGTTATCACCTGTTGTCCAGTAAGGAAATTTTGCACCCGCATCGGCCTTTCTGCTGACAAGGACAGTTACCGGCACCAGTGTACCGTTTGGATCGCCGCATAAGGCCGACCAGAAATATCTTTTATCTTCCCAACTGATATTGTCAGCCGAGGGATAACCAAACTCCTCCTCGAATATGCACGGGTCTACTATGCCGCATGGATCATCTATTATATCATAGCTAAAATCATCCAGCCCGCTGCCAGCCAGGGCGGCCAGATTAACACCATATAGTCTGATCTTGGCGAATGCCTCGTCGGCGGCTATCGATGCGACCGTGCGTTCGGTTGCGGTTGCGGTCATCTTCATGCCGACTGGAAAAAGAGTTGCGATTAGCATAAATCCGATAGCAAGGATCCCGGCAGCCATAAGGACCTCGGTTAGCGAAAAACCGCTTTCAATTTTAAATTGTCGATTTGCGATTTTCAATTTGACACCATAAATCAGTGCCGACAAAGTCGGCCTCTATAGTTTTGCATTTTGATTTTTAATTTTTGAGTTATTTATTAATGATTTCGCCGGTATAGGAATTGACATACAAAACCTCAAGGACGCTCAGATAATCCGTCCACCTTGAGTCAGTATCAACCGCCGCAAAGGCCCGCTTATCATAAATAATAAAATGATTTCTGCTATTTTCAGGCCCAAAACCAACGGCCCAATAATCATCCTGAATAAACATTCCATACGGCACTGACGGCCGTGTAATTTTTGTATATGTATTAAAAACATCATCATTGCTTATCAGTACTGATTCTGATATCGGAGTTCTGCCATGCCTGTTTCTGACCCATACTTGATGTGTTACTAACTTGCCAGATTTTGAAAAAACTATTGAAAAAGTAGTCGCTTCTGCAAGTTCTTGTGGCTCATCGATAAGGCTATCTTCGTTAATAACTGTATCGCTGGTTACTGCTCCAAATCCCGGAACAAGAACTCTATCAACAAGATTTAAGTCCATTAAACCTACATTAGCAGGTAGTTTGATTGGTTTCAGTCCCTTAACCGCCCGAAATCCATTGACAAGTCCGGTGCCTGTAACCTCAGGGTCGGCATCAATTTCTTTGACCGTAGGGATATCGGAGGAGTCACGGATGATAAAAATCATATATCCTCTGCCGTTCTGGTCCTGTTGGAAGCGCAGGCCCGCATAGGCGCATTCCGGGTTTTTTATCGCAATTGCCCTGGCGTTGGACAGGGCGGCGCTTATAACATTCTTCAGACCCGCCGACGATTCAAACGAATCGATTATCTGCCTGGCGGCCGGAATGCCTATCCCGATGAGCAGCACTATCACAGATATTACTACCAGCATCTCTGAGAGCGAAAAACCGCCGGCAAATTTCAATACCGGAGCCACAAATTGTCGATTTGCGATTTTCAATTTAACTCCACGGATTTATTATTTCGCACTATCAAAATTGAACACATCATCGCCATTGCCGTACAGACCATCCGGCCCTGCCGACTGCAATATAAAGGTCTCCGCACGATAAGGACGGGCTGGAGAAGTAAAATTAGGATTCAAAGTCTGCCCGTAAAAATTTGCTATAGGATAATGCGAAAGTGAATTATCAAAAGGCAC
>SDBT01001273.1_pt1 | contig 43859 bp, 57 predicted proteins | sample 2277101 | NCBI WGS metagenome assembly SDBT01 (sample SAMN10404973, study PRJNA504765) | marine sediment metagenome | isolation source: marine sediment core GS10_PC15, 103 cmbsf | place: Arctic Ocean: Southern Knipovich Ridge | collected 2010
GGGTTCCAATGCTATTTTTATTCCAATATCCTCCCTATTGGCGTATCCTCACCAATATAAAGAATACCCGGAAACAGATAGTTCCCACCCACCCATCCAGAAACTGGGCCACGGCCAGCTCGGGAAGTTGCTGTTGGAGCTCCAGCAACCTCCCTAACTATTCAAAGGGGACACCAATTGAGAAGTCAGGGAACCTCCATATTGAAGAGGGCTCTATTCTCTGTGTAGTTCAGTACTTATGGTATGGGGTTAGTGGTCTTTTTTTGTTTACTAGTAAGTCATGAAAGTATAGTAATTGTAAAGTATTTAGAATTAGAAGATCACGTATTAACTTTTTATTTTATCTAGTTTCCTAGTACAAGGAAAACAAATATGGGAAATGAGTGTCTTTCGTAGTTCCGAGTGACTACCTGTAACTACTTTACAATTCACGTATTAAATTACAAGTGCTGTACGGAGCAGGCCGTATGCTGTTTTCTACGAATTTTTGACTATTCTACTTTACACTGTGCGTTTTTTACTCTATGAATATGTTGTAGAAACATTGCGCAATACGTAATACGGCCTTGTTGCGTAAGCACTTACAGACAATACCGTATTATTTCCGTACACTACGGCTTACGCAGCAAGCATTTGTACCGCCATCCCAGTTTTTTGGCATTATTTTATTCCGCATTTAATAAAAAGACCAAAGAAAGAGCGAAAAACTTTAGCTTTTTCAAGCAACTTTTTTATTTCTATGGGAGCAGATCACATAGTAATATATTGTGTATTGAAAGAAAGGACGAAAGATGCAGAAAGGTACGAAGCATACAGATGAAAGCCGCGCTCGTATACGAGATACGAAAGTCCTTAGGTTAAAAAGAGAACGTGCGGCGTTGAAGGTTGCTAGGGCAATGTGTAAAGGTAAGTTTTCTGAGGCAAAGGATCTAGTTAAAAGGTTTTCCAGTTTGTTCGAGGAAAGTCAATGAAGAAAAGAATAGTAGAGCTGAATGTCTCAGAACCAGATGGCGTTGGTGGATATTACCTGAAAAAGCGCTTTGTTCATGCTAAGAGAGAGCTGACATTGAGACGGTTTAATGGAGAGTGGATGTACTGGGAGGACGGGAGATATGCGGTTTTGCCTAATGAAGTTTTTAGAAGTCTGCTTCGTAGGTGGCTTGTTAGGAAAGAGCTCAAGAGATATGGTAGAGATGGGGAATTGATTGATGCGGTTTGTACGATCCGAGTAGTGGATGAGATCGTAGATGCAGTTAAGGCGGAGACAAGTTTGTTTATTAAGGACTTGAACTTTTTCTGGATAGACGATAGTGGATCAGTTTGTCCGGATAAAGACGTCATATCATTTAATAATGGTATCCTGGATACAACGGCAATGCTGTTGTATGAACATACGCCTAATTGGTTTACTACCTGTGTCCTTCCATTTGATTTCAATAAGAAAGCAAGGTGCCCGAACTGGGAGGACTGGTTGAAGGAAACTTGTGGTGAGGACAGTGACTGGATACGGTGTTTGCAATTGTGGTTTGGGTACATGCTGATTGCGGATACCTCACAGCAACGCTTCGCGCACTTTTTTGGACCTCCCAGGTCCGGAAAAGGGACAGCGACAAGAATCCTCTGCGCGTTGCTGGGCAAAGGAAATACAACGAGTCCAACGTTAACACAAATGGGCAAGAGTGAAACAGCTCTTTGGACAATGGTGGATAAGCTGATTGCTGTTATTCCGGATGCTGTGATAGGTAGGTCAGTCGACTCGAAAGTTGTTATGGAGATGCTTTCTTCGATTATTGGTGAAGATCCGGTCAATGTAAAACGGAAATATCTATCTGATCTTGATGCTGTTCATATGAAAATCCGCTTTACCGTCACGTCGAATGAACCATTGAAATGGCCAGATCCAACAAATAAGCTATCGAACAGGTGCCTAGTGTTTCCTTTTAGTAACTCTTATGCAGGAAACGAAGATCCTTCGATCGAAGTTTCTCTAATGAAAGAGCTACCAGGAATAGCAAATTGGGCATTGAAGGGACTAAAGAGGCTGAAAAAGGGAGAAAAGTTAAAAGAACCGGATCAAGGAAAAGCAAAACACCGGTTATTCAGTGACCTTGATAGCCCAATCTTATTGTTCTGTAGAACCTGTTTGAAGGAAGCTAAGAAAATAGACAAAAAAACAAGGAAACTACCTTCGACAGCGGTTGTAGATATCCATGATCTGTGGTTCCAGTGGAGTCAGGAAGAGGGAAGGTCAACAAAAAATCAAACAAAGATGTACGTTCGTTCTTTGGTACAGGGAGCCTTTCCACATGTCAAAGTAAAGCATCGTGGTAAGAGAGGGAGTCAAGTAGCAAGCTATGTTGGACTGGTAATAACAAAGAGCGGGAAGATACTTCTTAAGAGAGCAAGGCGAAGAACACGGGCAAGAAATTCTCTAAAGAACTCTTTTGGCATTACCTAATGATTTTGCTGTTTACAAGGAGATGTTTTCTGCTTAAGATACGGTTAAGGTGAATTCGAATGGCAAAGCCAAAAGTTAATAAGAAATCTCCGTTGCTTGTGGCTTTTGGGCTACTTACAGAGATTTTGGAAAACCCAAGGAACCAGCAAAAGCTAAGTAAAGCTTTTAAGGACCTGCTTGAAGAGGATCCTATTGCCTTTTACCTGAAACTAATAAAGCCAATGGCAGAAAAAACGGCGGCTGCTCAGCCTGTTAATCAGGAAGCGGTGAGTGGTGCATCTATTGTTTTTTCAGATGAACAAGAAAAGGAAGTAAAAAAACGTAAGGGGAAGATAAAGTGAAGGCCACTGAGAACAACACGTACGCTTGGGGAAAAAAAGATAAGCAAGGTCGTAGAGAATATCGGCTTCATCCTGGTCAGTCAAAGGTATTGAGATCAAGGCGGAGATTCACTGCTGCAATAGCGGGTACAGGTGGTGGTAAAACAGTCCTTGGACCCTTGTGGTTACTAAGAAGACTAAAGGAGCTTGAAGACGAGGGAGTAGTGCGTGGTATGATCGGGATGGTTATTGCACCGACCTATAAGATCTTATCTCGTGCAACAGTACCAACACTGATAGACACGTTCAGGGGAACCCTTTATGAAGGCCGATTTTTAGAGGCAAAGGGCCAATATATTTTACCAAGAAATCTGGGAATTCTCTATCTGCTTAGTTCTGATAATCCAAACGGCCTCGAGGGTGGCCAGTTGAATATTGGGGCATGGTTAGATGAGGCCGGACAAATGAAGTACAGTGCATGGTTAGCCTTGTGTAGGAGAACCGGCGTTAATCAGGCACCTGTTTTTATCACGACAACTCCGTATCTGAGTAATTGGTTAAAGACGGAGTTTCTGGATTATTTTATCAAAGGCGATCCAGACTATTTCTGCGTTGTGTGGGCATCAAATGCCAATCCTGCTTACCCACAGGCAGAGTACGATAGGGCAAAGCGGACATTACCAAAAGCTACTTTTGAAATGATGTATGGGGGTCTGTTTACAGGAATGGAAGGACTCGTTTTCCCGACACTTCCTTTGTGTTTTGTAAAACCGAGAAAAATCTACGGGGGAAAGCGGGTAGGTGCGCTGGATTTTGGTTGGAGAGCACCCTTTTGTGCATTGTCAGGGATTCTTTATATAAAGGATGGGGAGCAAAAGCTCCACATTGACTATGAAAGGTACCTTCCGCAAACAAAGCTGGTAGACCATTCTAATGCTTTACCTGAGTCCTGTTTATGGTTTGCAGATCCTGCTGAACCAGACAGTATATCTGATTTGCGTGATTTTGGTCATTCTGTGGTAAAGGCCAATAATAGTATAATGGCAGGAATAGAAGCAGTAAATTCTTTGGCCATTTCAGGTTGTTTGTCAATATCAGATACTTGTGAGAACACATATGCAGAGTCAGTAGCTTACCAGTTTCCACAGAACTTAGATAAGAAAGAGAAGAGTGAGATTCCAGTTGGTGGAATGGATCATGCAATGGATACTCTGCGGTATCTATGTATGGCTATAAAGAAGACGATTCCAAGGACAGTTTTGAGGTCTGTCACCACAAGGAGAACAGCATGACGGAGAGTTCAAATAGACAAGATAGACTTAGCACAATCTTTGTGACGACTGGCAGTCAAGAGCTAAGTCCTGCTCAGGTTCTGACTTACACAACAATAAGAACAATGGTAAAAGATCCAACTATATCCATTGCAAGGAACTTCGCAGCGGCACCTGTTTTGATTTCTAATTGGAGTGTCGCGGTCTTAGACGATAAGCTGCCGGATGCTGAGAAGGCGAAGCAATTTATCACTGATCAGGTACTTCCTTGGAGGCTGCGTTTTCTTGAAAGAGCGTTGTACGGGACAACGGATTACGGATGGGCACCATTTGAGATCGTTTATGGAGAAGACGATGGAATGGTTGTTCTTGAAAAAATAAAACCGCTTTTACAAGACATTACGACGATACTGATTAACGGGAAGACCGGGGCATTTTCGGGGTTTCTTCAAACGGACGATGTTACTATCCAAACAGACAAAGCGTTGTTGGTCGCGATAAATGTTGAAGGGACAATGTGGTATGGGAAGGGCTGGATAGAGAATATCTATGAGCCTTTTACAAGTTGGAATGATGCAAACGACGGGGCAAAGCGTTATGATATGAAAGTTGCTGGTTCACATTTTGTTGTGTACTATCCGCCTGGTAACTGTTTGGATGGAGATGGAGATGAAGTAACAAATGCCGTTATGGCTGGTACAATCCTGGATGCTCTGGAATCTTCTGGAAGTATCTCTGTTCCTACGACAATCCTGGAACACATTCAAGATCTAAATCAGGTTCAAGCTTCTCAGTTTGAATGGAAAATAACGATACTCGAGGATAAAGAAGGGAAACAACCGACTTTTATTGAACGGTTGAAGTATCTAGATACGCTTAAAGCTCGTGGTTTGAATATGCCGGAAAGGACAATTTTCGAAGGTTCTCATGGTACTAAGTCAGAATCTGAGACTCATGCAAGTGCCGCTTTGTCTTTTATGGATTTCTTGCATCTGTATCTGACAGAGGTGTTGAACAGAATGCTTGTTGATCATCTACTGGCGGCAAATTTTGGAAGGGAATACATCGGAAAAGTTGTTATTGTTCCTGCTCCACTAGTTAATGCTCGTAAGTCATATTTGGAAAAAGTCTACACAGTGCTTCTTTCAAGGATGAAGGACACTGCAGAGATCTCAAACATAGACATGGGTACCCTGAAAGACCTGATAGAGGTACCAAGGACGGCTGGGGTAAAAGAGGTAAAGGTAAAAGAAGATGAGCTGCCGGGTGCCGGTGGCGATGCCAATGAAACAGAGTAAGAGGAGTCGTTATGAACGCGCGAATTGAAAAAACAGCAGATGGGTATGGTCTGGTATATGAAGTACAGAAAGGAATAAGCAGGACAAGACATGGAATTCGAACGGTAAAACAGGCTTACGAAGTTTGTGAAGAGCTTGAACTTGTTCTTGATGAAAGCAGTGTTCCTAACAGTTTGCCGGGTTCCGTTATGACCGGTGAAGCGGCAGAACCCAAAGATGAAGAGGCAAAGGACAAGAAAACAGCAAAGAAGAAAACAGCAAAAAAGAAAATGGTAAAGAAGAAAGCAAAGAAGACGCAGAAAAAAGATCGTAGTCTAGTGACTTAGAGGTTTTCTTTTTTAGTATTCTGGCTATAATAATCGTGTTGACGAACAGAAAGAACGCTGATGGCAAAGAGAAAAAAAGTAGGGTTTGACGCGCAAGGAACGGAGACTTTTGTCTCTGCCGGTAAATCCCCTTCAGTTTTTGTTTGTTCAGAAACAGATTCAACAGGCAGTGTAACATCAAAGAGCTTTAAGAAGGAGCTCATAAAAACTGGGGAATACTACAAGTCAGTGTCTGAGATATTCTTTGCTGTTACGCAGGAGGTGCTTGAGCATTGGGTTTCTGCTTTTAGATTATTCAAGGTTCGCGGAATAAAAGTTCCTATTCCTTCTTCTCATTGGGATCTTGATAACAACAACGGTTATGTCAGAGACATGTACATAGAAGGAGAAGGCCTTTTTGCCCTTATTGAGTTGTTCGGTACTGAGGCAGAAATAGATAAGATCGTATCTACGCAAGATGTAAGTATCTATGCACCGAGTGACTGGACAGATGGTGAGATGAATGAGTACATTTATCCAATTACTCATGTAGCTTTGACTCCGTTTCCTGTTATTCCAGGTTTGAAAGACTTTGAAGCAGTCGCTGCTTCTTTACTAGAACCGAAGGAGAAAAAAAAGATGGATTGGTCGAAAGTCAAGAAAGCTCTTGGCATCGATGAGGCGATGACGGATGAGAATGCGGAAACCCTCATGCTGTCTGCCATTGATGTTATGGGCAAAGACAACATTGAGCTGTCTACTAAAGTCAAGACGCTGGAGGCTTCAGAGACGACTCTCAAAGACAAAGTCGGAACGCTTGAGCTGAGCAACGCCAGTGAAACACCGAATCCAATACTTGTTAAGCTGTCTGCAAAGAATGCAGGTCTGGAACTTGGGCAACTGGTGACGAAAGGCCGGATTACTCCAAAGGTCTGTGAAAGGCTGAAAGAGGGTTTCATTGGTGCAGAAAATGCTTCAATGGCTCTTATGCTGTCAAGTGGCGGAACTGTAGTAATGGATATGGTTATTGCAGCTCTGGCTGAAAATGATCCGGTTGTTCTTGGTGAAAGCAGCGGGTCACAGGATCTGGAACTGGGTGACAAGTCAAAGCCGAAGGCAAATCGTCTTGTTGCAGATGCCCAGGCACGAAATGACAAGGCATCAGGCAAGTAGCAAGCGTCGGTAAAACTAATAGAGAAAAAGAAGACAGGAGATTGAAATGGCAACGAATACTACGGAACCCACTCGCATTGGCGATGTGGTGAAAATGGAGACGGACTGGCATTTTGGTCGTCAGAAGCATACGATCGAGCAAGATGGTGCAGCGACAGAGGCCCTTGTTGTTGGTGAACTACTGGAAAACAGCGGGGGTAAAGAGGTCGTTGTTGCAACAGGATCAAGCTGCAATGCCATTCTGCTTGAGCCGGTTTCTTTGGCTGATCTGATTGCAGGAGACACCGAGCGGGTTTGCTTGGTTCGTGGGCCTGCTGTGATTGATTCAGATCAGGTTAACGTAGCAAGTGCCCAGAAGGCTACTGCCTTAGTTGCTTTGCTGGCTCTCAATATCGTCAGTCGTACGGAACCGACTTACACTACGCTGTAGTAAGTCAAGAACAAAGAAGATCAAGAAAGACCACTAGAGGAGAAACAAAATGGCAACAATGCTGGATGTTTTCAACCAGGACGCATTTACCCTGGAATCCTTGACGGCTGCGATAAATCTCGTACCGTTTAAGCCAGGACGAATTGGCCAAATGGGCCTTTTTGAGAACGAGGGTGTTCCAACTACTTCTGTCGACATTGAAGAGAAGGCCGGTAAGCTGGCTTTACTTTCCACGGCTCGTCGTGGTGAACCTGGTTCGGTTGGTACGTCGGAAAAACGAACGGTAAGGAATCTGGCTATTCCCCATATTCCACACGACGATGCGGTGAAACCGGGCGATGTTCAGAATGTAAGGAAATTCGGGAGCGCGGATGAGTTGGATGGTGTTGTGAATGTCGTAAACAACAAGCTGACGTTGATGCGTAGGAACCACGAAGTCACACATGAGTACCACAAGATGGGTGCTTTGCATGGACTTCTGCTGGATGCGGATGGGGCAACGGTGATCTACAACTTCTTCACGGAGTTCGGTGTTTCTGAGACAACCGTTGCCTTTGTCACTGGTACAGCAACGACTGATATAAGGGCAAAGTGCCTGGCTGTCCTGCGAGCAGTTGAATCTGCTCTTGGCATGGTTCCTTATGATCATGTTCATGCTTTCTGTGGAGCAACATGGTTTGAGGCCTTTGTCGGGCATGAGTATGTTCGAGATGCCTATCACCGTTGGCGTGATTCCGAGAACCTGAGAAATGATCCGAGATCAGGGTTTGAGTTTGCCGGGATTATCTTTGAAGAATACCGCGGAAACGTTTCCGGTGTAGACTTCATTAGCGGGTCTGAAGCTCGTTTCTTCCCGGTAGGCGTGGACGGACTCTACAAGAAATGGATGGCACCTGCCGATTTCATGGAGACCGTGAACACGATCGGGATAGAGATCTATGCCAAGCAGGAGGCCTTGGCGTTTAATCGTGGGATAGCTATCCACACACAGTCGAATCCGCTGACCGTTTGCACACAGCCGGCTTGCCTTATCAAAGGAACGATCTAGTTCGAGGTCTGATAAAGGCCTAGAATGGCTAGAACAGGAGAAAGAAATGAATTTGGCATGGTTGAGACGCCTAGTTGGAATCATTCCACTGATGGCGATAGAAGCTCCGACAACGCAGACGGAGATCTGGGTTTCAAAAGAAGGAAATGATACTACAGGAAACGGATCCTTTAACAAGCCCTTCTTGACGTTTACAGCTGCTTTTGCGGCTGTGACCAATACCAAGAAGGTTATAAGGGTCTTACCTGGCGTGTATACAGAGGCCGCAGGGCTTACTTGGCCTGCTTTCTCCGGAGTACAACTGATTGGCACAGGCACCCGCTTTGAAACGGAAGTGAGAGCATCAGCTGGTGATCAGGTCTTTGATGTGACACCGGGTGTTGTTGCCAGTACCTTTGAGCTTACGATCCAGGACCTTCATGTGAATCATGATGAGACTGGACAAGATGGGATATTGCTGGATAACACCGGCATGACCAAGAAGCTTAACTGTTATTTTGGTAATCTTGGGTTTGATGGTTCAAGCTCAGATTATGGGATTCAGTGCGTGCATGCTGATGCAGACAACGCAATCAGGATTTACTGGGAAGGCGGCAATGGGGACGTGGAGTCAAAGATTGATCTGGCTTCCGCAAATGGTGGAGATCGTTTCTATGTGGATAATGTTATTTTTAAGGCAGATATTGATGCGGGTACGGATGTTGCATCAACCATTCGTCTCAGAAACACCCAGATTCTGCATGAAGGTTTTTCGGGGGGTGGAACAAGTGTTGTGGTTGATCTGATTAGTTGCTGGAGTCTGACCGGTTCGACTTATGCAGCTTGTGACAATACAGATATTACGGCAAATTCCTCCATTACTGGACCAAACGTCTTCTAAAGGAAAGGACCTAATATGTCGTATATGGTTGACAGGTCGCTGCCTATGGATGTTCAGATACGGAATGCTCTTGAGGCTCTTCTGGGTCTCAGAGCCCCTTCTGGAACAGTCACCTTTACGGCAAATGCGACAGCAACAGACCAGGTCGTACTTTCCGATGGCGTTACCGCAACGACATATGAGTTCTACTCTGTGACTGTTCCAGATTCACCAAAGGTGGGGGTTCTGATAGGTGGTTCAAAAGAAGCGACAGCAACTGCTTTGGGCGTTGCTGTAAACGCGCAGGCTGATAACGCAGGCGAGATAGATCCAGATAGAGCCCTTATTGCGACTGTTGTAAGTGCTGTTGTAAGTCTTGAGAATTCCTATCCAGGTATTTCAGGGAATGTTGCTATTACAACAGTAGAAGATTCTGAATGTATGACAATTGTTGGGATGGTGGGTGGAGCAAATGGCGGTTCCATTGGTGGGGTAGTTCCATCAAATGCTGTTGGACTAGCACAAGTTTCTGTTTCTACTGATGCATGGACTTCTGTCACACTGCCGGCTGGAACTGTTCAAGCAGATGTCATGCTTGTTGGTGAATGGTGCTGGGTTGTTTGTCAGGATGCTCAGCCTGCTGATGCAGATACCGGTTGTTTGTATGCTCCAAACATTGGCATAAGATTGCAAACTTCTGGTAGAGCAAAGATCTGGGTAAGAAGGCAAACAGCGACCGTGGTAACTGTCCATACTACTGCTTCTCAAGGATAAGGCCAATGGAACCGAATAATGACTTTGCAGACATGCACGATGAGACACTTCCTGAGTATACGGTGGTACGGAATAGTGTCAATCATTTGGATCTGAGACCGGAGGAAGGTAATCAGGTAATAGTTTCGGCAATGGAAATTGCGCCATCTAACTTGGACGAAGCCAATAGGTATCTTCTAGCATTAGAAGCACTAGCAATGGCTTTTAAGTCTTGTGAGTGGCCAGCAACTGCTAAGCCAGATAGAGTGCCAGCAGTTCATGTGGTTATTGCGGTTGATTCCGACGGTAAGCCAGGAGAAAACCGCTGATGCCAACCGTAACACAGGTAGCAAGTGGAAACTGGATTGCTGATGCAGCAACCGTCTGGGATACCGGGTCTGTTCCTAGTGGCGGGGATGATGTAGATGCATCAGACGAATACCATTTGACGCTTGATGGAGCACCGAACACGCTGGCCAGTTTTACTCGGAGTGGTTCAACAGGTACTTTTGACTTCAATGGTAATGATCTGGTAGTTACTGGGGACGTTACCCTCGATGGTATTGTTGATGCAGAAACAGGGGATAAATTGACCATTGGCGGGTCTCTTATATTAGACTTTGGCATTACACTTGATCCAGTTTTATCTTTCTTATTCAACTCGTCTGCTGGAACGGAGACTTTGTATTCGGATATTTCTCCGATGGGGAATATAGAGGTCGATTCGTCGGGTGGTTCAATGACATTGACATCTGACATAATATGTAATGATCTGCTATTGACTGATGGTGTATTAGTTGGGACCAATCAGCAAATTTCGGTTGAAGGGGATCTCCAACGTGTGGCAGGTACACCGACTGATCTAACCATTATTATGGTCGGAACAGGTGCTGAGGTACGGTGGCCAACGTATAACCGACGGTTAACTGAACTGATCATTGCAAACGGAGCAACTGTTTCTGTCGAGGCTACAACATATGTCAAGAAGCTCACGGTAACCGGAGTATTGAGTGGAACAGCCAGTTTGAGCATCTACAATGCTAGTGCTGGGTGGTGGGGTGTCCAAAGTGGCACGGTTACGTGTCCGATCAGGCTTGAGGAGCTCACAGGTGGTCCAGGAAACGCTATGACGGTTGGTGGCTCGTCTACCAGAATCCAGACTGATTCAGTTAAAATGCTGACGATGGATGCTGATTTGAACTGTGGTGACGAGCAGCTTCTTGTGCTAGGTAATGCTGTCGATGATTCGATGTCCTTGTACATGAATGGCTACAGTTTAACCTGTGGTGCTCTTACTATTGGTCGAGATGCGGGACTCAATGGTAACGGCAAGATATTTTTGACTGGTAGTGGGCATCAGCTAGACTCTATTGCGATGGGTGATGCTGCCAATTCTGGTAATGAGTTTAGTATGAGTCATTCTAGTTTGCTGCTTACAGGTACTTTTGACGGAACAAATATTACAATTACGTCAATAGGAGCCCATGTGATTGGTGGCGTAGTTCAGGATGTAGACGTATCTGGGGTACTACATAGATGGGGTGCTACTGTAGACCGTGACAATAGTTCAGATGTTGTGGATGAAGGCAGTAACACCGGGGTTGGTATCGGGCCTATGTATCTTGCGGCATGATCTGTGAAGGAAGCAGTATGACAGAGCTAGAGATGACAATACGAATACTCGTAGTTCCGTTATTACTCTATATTGCTTATGAGCATGTTAAAATAAGAGAGCGAGTGGCAGGACTTGTTGAAACAACAAAAGCCATGCAGAAAGTCTGTTCAAGTAGAGCAGATTGGATTGGTGAGATAGACAAAGACTGTGATGAATTAGGCAAGCAGGTTGCCGAGATGACAGGTGAACAGCGAGAAAGAGCAAGCAGAGGGAAAAGGACTAAGAAATGACCTTTGACAGAACTAGAAGCCTATTTTTTGTTTTAGTTTGCTTGTTGCTGGTAGCAGTAGCTTTGGTGGGTTAAAGTAATGAGCTTGAAGATAAGGGATTCAAAGAAGAGAGAAGAAAGCTATCATGGTCTTTATTCCAAACAGAGCAAACCCGGTAGATATTCAGATAAGGGATGCACAAGAGTTCCTAGTCGGTTTAAGAAGGGCTGAGGGAACAGTTCTTTTTACAGCAAACCCAGCAAGCACAGATCAAATAGTAATAGGAGATGGCGAGAACGTTGCAAAGGTATATGAGTTTCATTCTGGAGATGGTGTTGATGCGCCAAAAATCGGAGTATTTATTGGGGTTTCAAAAGAGGCAACGGCAGAGAACTTAGTGACAGCTATCAATGCTCAGGTCGCAGATAAAGACGCTATAGATCAGATTATCGGGGTGATGGCTTCTACTGAAGAAAACCTAGTATCTTTGCTGAATACCGTTGTGGGAGAGCATGGAAATATCACCATAACTTCGACAGAAGCTTCTGAGTGTATGAGCATTCTCGGGATGGTGAATGGTTCATATGCAAAGCCGCTAGATGTAGTGAATAGTAATCCGTCGACACCCGTTATAATCGTTCCATTTAGTAAGACTACAAATAGTACCATGCTGGTTATACTTGCTGTAAAAGGTAGCTATACTTTTACGGTGGCCTCTGCAACAGGTATTGTTCCTGGTAGTTATCTTGTTCTGTTTCATCCAGATTCCATCCGATTTTCACAGTTCTACTGTGTTAGTGTGGTTGATGAGACCGTTACGGTAGACTCTCCAATAGACTTCGAGTACCCTGTTGGTACATACCTAGATATAGGTACGACAGAGCTAAGTGTCAATGGTTCAGTTACCCCGCAAGTCTTTGGGTTACGTGGTCTTGGTACTCCGCAAGGGATCGCAATTTCTGTCAATATTACAAGGCTAATATTTACTTGTCTAGCTTCTTCTACAATTGACTTATCTTTGTTTGGTAATATTGCCGCGTTGACTAGGGGACTGCTAGTACGGAAAAGAGCAACAAGCAACTGGAACATACTAAATGTAAAGTCAAATCAACAGCTAACGGGAGTTATGTTTGACTATGATGTTTATGTTGCAGATAACCCCTCTCATGGTGTAGATGGGTTTACTGGTCGTTTGACTTTTGGCGGGCACAGTAAAATGGGCGTTGTACAGCAATTGGCTATTGGCGAGGACTTGGAAGTAATTATTCAGGATAATCTTTCTGCAATAACTAGCTTGACGGTGATGGCAGAAGGGCATATCGTAGATCCAATTAAATAATTTGCAAGGCCTAGTGGAATAGTAGTATTCCTGTGTAAAGGTTTGCTGTATAATACGCTCAAAGGAACAGTGAAATGGCCGATTTGATTGATAAGACAAGAGCAAAGCAAAATGACAATCTAGCTGGATTGTCAGATGATCAGCTGGATGTTTTGATCAGTGCAGTCTCTGTTTTTATCAATCGGTATTATACGATTCCAGGTACCGTTCCAGCAGATGTCGAAGAAGCCGCAGTGTTACTGATGGTACATATCGTTCATGAGGATGGTTTAATCAGTGACAGACTTGCAGATTGGGGCAAAGCTTGGGCTGCTGGTTCTGCGAGTTTTCCGAACATGGCTACGCAGATTCTGTACGGTTACAAGAAACTTTCTATTGGTCCTTTAGTTCATGGGGTGGATTTGTCATGACCATTGCTGCAACAATAAGGAAATCCGGTCACACTGTGGCGGTTATGGAACATAAGGTCAGTAAAGACGAACTTGGTGCGAGAGTGACAAGTTTGCAAGTTCTGAAAGACAACGTTGCTTGTTGGGTACAACCGGTGAATTCAAGGATTAGGGATGCTTATCAGGCAAGAGGGCTAATCGTTACACAGACTGCTTTCTTTTCTGCCGATCCTGGGGTAGAAGAAGGGTATGTTTTAGTTTTTGAGGGCAGGAATCTTGTTGTCGTTGGTAAGAAAGACGAAGCAGGGTTAAAAAGACTTTGGGCCATTCATCTGAAGGAGACCGGATAATGCCTTTAAGATGGTATGGAGCTGGTGCTGATCTATATGTCAGGCGCAAGAGCGCAGTTATTGTTGTTAAGGCAACAGATGAGATACACCGGTTACTGAGAAAGAAAGTCGGTAAGAGTGGTTCCGGTTCTTCTGATCCTGGTGATTATCCTCAGAAAGTGACGGGAGATTTCCAAAGAACGATAGTTAAGGAAGTTGATATAAAGAGACTGGAGGGCAGAGTCGGGACTAATGATCCGCTTGGTAGGAGTCTTGAATTTGGAACTTCCAGAATGGCACCTAGACCTTGGTTGACCAAGATCATTTCGGAGATGAAGACTAAACTGAAGGCTGTTGTGCTTAGCAAAGGAACAGGCTAGTGTTTTCTTTTAGAAAGAGAATAAAGAGTCTTACTGATAGCTTTGCAGAGGATCTTTTAGGCGGGGTACACTGGGGCTTGTATCTTCCTAGTAAAGAAGCCGAGTGGAAAGACTATCTTGTTCTTACTCCTGGTACAACAGATGAGCCAAGCAGGGACTCTGGGAATACCACGATAGAGACACGAAGAATCTTGTTCAAGCTCTATACAAACACGTTTGAGGCTGCTACAAGGGTAGTGGATAACTTGTACAAGTTCTTTTATAAGCTAGAAGAAACGCTCGAAGATGGGAACCGAATCATTGATGGAATGAAAGAATCCGAAGACACTTTTTTAGACCCTGATCGATGGGAAGATGGTTCAGAGATCTGGACAAGTGTTTTGTTGATGGCTTTTACTGTTCAGAGAGAGGTAGGTGTGTAATGGCCGAATTAACCGGGTTAACAGGCCGAGTGGCTCTGACAATGAAAGTGACGATGCTGAAGAACTTTGAGCTATCAAATAAGGTAGATCAGTTCTTTATGTCTAAGGTAGTGAACTTTGTCTTTGGAGATGTTTCAGAATCAGAAGCCAATGTTGTTTGTCATGACCAGAAAACTGTTGCCCCAGCAGCTTCTCCTGGTTTGGCTCTGGGAAGTGTTGGAGATAATGCTTTTAGTGACCTTACTGCAATGGCTAGGGCTAGGGCCATCGGGATAAAGAATTCGTCAGCTGTTGGGGTTGACTGTATTTTAGAAGTCGGTGAAGCAGGGGTACTTGGTTGGGGAGCCGGTAAAGTTTGGAAAACTGACAGTGATCGGAATATTCTTCTTCCTGGTGCAAGTATGTGGGTTATTGGTCCGCCAGCTGGTTGGGTAGTTGGAGGTGGAAGTGAATTCTTGATTGTTGCAGAGAACGTTGGAGCTGAGGAAGGCTCTTTGGAATATACGACGATAGGAACAACGTAGGCAATAGCAACAGGAGCAAACAATGGCTACTGCGAACACTGGAATGTCTGGACGTATTAAAGCCTCAATGAAGGTGACAGGCGAAAAGGATGTTGGTCTTTCCGTTGGAAAGGACCCGCTGGTTCTTGAGGAATCCATCACGGTTTCTTTTGGGACAGCAGATGGCAAGATGAATGAGATGTGGCATGATCAAAGAACTCTGGCTCTTTCAACATCAGAAGACTTGGATCTGTTTGGAACACTGGAAAACATTTTCGGAGATATCGTGAACTTCGCTGTTGTCGATGCGATCTTTGTCAAGAACACGTCGGTGAATTCCTGTGTTCTTGAGGTCGGTCCTCCAGCAGCAAATGGTTTTGGGGTCGGCGTTGGGGGTGCATGGAAGGCTGCTTCTGATGCCAATATTCTTCAGAAAGACGCCGCGATAATGTTGTTGGCTCCTCCTGCAGGTTGGGCAGTTACAGCAGGTACGGGGGATTTGCTGACTATTAACAACACGACGGCTGAGGAAGCATTGTACGAGATCGCAATCATCGGTAGAGTTGCGGCATAAGCGAAGAACTCCGTAAGGAAAGGCAAGGAGAATAAAAATGGCAGACCCTCGCCACGAAACTGGGAAAGAAGGTTCCATTCACATAGACGGTGCAGAGGCTAGGATTACCGGTTGGAATGCTTCTGATGAGTGTGATTGGCAAGAAACGACGCATACAGGTTCCGGTGGATTCTACGAGGATATACCAGGAACTTTCAAGATGACTGGGTCTTTCAATGGGAGTTTTGACCTTGATGATCCGCTTGTACCAGGGATTTCTTCAGGTGTAATTGTTGCCTTACAACTTGATTATGAGGCATCAAATCCGGCGGCTACTCTGGCAAAGGCTGGGATTGATTCCTTTGAGATTACGAGTGAAGTTAAAGGTGTGGTCACCTTTACGTGCAACTTCCACTCGATCGGTACTTATGCTTGGAATTAAGTTCTAAGCAGTTGCTTGCTGAAAGGAGCATAGCAATGAGAAGGACGAATGAAAGCGAGGCTCAAATTCCCAGTACCACGGATGGTGTCGAAGGTATTCTTCTTGGGTCTGTTACGGCAGAAGAGATGGAAGATAAGGTCGATTCTGGTGTGGTTAGGCCAGACAATCCACGAGATCTGCTTTCTCAGGACACTCCAGGTGAGGTCTTGGAGACCATTCTGGCAACGCCGGAGAAGATTGAAGTGGATGGAGTAGAGTACACGCTGCATCCGCTGGATCTGAATGGGATGGCGGACTTGCGGAAGTGGTCAAAGAAGAAGATTTCAGAGGAGACGAAAGAGAATCTGGAGCTGTTGGACGGTGCACCGGAGATCGTGATAAACCGGGTCTGGGAACGCGCTGCAGGACAACTTCGAGATCCTCTTACCTCTGATGCAATGAGCACGCCAGAAGCGATTGCCTATTGGGTATTGTTGAGTCTCCAGAAAGGTGATTCGTCTATTGGTGAAGACGTTTGTAAGAAGATTCTGAAGGAGCACACGGTTAAGAGCTTGCTCGGCGTCTTGATGTATATCAATGGTATTACTGAGGAAGATGCTGAAAACCCTCAGCTAGCGGCCGCTCTGATGGAAAGGAGGACACGGACTGGAAGGTAGTTTTTGTTACGCTATCTTCTGAGTTTGGCTGGTTACCAGAAGAAATCGGCAGACTAACAATGAGACAGATAACAGCATATCTTGAAGGACTACTTGAAAAACATGGGGTCCATACAAAGACTCCAAGGTCCATGCGTGGTGCAAAAAGTCTCAAGCAGGCTGCTGCGATTTATAAACAGAGAAAGGGTAAGTAAATGGCTTTCAAACTGGCAGAACTGTTTGTCGCGGTTAAAGTCGATATGACGCAGTATAATGCTAGTATGGCGTCGATAAAGTCAAGTACAAAGTCTTCTCAAGGCATGATGAAAAGTATGGGGGAAACTGCCAAAAAGATGTTTATGGTAGCTGGTTCTCTTATGGCTGGTGCTTCTGTTGCTGGTGCCAGTTATGAGAAATCGATTGCAAGGATCAGAGCAATCACGAGAGTTGCCGGGCAGGACCTAGTTGACTTTGAAAAAGTCGTAAGGGACCTAGGCACCTCGACTGTGTACTCCGCGAAAGAGATTGCAGATGCAGCGAAATTCCTTGCTGTTTCTGGTTTTTCCGTTAATGAGATCATGGAAGCTCTTCCGTCTATCATGAACTTGGCAGCTGCAGGAATGATTTCAGCGGAAGAAGCTGCAAATGATGCGACAAGAATTATGCGCGGCATGGGTATCACGGCAGGTGAACTCGGCGGTGCAGTAGACATGATGGCAAAAGCGTTTACCTCGGCAAACACAGATATGACTCAGTTCAGTGATGCTCTGAGTTACGTGGGCCCCATTGCGAGGTTCTCGAATATATCCTTGAACGAGGTAGGCGCTGCCATCATGGTCGTCTCCAACGCAGGCATTCAAGCAGAAAGAGCAGGTACAGGTCTGCGCCGTTTCTTGGCAGAGCTATCAAAGCAGGCAAGTCCCACGGCAACTGCAATGAGGGACATGGGTGTTTCGGTAATGGATTCAGCTGGTCAGCTCAGGTCAATTCCTGATATTATTGAGGATATGACTAAGGCTATGAATGAGCAAATTCCAGAGGCACAGCGCCTTGGAAAGCTTATGGAGATATTTGGGTTGAGGTCTGGACCTGCAGTTGCAGCAATGATGGCGGATGGTGGTAAGAGCCTACGAGATTATGAAGAGGTATTAAGAAAGGCCGGTGGTACGGCAAAGTTTGTAGCGGATACTCAGATCAACACGCTTTGGGGTGAATTCAAGCTTTTGAAGAATGCCGTTTTTGATACTGCCATAACCATGGGTGAGGTTTTTAGACCGGTTGTGAGCGGGCTGATTAGCGGCTTCAAGAGTCTTCACGGATGGTTCAAAGCTCTTACGCCGGAAACGAAGAACACAATCGGTGCTTTCATCACCTTTGCTGCGGTTGGGTCAGCCCTTTACCTTGTTCTAATGAAAGTCGTTGGGGCACTGGTCATGATCACTGCACATCCTTTGGTGGCTTTACTTACTGGAATAGCTGCTCTTGCAACATATATCTGGTATGCAGTTCAGGCTGGGGATACGATGGGAGAAAAGTTCCAAGGAATGTGGAACACCGTTGCTACGGGTTTTCAGGCCTTTATTGCCTTTTTTGAGCCTGCTTTTAAGAAGATGTGGGATGCCATTCGGCATTTTACGGGCTGGCTGGTTGAAGCTCTTCCTGGTGCATGGGAAACGGTAGTGGATTTTGTTGGTCCATATGTTGAGGGGTTTGCAGAGAAAATCGGCGTAATCTTTAAGGGCCTATGGGATAACCTCTCAAGGATAATGGCCGCGATCTATCTTTCAGTGACAGATGTTTGGACACATATCAAAGTCTTTGTTATGCCTATTGTCAATTTCTTGAAAGACTTGATTGTTAAGGCTTGGGATTTTATAGGTGATAACGTCGGGTCAGTAATGAGTTGGATATATGATGCAATTGTAACTACCTTTTCTGCAATTTCTTTCGCGTTCAAGAACTTCGGTCTTCTTGTTCGGTATGTGCTCTTTGGGGCAGCTTATCATATTGTGAAGTTTGCGAATCAGATTGTGTATTTCTTTGGAACTGTCATTCCTGCTGTCCTTAGTTGGTTTTTTGACAACTTTGTTGAGATCTTCAAGACGTTGGCTAGTTTCTTGAAAAATCTGTTTGTAAACATCGGTAAGAATGTAGCAGATTTCATGGAAGCAATTTGGTCTGCTATGAAGGGAGATGGTTTTGACTTTGATTGGACCCCACTTATGGAGGGGTTTGAGAATTCAATTAAAGAGTGGCCAGGAATTGCTAAAAGGGAGATTGGTGCTACTGAAAAAGCTCTTGGCGATCATGTTGATAAGCTGGGTAAGCGAATAGCAGAGAAATGGGAAAGACACAATGCGGATTTCATGAAGAGGGTCAAGAAAACAGCGAAAGAGATTGACAAAGTTATGGAGCCCGTTGTTGGTGGTGGTGGAGCAGCTCAAGTCATAAAGAAACCACCAATAATGAAACCCCCAGATGAAAAAGCAATTGGTAAAGTCGGTAAAAAGTTTGGAGCCTTTGCAGGGGCAGAGATGGGTGCTCAGATAAAGAAGACGGGAGTATTTTTTGGTCTTGAGGAAATGGGTAGAAAGCTTCAGCAAGCTCTTCTAGGAGAAGGGGATATTCAGAAGTTGCAGTTGAAGCAACTAGAGCAGATAAATAAGAACTTGAAAAAGGATCCAAAAGATCCTAGGAATATTTTGGTAGGACCATAGTCATGGCCAGAGAAATAGCAGGAATACCATACGAAGAGCTGATTGGCAGTGGAAAAATCTCAATCAACTCTCAGGGTCTATCAGGTGTCCGTATTTTCAAGGTCGCTTGGGAGGACCATCTTGAATTTGCTAAGGAATTAAGGGACCCGGTTTGGACAGATGGTGGTTGGCTTTTTCCAAAGCCATCTAGGGCACCTTGGATTCTACAAGACGGTACCGTGATGATAGCGGATGATGTAGACATAAGTGGAATGGGCCAAATCAAAGGGGATGATGACATTGCTTGGGATTTTGCAAGGCTTGATGTATCTTATGTTCCAGAGTCTAGTTTACTTGGTGGATTAGAAGGAGAGATCACCAGGGAGTACACGGCAGAGTATATTGTTCATCCACCGGATACTTGGTGGTGGGCAGACGCGAATGGTGTTCATCAAACCAAAATTCCTGGTACAGTTGGTCAAAAGGTATGTTATACCGAGATAACGCTGACTTTCAAGTCTTTGACATCTATCAATGAGGCCGTCATTAGAGAACTTCAAGGGACTTGTAATGATCAGGCTTTTCTTGGGTATGAAAGAGGTGAGGTTCTTTTTCTTGGTGCTTCTTCTTCTTTAGCTTTTGGTCCTGATGAAGACAATCGTCACGATCTGATTTTGAAGTTCAAGGCACGTGCGATAGACTGGAATTTCAAAAAGAAGAAAGATGGGTTGTGGTATCTGGTTGTTGATCAAGATGATGTAGAGATGTATTTCTATAAAGATCTTGAGGAGCTTTTGAACCTATGATTAACAAGAGAGCAGTTAGTTTGGTCAAAGAGTTCCACGACGGCATGAGGCGTTTCAGTGCAATGGACCTGAACGCGATTTTGGCTGCTGCTAAGAAGATAGAAAGAATAACGGCGACGCCGCCTTTGTCAGTGCACATGACCGATGCAGGTATCTCTTTTACGTTTTTAGAGGAAATTCATCATTTTCGTTGGGGTATTATCAGACATGAGGGACCCGATGCTGAAGCAGATTACTCTGATAGCCGGTACTGGGTAGAATCCGCTTATAATAGTAATGCTGGTGGTGGCACGACGGCAGAAGCTATTCTTTCTGTTCAGAGTTCCGGTGAAGAAGACTATTTTTATGAAACTTGTACTAATCTTGCGGAAAGCCGAGTAAGCTCTCACTTTGTTATTGTTGGAGAGTTTGTGCAAGTTTGGGAAGTCTTTGATGTTCAGAATGAAACGGTAAGACGTAGAGTCTTTTTTAGAGACGCCCCAGGAACAGAGTTAGTTGGTTCAATTAAGCTTTGGGGAGGTAATCTGGCAGCTCCGCAAGATTGGGAATATTGTAATGGTCGTGTTGCTTCTGAGACCGGAACTTTCGCTAAACTGTATGCTGTTATTGGTCATGACTATGACATTGGTGGGGAAGGGGCTGGGAATTTTCGTTTTCCTAATGTGGAGGGCCGGTATGTTAGAGGCGCGGTAATTGGCTCTGTACCTGCTTACCCGATTGACCAGGGAACCTATGATGGTGACAGTGATCATGATCATACGGCTCATCCTGTGTTATCCTTAACGCCTTGTATGACTTCACCAGGAACAGGTTCTTTGAAATACTGGGCTTGGGATGGCTCTGGTGGAGGCCCAGCACCCGGTCTAACACATTCAACAGAATCGAATAATCCAGAAAGTGTCGTAATTCCCTATATCATAAGGTATCAATAATGAAGTTCTTACCGTTCAATACCGGTGTAATTGTTTTGGCTTATCCTAAGATGCAGGTTCGTCCAGATCTAACAATCTGGTTAATGATGCATGGTATCCCTCCAGAACGAATCTTACATCATTGTGATGGACCGGACAAGACGAGCGGGTGGAATTGTTCAAAGAAAGCTGCGCTAGAGTATCCAAGTTTCAGTGATTGCAAACAGTTCATTTTCTGTGAAAATGATATTATGCCGAATATGGTTAATGCTCAGCCGTTTTTGGACACCGTTGGAAAGGTAACGGCTTGTTCGATAAGGAGCGGTGATAGCAAGCCTTGGCATCCAGAGGGATCTATTCATCTAGCGCTATGGCGGTGTGACCGAGAAGTCATTGAGGTCTTAGGTAAAAAAGGAATAATGCAGGCATACGCAGAAGACGGTTGTACTTATACATCTTGTCTATGTGATTCTTGGACACATGCAATAAGGGGATCTGGTTTCAGGATTGATACGGCCGGGGAAGTACAGCACGAACCTCGTGCTTGCCATAAGACTTAAAAATCTTGTGGTAGGGTCTGAGCAGCTTTTGGCTCCTTTCACTGCTCAGACCCATTTTATATCAGCATAGTGAACGCGTTTGTAGCGATTTCAACGGCTATTCTTATGATATTACGTCTACGAAAAGCGCTACAAAACGTAAAACCAAAATAACGAATGATGTGTTGATCAGCGATACGACGCTGATGTTTCGTAGACGCTTTCGTAGTTCTGCGTCTTCGTAACAAAGGATAAGCCCAGAATAACTGGGCAAAATGTCTTGGGATCAACTCTTGGAGAGGAGGTCTGATTTGATACGCTGGAGGACTCTGGAAAGGTCCGTGATTAACTGAGCAAACTTAGAATCACTCATATCGTGGTTATGAGGAAAAGCATCAAATCGCAGTCTCGCTATTAGAAAGGTCAGATAGGCTCTAAACTTTTCTTCTAACAGGAATGGGAGCTTACCTCTATTCGGCATTGCGACAGGCGGGTGAAAAGCGCCGAACTGTTGTCTTATACAAGCAGCCAATTCACTTTCGCTTGTTCCAAAGTGGGGGGGTGCTTGGTCTGCTGTAAAGATCTCTCCGCAGTGGAAGAATCTGAACATAGGGTAAAGGCGTAAAGCAACAAGAGGATTTCTATGGCACTCAAAGGCTTGATGCCCGCTATCTCCACAGATAGCACACGTCTTTCCATCTGGTTCAAGCTGAGTTTGTGCTAGTTCTATTCTGCGGATTACTTCCTGGTATTGTTCCGGGGTAAAGCCAGCAGGAACAGCATCAACGAGAATGTGGGCCTTTTTTGTTTGATCTCTTTGCTGTGCTCTACTCTCTTGACACGTTTTTCCGTAGTGGGTAATATCGAACTGGTCATTGAGTTCAGTTGCTACTGTTCCGCATTGAAAGATATACCGATCAAGTTTCCCGGTGGACTTTCTAGGATTACCTTCTTGTGGCGGGCCTCCGCATTCTGGGCATCTTGTTGTAGAGTCTTTCATATGTTGTTCCTATGTGCTCGCCAAGCGATGACCGGAGGAGTGGGGGTAAGAGACCCGTAGACGGCTTTACTTTTACCTTGCTCTATTACTTGTTTTTGAACGGCTACAAAGAACCGTTCTATGTCTCCTCGTTCTTTTGGGAGTAACCCACGCATGGGTATTCCCGTTAATAACTCCCAAAGACGCCAGCACTCATTTGCACTTTTTATACCTTCATCACTCATAACCGGAAGATCTAATAACATACTAACGGCTCCTTGTTGAATCCAGGGTAACGCCGGCTTTTCTTGCTGAAATGATTCCAGCAGCTTCTAGGTAGGTAGAAGCTCTTGTTACAGGCTTATCAAAGCTAGTGAATACTTTACACCGATTATCCTTTACCACGATAATCTCGATCCCTTTGTCTAAGCAAGCTTGATGTGGAAGACCCCAACATCCGTTTGGCGAGATCAAGAAGTCTATGTCACTAGCTGTAAGGCAGTGCATTCGGTCATCTTTTTTACGCTGGACTGGGGCCTTGTGTAACCCTTTAAGAACACAGTGCAAGAAGCAATTCGAGATTACTTCTGGCGCCATTCTTGGGTCAATTAGCCGATATAACAGGTCTGTTAAGGCCGGGTCTATTTTTTCCGGCATCTCAATTGGTGCATGTGCAACAGGTATCTTTAGCTCTTTGCCAATTAACCTTGAAGCAATAGCTTCTACTCCTCCCCATGGGTTTATACCACCTTCGCGGAAGTACAAGTCAGCAACGCCTTTTTCTATCTCGATTGGTGTATGGATTGCTAGGGCATCTGCTTGTTGGTAATCAGATATTTGGTCGATAAGCTCTGTTACACCGGAGACCTTACCCGTTGCACGACCCTTTGTCGTAAAGACGGCGGTCATGATTAACGGTGTTTCTAGTTCAATGATTTCTATGTCGGCACCTAAGGCTATCCGAGTAGCAGCGACGGCATTTCTTGTTACTGGGGAGATCGGTGGGTTTACTGCGACCACGATGTGATTGCTATAGACTTGTTTTAGGTCTATAATACCAGAAAGGAAACGGTCAATCATCAGTCCATCAACATACACCATGTTAGGAGACATTTCACAGAGATCGCTGGCATTGACGACGTTTGGGTTAACAATAAGCTGGTCACAGACGGATGCAATAAGTCTAGCAGCCGGTGTCGCATCACCAGCATGTCCACCGATACTGCAGCCTAATCCTGTTGGTACTATCATTACACCGACCATCTTTGTCCTCTTTTCTGCTTTAACGCGTTGGTTATGACCCCTTCGAAGGTCTCTACAATCAATTTCATTACCTGTGCTCTGTTGAAGTTACCACAGGAGAAGATATCAATCATAAGTGTTCCTTGATGCTCGATAGCATGGATTACGATGGAAGACTTTGAGATGAATTGAACTAGGGAAATACCTTTCATGTGGGGCGGTGCTTTTTCATATTCTTCTTTTTTTCCTTGGTAATCCCAGAAGTGACATGGTCCCCTTTCAGCTTTTAGTAACTTGCAGAGGGCTCTTAGGAAGGATCGAAACTTAGGCCTAGTAAACATCTTTGTATTGCAGCCAGTTAAGTCTATTGTGAGAGAGTATCCATACATAATTTGATTCTTTCATAAAAGGCCGGGTAGGCACCGTCCGAAGACGATGCCCACCCACAGTTTCAGGTCAAGCTACTTTTTCTTTTTCTTTTTCTTGGTTTTGGCGGCCTTAGCTTTGGCAGCTTTGGCTTTTGCAGCTTTGGCTTTAGCCACTTTGGCTTTCTCAGCCTCGTCGTAATCATCGTCATCGTCATCGTCATCATCGTCATCGTCGTCATCGTCATCATCATCGTCATCGTCATCGTCATCGTCATCATCATCGTCGTCATCATCATCGTCATTATCATCATCATCGTCATCATCATCGTCGTCATCGTCATCGTCATCATCAGAGTCTTCGAGGAGCTCATTGATGAAGACATTTGCGAAGTCGCCGGATGAACGGACGCTGAACTCGATCTTCTTGCCGGCCTGGTCCTTCAAGCACTTGGCAAGTTTCTTGTCAGTCTGCGGTACATCCTCAACTTCGAGAGTCTCCAGGGTGCCAAGGAGCCAATCGATGTTTTCCTGGGTGGCAAGCATGTCGTACTTGTGCTGGGTCTTGCCTTCGAACTCACCGGTGATGACTTTGATGAGCCAGTCAACCTGCGGTTTCTTGTTCTTTTGGGTCAGACCGAGAGTGACGGAAATGATCTCACCCTGATAAGACCCATCGGGCAGGGAAACTTGTCCCTGTTTCGGCTTGCCCTTTTTCAGCAGCTTGCCGAGGCCAGCGAGTGCGGCGGGTGTACGTTTGTTCTTCTTCGCCATTTTGGTACCTTTCGTGGTTAATGGCTACAGCTTTTTGGCATTCTTCTTAAACACGGTGTTCAAGACAGAATATGCATTGTCTTTTTTGTTTCTTGGAATAGTTATTTCCATGTCTGTCAAACATCTTGTTCTATCACCTGCTTCATATTCCCTAGTTGCTTTGGTTGTGACAGAACGTACGATACGACCTCCTTTCTTTTCACGCGATCTCATGTAAAGGATTACGTCCACGTACGGAAACAATGTCTTTCTTGCCGTGTTTGGCATTGAGGGGTCAATTCGAGTATATTCTTCCCAGTCAGCCGTAATCTTGGTAGTTTTCGAGTGGCTGATGAAGATTAAAGTATATCCAAGATCGAAGAGCTTGAGAATGATTGCCAAGAACTCATCGCCAAGTCGTTCCCAACCTTTTGCCCATCCTTGGTCTGATGGGTGATCAAATCCGTATTTGTTGCAACAAAAGGCCTGAATGTACTTGAACAAGAGATCCACGGTGTCGATGATGATAGACTGATACTTATTGCGAGTATTCTTTTTCTTAAGCAACTTCATTGCGGAAAGCAGATCATGATAGTTCCGGATTTTAATATGGGGAACTCGCATGGCTTTGATTCCACGAGTTTCTGTTGCCAAGAACAGAGGTTTAGGCCAACTTGCAGCGAAGGTGGATTTGCCTGTTTTCGGAAGACCGTATACAGCAATCGTATAACCAAGGAGTTCACTTATGGGCTCATTGACTTCGATTCCGCCGAAGGCGCTGTTGCCGTCAATTTCTGGTCTACCTTTTGACTGTTTATGCTTAGCCATTGTCTTGCTCTTTTCCACGATTACGCATTGCATCAGAGGTATATATGGCATTCATCAGACCAGTAATATCTGGTGGTTTCCAGTTTTCAGGTTTCTGCAGTTTACCATCAGATTCCCGGAACTTGGCAGTGTACCCGTTTCCACCACAGCGTTTGCAATCCAGTTTTGCTAGTCTAGGATCATCTTCAGGCGATGTGCATGCGCATAACGAGAACTTTTTCATGTTTGCAGCGTGGACAGTGTCAAAGACCAATCCGAGGTCAAAGCCAAGGGTCAAAGCCGTGCCAAGGACAAAGTAAAGTTCATCAGCAAGAGCATCCATCATCTCTGCAATGTTGTTTTCGTCTAACGCAAGGTCAAACTCGTCAAGCTCTTCACGCATCCAAGTGATTCGGTGTTCCAGATACTGTCTGAGTGTTTCCTTTTTACCACCTGGCATATCAAGAATATCGTTCAGGTTCTTTATATGAATCAGCGTTGTTCGATAAGGATACTTCGCAACATGCGTGAATGTCTTAACGTCTGTTTGTTCTTTCATCATTATCTCTTGATCCTTTTATACAGCCTGATAGTAGAACGCTTCTCACCTCTGTAACAGAGTGGGGCGAAGTCACAACCGCCATACATGTCACATTGTGCACGATTCTTATACCAATGCGCTCGATCAGAAGGGTACTCGTGACATAGCGCAAGATCATTTAGGATCATGAGCATATCAGTTTCCCATTCATCTACCTTTTTCTTAGTTATTAAGAATTGGTGTCTAAGAAAGTAGAAGTCTGGTCTTGCTGGATAGTCTTCTTTGAGCTCTTGACAGTATTCTTCTACCGTTTGATTTCTTTTTAGGCGTTTTCCTGGTTTTGCAATGGCATTCCAGATAATACCACGAATCTTATGACCAAGAATCTTTCGTCCAGCATGAACGTATGCCATTGTTTGAACTTTGTGGCGAACAACTTCTGCTGTGTGGTATTTCAAGTTTGTTGTTGACTTGTGTTCGACTACCCATAGCCCTTTGCTAAGGCCTGTTTTTATTCGGATGATCAAGTCAATGATACCAACTAAATCGATGCCAGTTCCCATCCAGTTTCTTTTTAGGAAAGGAACCTCTACCCCAACAATTTCCCAGTTCTTATAGTCGGTTTTACCGAAGTGAGCGTGGTAGCCAAGGAACATACCTTTCATCATTGCCATGTTTACTGCAATATCGGTTGGTGTTCTGAACGGAGAGAAGCCTGTTGCAACAGACTTATGAACCTCTTTTGATATTGCTCTTATTCCAGTTTTCTTTTTACCGCTGTTATAGAAAGCTGCAAGGATCTCATGCCAAATTGTTCCGAGCGTTAGAGAGAGCTTTCCGGATTTTAGTATTATCTGAGCAATGTAATGGTAGAAGGCATTTCTTCGGCAGCTGGTAAAAGCGTCAATGCCAGATGGCGATGTATGTGGAAGCTGCGCATATTCCCGATCTAATTCTGGAATAATCAGCATGTCTCTTTTTATTTCGGGCATATCAGTTCCTCACAAGCAAGGTCGTGTAGAAGCTTATTCAAGTTCTGTTTTTTTTGATCAGCAACCCCTTTAAGGATCATACCAACAACTTGGTTTCTTGATCGCCTGGTTTTTTTTGCAAGCCTGTCTAAGAAGTCTATGATGTTCTTGTCAGTCCAAACAGTCATGTTTTGTTTATTCTGTTTAGCCATTACAGGTTCCTGAGGAAGTTTTCTGCAAGGACAACGCCTTTTTTAGAGTTACCAGTAAAGATGACCTGAATGCCTAGTCGCATTAGATCACGGATTCTGGCAATTATGTAGTTGGCTGGTAGCCTTGAGTGACGAATGCCTGCATAAACTTCTGCAATGCTGGCTTCAATGAAGATGAAAACATATTCAAGTTTATCTGTTGCTTTGTCCATTTTTGCATAGAACTTTTCCCAACGACCTTTGGACAATGTTACATACAGGTCTACCAGAGACTTTCGTTCTATCACAATACGCCCTTTACCACCAAGAATCGAGTAATCACCATGTTTTAGGCAGACACGCTTTTGGGCCTTAAAAACCCATGGCGTTTTCTCACGCGTATCGACTAGAATACAACGAGTATCTTTTTTAACCATTTTGGTCCTTTCATAACCAAGTACGTATATTATACAATGAGATCTTCGGTGGGTTTAATCGAAAATCATTTGGTCTAATCACTTTATTTTTAGGGAGCTTTCTTTTTATTCCGTAGTCTTCGTAAACCAAGAACGCCGGTGAATATGCTCCAAGCACTTGGGAAAATTAGAAGTGTACAGCCGAGGTTACTAGTTTCTATTGTTAGAAGAATATTATAGATAACCATAACAATGCCCATAAGTATCCATAAGTAGTATAAGGGACGTAGATGCCCTTTTGCACCTAACCATTTTGCTGACATAGTTATCACAACATATAAAGAAGCCAAGAAGGTTATCATGATTTTCCTTTTACCAAGGGATCGGAACTTTACTTATTTCTTTTAAGTCTTGCCAGTTTGTTCTTGTCCACTTTGCTCCGACTGTGAGCGGGAGGCTGAATTCTGTATCGAAGGTAAGGACTCTGGTAATAGTCTTAAGAGCCCAACTAACGCGTTTTTTGCGGTCTGGAAACTCTGCGCCAATCTCGTCATGGATTGTGAGCAGCTGCTGACCGTAAGTATCACCATAATTGATCGCTCGGACATGTTCAACTTTTCCTTTATCTCTGTATAAGGCATGCTGTGCACGTAGCATACCAATTTTCATAGCCTGACCAGCGTGTCCTTGAATAAGATTGTTGACGAGCTTATAATGGGACCACCGGTCGTCGGGGTAATATTTTCTGCCAAAGTCGTCTTGGACGTATCCAACTTGCTTAGCCGTGCTGATAAGGCTCTTAGACCAGGTAACAGCGTCGGGGTAAGCACCTCGGTACCTTTCAAAAAGCTCTTGGCCTTTTTTCATTGGGATTCCAAGGTCTAAGGCGAAGGTCTCCACTCCCATTCCATACCAGAATGCATAGTTTAGCTGTTTGCCAATAAATCTCGGCGGTTTGCCGCGGTACTTCCCAATAAGATATTTCTTAGCGGAGCGCTCTGTAATCCCCATGAGCGTAGCCGCCAGAGTATGCGGATCGCCGTGCTCTGCGAATACCTTGATAAGTCTACGCTCTTGAGAATAGTGTGCGAGAAGTCGCAGCTCAATCTGATCATAGTCCCAGTGTAGATTGATAAACCCAGGTCTAACGAGGAAGACGGAGCGTTCTCTTCCACCTTTCTTGACGTTTTGGAGATTGGGATTACTGGAAGAGAATCGACCAGTTTTAGCGTTTGTGATATTGAAATTTGGGAAGATTCTGCCACACCAAACTGCACGCATATAGCCAGAGTAGTATGTTGAGTCTGATTGTTTTGCTTTTCCGAATTGAATGACTTCTTCAAGATCAGATGCTCGATCTGGATGTGCAACTTGATATCTCCTCATAGAACGTTCATTGAATTGCCAATTACCCTTTTCTGTTTTGTATTTGAGCTTTATCTTTAGGGCAGGAAAGATAATGTCTCGTTTTGCGTTTGGACCGCATTTCTCGATATCATACTTCTTGAGAAACACTCGCTGGCGTTTTCTAAGGATAACCAGCTCAGATCTACACAGGGCTGTGTCGATTGGTATACCCCGGGCTTTCATACCTGTTACAATTGCTATCATTGAAATGTCTAGTCGGTAAGAGAATTTGTTGTCTCCTTTCAGGTAGTCTCTCATAGCGAACCAAACAAGCAGAGTGTATAGGGCATCTTTTTTTGCATAGGAGTAAAGCAGCTTTAGCGGAACATCTCCCATATGAGGATCTCTTCCGACATTTGCTCTATACCATTTTTTATTTGTCCTCATCCATTCTTCTGGTCCCTCTTTTTTCCATTGGTAGTCTATTTTGATCTTGATACCGGCTTCTTCAAGAATCTCTTGTATCAGGTATCTAGCAACAAGGTGGTGTAAACCAGCATAACGATGAGATTCTATTACATGTGAACCGACCATCGTATCTTCAATTCTTGCTCTTACAGTTATTCCTTCTTTAACCAGCCACCCATAGTCGAAGACACCGTTTTGAGTTATGATTGTGTTTTTAGGGTCACCCAAAATCATCGTTATGAAGAGCTTGGTTTTTTCATTCCAAGGCTCTGCATGTGGGTGTAAGTCGGTACCACACCAAGAAGCACAAATGATCGAACCTTTATGTGGATCAAGGCTAGTTGTTTCAAGATCAACTGAGAAGGTTGCCATGGCTATTTCCTTGGATGACTACCATAGGCATTTGCTTTGATGGTTGAAATGCGTTTAGCCCAATCTTCATTCCAGGCTGGTGGCCAAGCGCAGTTACCAATTACCTTAAACTCAGTGTATGGTTCGGGGTCGCCTTCTGGGAGGTACTCAATCGTTTCAGCAGGCCCTGACATTGCTGGGTCAAGTTCCGATAGATTGAATAGTTCTCCTTTACCAACATCAGCGAAGATACGACCGGTTGTTTCGATTCCTTCTACGCTCTTTGAGTCATTACTTCTATCGACGAGGACGATAGCTAGAGCGACGATTTCCCAATCCACTGTTTTACGATGCATGAGGAGGTGACGCTTTTTTTGAATCATACAGCACTTTTTGAACTTTTTTCCAGATCCACATGCACACTGTTCATTTCGTTTTTGGACCTTTTCCTTAACAAGGATCTTGTGGTCTAGGATACTACCAAGAGCCGCTAGATCACCTTTTTGTTGATTTATAGTTTTGCCTGAAACGAATCCCCCAGAAACCGTTTGTCTAAATACCGTTTGTCGGATTGCTTGGTCAAGGGACTTTTTTTCTTCTGTCGATAAGTCAACGATGTCGTTTACTTGAGTATTTTTATCCATTACTTTTCTTGTCTCTTTCTTTTTACCCGAATAAGGACTGTTCGAATATCCATTAAGATTTTGCCTAGCCTGTTTTTACCTCGACCATTACACATACCCCAAAACACATCTCCCCAAACGTTTCCTTCGATCAATTCCGCTGTTGCCGTTTTAATCAGTCTGCGGGTAAACCAAGTGCCATTAAACTTTCTGATAAGGAGGTCTTTCATTATCCCGATTTTTGCCGTTTCCCAGTTTGATCTAAGCTCTAGGTTTTTACCGAATCTCTTGGCTTGTGCTGGTTTTCTCATTGCAGCGATCCGATTCTTTTTTTCTAAATCGTAAGTCTTGGCTGCTTGAAAAGCATGTTCGACTGTTGGGTAAGCAATACCAGCAACAGTAATGATACTAGGGTAAAAGTTACTAAGAAAAGCATAGTAGCCAGTAAAGCTTTCTATTTTTTTCTTCATTACGTTTTCCTAAGAATCAATGTGTAATATGGTAAAGAGTGCCAAGTAACAAGAACTTCAATTTCAAAGATCCCTCTTGTTTCATCCAGGATTTCTCCTGGAAGAACAATACTCCCTTTTCCTTTCGTCATTGCTTTTATTCGAATGTCAAACAGTTCAGAGTATAAGGTTCTTGTTTTACCGATTTCTGTTATTGCAAGGATTCCGTTTGTACGAACGGCTTTAGGAAGGTCTGAATCAAACCAAGCAGCTCTTTCTTCTTTACTACGGCCATGCAAAACTTCAGAAACATGAACAAAGTCGTAGTCAAGTTGCTGATTACCAGGAAACTCTTCTGCAATAGCTCCAAGTGTTTCAATAGCCGTAGGCGACATAAGAGCAAGGGTTTCAGCCTTTTCCATTAGTGTTGTTCTTGCTCCAAAGCACTGGAATATCGCAGTAAAGAAACCGAGACCCCCACCGATGTCCAGAACTCTATGTCCTTTTCTAAGGTACTTTCTGATAAGCCCAATAGGTGCATGACTTGAGCACATTATGGCCTTGGTAAACATTGCATTCTGATATGTCTGATGAGCACTACCTTGAACTACATGTTCTTCACAAGTTCCTAGCATAAAGGCAAGCCAGGCTCTTAACGGAGCAATTGCTTGGACCGTTGGTGTTTGTAGATAGTAGTGCGCAATCGACGCATCAAGAAAGCGGTTAACGGATCCTTCAGTCATAGCTAGAAGAGCAGCAACATGGTAATCAGTGATTTTACTTTCTGTTTTTCTGATTATCTCGGTTACTAGTTCTTCATGTCTAGTTCTCTGCATCTTTTACCTTTTTGTGCAGCTTTTTGAAAGACTAAAGCTGATTCAGTTATCCAGATACGCGTTTGTTTTGCTCCCATTCGCATAGCCCAACTTGGGTGCTTGAGGGGGAAGATACGAAGGATCTTTTTTTCTGATGCTCTACCTTTCAAATATTTCTGGTTAACAACTTTTTTGGCATTTGACATTGCGATAATCCGATCGGTTGCTTGTCTTCCCAATGTGATGACGCAAACAGGCCGAATAATGTCAAACTCGTCTAAAAGGTAAGGCCAACAGGTAATAATTTCCTCGCCGGTGCTTTGTCTATTACCAGGTGGATGGCATTTGACAAGGTTCGTTATCCAGAAACTCTCTGGAACAAGGCCCGCTTTCTCGATCGCTGCAAACAAAACATCTCCGGAGTCAACTTCCATTGGGCCAATGAATGGAATCTGTTTTCCAGGTACCTCAGAGCAAGGACCGTGAAGAGACTGCCCAATAATAAGGGTTGAGGCCATCGGATTACCGAACCCACTTCCACGGACCTGTTCAGAGAACGCTGGGCACTTGTAACAATTATCTAGTAATTCTTCTATTTCTCCAAGTTTCTTACTTTGAAGGAATGTGCGAACAATTCGTTTTTTTGATTCTGTTCTTCTCATTTTTAAGTGAGCCTCAGTCTGATAAGAGACTGTCGTCTTTGTTTAAGAAGCTCTTCAAATTCTTCTTTTCTGTAATCTTTTTCTAATTCAAGTTCATCGAGTCCGTCAAGAAGAAAAGGAACGGCGTATTCTGTTGTGTACACGTTTTGTTCTGTTACCCTTTCTTTCATCTGGTTATACATGCCTCCAAACAGGGCAAAGTCTGTCCCATAAATATGGTAGGAGTAAGCAACATGTAGATATGACCCAACAGGAACATTTAAGACCGCGGCAATGGTTGACTGTAACTCTGTGGAGGCCCACATGTTCATGAATCCTGCTTTGAAGCCATCATTAGAGCGGATATTGATGGCCATGTCGAGCTTTCCGTCCTTGATACGGAACCACATGTTCAGGAGACAGGGAGGGTCATCGATAGACAGGTCGGTGGTCGGGTCCCAGGTTGAGATGAGAGCACGTCTGGTATAACCACAGTCACGTAGCATTAGGCAGATTGCAGCGATCTGGTCCTTGCCGAACTTTCGCATGAACCGATAGGAATAGGTGTAATTCCATTTTGTAGCGTCGGCAATGTCGATTCGATGATCGTGAATGCCCCAAAGAAATTCTGATCGATATTTTTCCAAGTCATTGAGTCCACCAGGAATGCATCGGTGGATTCGGGGTTCTTGCATCGGGTTTACTACATAGATGATAGCGGTGCAGTCCTTGCTTGGTGGATCGATATCTTTGTCATATTGAGTTTTGAAGTTACTTCCAAATTCCCAGCAAGCGATTGTTGCGTCTTGCCAAGCTTGAGGTAACGAGTCAGCGACGGTGTTGATGATGTTCATTCTTTGTAGGCCTTTACTAGTAAGATGTCTGCTGCAGTTACCAAGGCTTCTGGTATAAGACTGGACTGAATAAGACCAGTAATCTGCGAAACTAGGTTAGCACCAGATTGCATCAATTTGTTGTCTCCTATTCTATTTCTCCTGTAACTACCAATCGGTGCACATTTTCGGTAGAACAGCTGTTGTGTTACGATGGTTATCTCGTTTAGGGCTTTTTCTGGACTGAACGAGCCCTTGAAATCTGAAAACTTTGCTGGTACAAGACAGGATATACCGAGACTATACCGTTCCATTGCGGTGATGACATGTAGGATTGCTGCTCCAACAGGCTCTATCATACGACTGTCTGCTCGTACAGCAGTTCCTATTTGGTAAACTCCAATATTGAACTGGGTAAGTGCATCTACTTCAGTCATCAGTGTACCATAGTCACCACACCACAGTTCTATTTCCAAAACTAAATCCGGGTCAATTGCTTTTTCTATTGCCGGTTGATTATCTACGTGTGGCATTCTCATCGAATATGACCTTCCTGAAGAAGTTTTGAGTATATGTCTCCGCAGATCTGACAACGATTGCAATCGTTAGGACATAGAAGTAAGCTGGTTGAAAAGGCCTTACTGAGAGGCCCAGCTGCAATGTGAATCTGCTCAAGTACATGTTTTTGTTCTTCTTCAAAGTTTTCGAGTTTGCCAATTGTCTGTAGATGTGGCCACAACTCTAACAAATTGCCAGAAAAAGACCTTGCAAGGTAATGAGGCAGAATAGATAACAGATACTCGACAGGGTGCGTTCTGCCTGAAAGCTTGAATCTGTTTATCCCAATTTCTTGATACTTTGCCATGTCTTGTGGAAGAATCCATTTTGCACGAAGCCAGTTAACAGGATCTTTTTCACGAAGATGAGTACATATGGCCCTTGGGTAGAAGTTCTCGTCGGCATCGCAGTCCGTATCTTTTGCATGTGCATTCATATCATAACAAGAACGTCTAAATAATCCTGCACAGTTGCACCGATCTAGAAAGCAGAATTCATTTACTAGTACTTCTAACTCTATACTAAGTGTGCTTGCGACTCTTTGAAAAGATCGAAGATAAGTAAGGTTCCTGTTTTGACTGATCGGTAAGCAAATTCGCTTAATATTGATACCTTTTTCAACAAGGAGTACCAGCTGATTAGGCTCACGAAGGTCTGTGATTGTTGAGATTTCAATCGGTCTTTTTTCCCCTATTTCCTGAAGCATGAGCATTGTTAACGTATGCGCAACAACGAGGATATCTGGATTTAGGATATCAAAGAACTCTCGAATCGAAGCAGCAAGGGACCGGAAGTTCCTGACATACTCGACAGTATTGCCGACACAAGATTCATTGATTGTCCAAGCTATCTGAAGTCCAGAAGCATGAGCAGTTTCAATGTATTCAGACGTTTCACTAATTGCTAGATTCTGAATACGATCAGGTGAACGGGCATTTCCTAGAATGTTACAGCCAGTAGAACCATACATGCAGTCTACTTCTGCATCATTTCCAAACTCTGTGTTTAAGGCTATAACTTTTTCAATTTGGGTTGGATGCCAGGTGTTGCCGACGTTAATCTTGGCTTTCATTGTCCGTTTCCTTTGTTAGAGAATACTTGTGATCTTCTGTTGGGTTACCTCCAAAGTCAGAGATCATAGCTGAGACGCTTTTTGCTACCATATCCATGAACGAGGAAAAGTGCTCACTGCTTGGTTCATAGCTCGTATTTTCGAATTTTCTGGCAAGCGATTCCCAAGTTGCTCCGTGTTGTAGTGAGAAAGAAAGACCAATTGCAACGGCGTCAGCAAATCCTCGGAGAGTTGATCCCGTTTTTGCTAGCGTTATGAAGACCTCACAAGGTTGCATGTTTTCATAAAAGCCAACGATCAAGTAAATGACGAATTTTCCAAGTTCCACACGTCTTGTTATTGAGGTCCGAGTCGCTGGTGGCGTAATTCTATTAGACATCAGTGTTCCTTTCGATTAACCTATATAACCAATATACGTTATTATACAATAAGTTGCTCGAGGGAAATACCCAAAAATGACTTGGTCTAATGAAATAAAAAAATTGGGTCCACCCAGCAGGACGTACCTGCTAGATGGACCCAACAAAGTTAGTCTGCCGAGACGACCGTGACTTTCACATGGTCAGGCATGTCTTTGGCAAAGGTCTTTTTGAGATAGATATTTGTGATCGGCGCTTCCGGATCCTGCGTCGAGTACACAATACTGTATTTGCAGTCCTTCGTACGGGAAAGGGTGGTTTCAACTGGCTTTGGCATGATGCTCCTTTCAAGAGCTGTGTTGGGTTAGCCTACAGGAGTCTACTTTTTCTTTTTCTTTTTCTTATCCTTGTTCTTTTTCTTGGGCTTTTTAGCCTTGGACTTCTCAGTGTCGTTTTCGTCTTTGGCCTTTTTCTTACGGCCACGGCGGGCAGGCGGAAGAGCCTTACCCGAGGGAAGCTTGAGCTCGCCCTTGCGAACCTTGTACTTGTACCAGGCAAGGTGGGATTTGCTGAACTTGGTATCCGGGAAGCCGCCGGCGACGATCTTGTGATAGATGTCGAGGCACTCCATTTCCGGGTCTTTGTCCAAACAGGCCAAGACGATACTGGTAATGGTTACTCGTTTCTTCTTCGGCTTGTCCTTTTTCTCAGCTTTTTCAGACGACTTCGACTTTTTTGCCATTGCTGGCTCCTTTAGAAAGAGTTCTAGTCTGATTCTTCAGAATCAGTTCTCGAAGTGATATCATATCACTTATATCACTCTCGTAAACAACAAAATCACTGGTCTTAGCAAAAAGTTTTATCTGGACCGTTCCGTTTGTTATTCTTCTATTCCTGCTTTTACGAAGCAGATGTCACAGATCAACATTGATCCTGTACCGTCATCACCGTAGAAGACATACAGAGGCCGGTCACTCCTGCCACAGTCTTCATCTTCGCAGGATAACGTTCCGTTTTTGTTTGGAATTCTTGATCTTGTTGCTGTTCTTCTATTCGGCACGACGTTTCCTTTCTCTATAAGCCTTTTGTACAAGAGCCGCTGCTTCTGGATATCTTTTTCTACTTCTTCTTACTCCTTCATGATGGCATACCTTACACCAAGAAGACTTACCAGAGACCTTACGCTTATCATCAGGGAAGTCAAAAGGAAACTTAACTTTCTTGCATTTGGCGCACTTTGGCATTATGCTTCCTTGTTCGTTCTTTCTTGCGCTTTTTTGCAGAAGTTCTTCCAGACTCTTGAGAACAGCTCTTACACCAGGAGCTTATTCCATTTTTCTTTCTTGAATCGACATAGAACTCCTTTGTGGACTTTGTTTTCTTACACTTTGTACATCTAGCCTTGCCTTCTTCTACCGGATGAATCATGATTTGAACTCAACAAAAATCAGGCCATAGGGAACGCCAGCTTCTGTTAGTTCCAGGTACTTGAAAGAGACAATAAGACCAGCAAGTGAGAAGCGATTTTTCCACAACCTGTGCCTTTCAGCGTCATTAAAGCCACCACCGAGGTTTGCTCGGTAGGCAGTTCCATTTTCCACGCCAACGATCTTCATCGCACCAAGCATGGCTTTGTACTTTCCTTTACCTTCAACAAATCCAACAACCTGTGCTTGGGTATAAAGCCAAGGCTTTTCTTTTAACAGGTTACTGGATCGGCGTTGTTGGTAATGAGAATCAAAGGATCTAACCATAATTCCTTCATATCCTTGTTTGACGTAGTGGTCCAACCAACTAGAAATGTCTTGATCGTTGTTGGCCACTTGGACAGGGACTCTGCGAATACGCTTTGTCTGTGGAATTTTCCTCAGTTTTGACATTCTCTGACTAGTTCCTAAGCAGGCATCAGCAAGATCAAAGAAGTGGAACTGAAGGTCCACATCATTTCGATGGGTTTTGAGACTCTTTGCATTACCCACAATACAACCGAGGGGAACACCGTGCCGATACAACTCACCATCTAGACAGATGTTTACGAGATACCTGCGTATGCTCTTTATCTCTTTTGCAAGAGCCTCACTGATGTTTAAGGCCTTACCCGTCCTAGAGTAATAACGAGTATCCTCTACTATCATCCTGACTCCGTTTAGCTTAGGCTGAACAAGGACAGGAAACGCAAGCTTATGTCGGAAAGCCTTAAGCTCTTTTGCCAACATCGGCTTTATCATTCTAGTTCCTTTCACCATTTCCGATCACTACGATTCGGGTAGGTATACTCTGATCGGCATCTGTCTGAAGCCGTCGCGCGACCAGGAGCGCAGGACTTCGGTAGGCAGATTTCTTTCCGTGCTCAGAGTATACCAACTCAAACCGTTAGTTTGGACCACAAACTTCATACCATCGTCCGCATGTTCTACAGATTCGAACATAAGGTAAAGCATTACGAGCTTCAGCTCTTTCGGATAGACGCATTTCTGTACCACAGCACCAGTGCCTTTTTGGATCATCTTTTGCTGGTGGTGGGATACTGTTTCTTCTGATGTTTTCGTCGACTTCGTGTTGAGGCATTACATCCCTTTCTAATCTGAGAAACACTACAGAGGGCCGGATTCGAACCGGCAAGGGCGACTTCAGTCTGTCTCTGAAGTTTAGTCTGCCGCACCTACCATGCCAACTTTCACACATTATGAAAGCTTCGGACTTATTAGCTTAACCACCGCCGCACGATGGCAAGCTTCCTCTGTACCTAAGACTCAACAATAGGCGCTTGCTAGTTTCTAAACATCCCGGAAGAACTAGCAGCTATTCGAATACACTTACGCGGCTCTGTCTCTTCGTAGAGTTGTGACCGCGAGCCGACTTACAAGACCCAGATCTTGTGCTCGAGGGCGCACCAAGCGCAGGTCACATTTGGCCACAGAAACGTTTGAATGGGTCTCCACCTTGGGAGACAGGTCCATTCTCCGGGTGAGGGAAAGCCTTGACAGCCAGCCAAGGCCGATACTGAACAACAATAAGACAAGGATGAGGCCTCGCATTCTCATGCCTCAAGCTCCTTTCATTAGGGTACTACATCGAGAACGTCTTGAGTAATGCATCGCTGAGGTGTTCTGCTGTCCAGAACAACAAGAAAACGAACAGCAGCTTATTTCTGCACCGGTTTGTCTTGATAAGGTCAGCATGGAATTGTGCTTTATCCTGGGCCATCATCTTTCCTTTCTTTGTCTGCTGCGGACAACGGGTAAGGGTAGTATGTTTTTTCTGCTTCAGGTATACGAGATTTTTCAAGTGCCTGTTCGAGGATAGCCGTGGCCTGAGCTTCAAGACACGCAGTGGTTGGTACCCATTTCGTAACCCGAACAAGAATCGAATTACGAAAGACCTTTACGATGAGGATCTCGGCCACGCCACCAATGGTATCGGCGTTTCGGAGAATCTCAGCGGATTCCTTGTCAAGATAGGCTTTTATACCAAATCTCGTGGCGCCGCCGGTGACGATCCAGCGAAGAGGCGAGAAGGTCTTATGTTCTCTGAATCCATGACCCTTAGTTAAGAAGGGTCTTATATACATCAACCCTACATAAGGTCTTGGAGACTCACCGCGATCATCAGTTCTGAGAGCACCGGGTGAAGAGTGCCCGCAATCTGGTGGGCAACTTCCTATTCGCTCACCAATTAACAACTTTGGGTCATTCATCTCTGTTCCTTTCGTCTTAGAATCCTATACGCCATGGTCTGCATTCAGAATAGCAGGACTCGGACCTGCGCTCACCGGATGACCCGGTAGCTCTACCAACTGAGACTTATACTCTAACCTACAAAGGAAGTAAGATGACAGGACTTGAACCTGCAACCTTCGGGCCACAGCCCGGTGCTCTACCTATCTGGTGTTACCCAGCGATTGAGCTACATCTCACCGTTGCCAGTTATCTCTTTTCAATTTGCCGATCGCAGATTCTGCAGGTCTGCAGTTGTCCGTTTCCAGACAGAGCAGACCTACCAAAAGCATCCAAATGATCACAGCGTTGTCTATGAGCTTCTATCTCTTTACTGGCATCAAGGATCTCTTTACGATGTTTTTCTCGTATTTCCTTTATAATGCGCCTTAGGATTCTTAGGCGAAGGACATATCCTTTATTCATTTACACACTTCCTTTCTAATGGAGCTGACGGGAGTCGAACCCGTGTCCAGTAATACTTTGAAGAACGACTCACATGTATCCAAGCCTTATGGTCAAGCTTGGTCACCATACAACGGTACATCTACAAGGTACGATCCCGTCTTTCCGGGTTGTCTGCAGATTTGGGGGAGTTTATCTGTATCTGCGTCAAGGACTCCCTTAGCAGCCTATGCTGCCATTTTGAGGGGTTCGGCAGTTAATGCCTTGGTACCTTTTTAACGCGGCCCGAGTACCATCCGCGACATGTGTCGAGACTTCTCTGCATCCTGTCGAAGCCAATTCAGCCCCGAAGTTACGATCGCCATTTTCGGCACTAGAACGACCGGATTCGAACCGGCAACCCGCGAGTTGGTATCAAGACTCGCTGCTCTACCACATAGTCTTTTGTGTGCGCTGGTCATCCGACCAGTGGAAGTCAGATCCTGCGCGAAGGGTACCCGCTCAAGCACCCTTTGGAACACTTGGACTATTTGAGCTACGCTCTAACCATCCTCGGCAAAAACCGAGTATGGTGTATTATCCGAACAAAGCTCTAGCATCTGCTTCGTTATCGAACAGCTTACACCCCCAATGTCTAGGTACACCGTTTTCATCTACCCTAAAGTTTAGCGCCCATTCAGAGTACTTTTCTGCATGTATATTACAGGCTTCAATAAAGGACTCAGCTTTATGGCGGCAACGAAGAAGGCAGGTGCTGAGTTGCCTGTTACAACAAATCCTTCTACCCAAATCGTGAAAGTCTTCATCAGGGCCTACTTCTCCTTATATTTGGTCATATGCCAGCACTTACTACGGTAAAGCCAGCCAGGACAAGAGCATTGCAGTTTATGGTCGGTATCTCTGGTAACGTAGTAGACAACTTCCGGTTTACTACGGCTCTCAAAAGTTGCAAGGACTTTTGGCCTTGTCTTATAACGAGTAAAGGTGCCGTTTTCTGCTTTACCAACAACAGTGGAGCCTCCGTTACGTTTACCATATTGTTGAAGTTGCTTGTAATCTCGGCCAACAATATGGTAGAATGGACCATCTTTGATGAAAAACATCCATACTCTTATAGCCCATTGTTCTGAAAGCTCACAAGCAGTTTTTCTTGCTTCTGAAAAGTTCATGGAACTCTCCTTTCCATTGTACAAATGTCCAGGTAGGACTTGAACCTACACACGTTCGGCGAGGTACCGCACGCTTTACCGTGCCAAATAGCCTATCCTCTCATACCTATTTGGCGTGCCATAGGAACCGGTGTTCCACAGGCCTGGACAACCAGACATCGCTGGTGCAAATTACAGGGTTCTGTGTGGCAGGCCTCATTATCCGGATCTGGAGGCAAGTTCTGCTGCACGCGCAATGCAGAACCATATAGTAAGGTACTATTCAAACTAACCACTACACAGAACCCCATTTGTCTAGGTCGGCCTCGACACCGACTCTCGTGAGAGGGGGGGGAGCTCACTGTGCCCATTACACTACTAGACAACGAAGGTTAAGCCTGTCACCGCAAGAAGTAGCCAGCCAACAGTCTAGGAGATTCTTCTTGATCTAAGCCAGCATATGGCGATACAGCTGGTTCGAGCCCGGTGACAGGCAAGCTAACGCAGGAAAGAAGTCTCGGGCCCGCTTTGTGGGCGCACAGTCAGACACGAAAAGGCTAACCGGTATAGCAAGTCTGTGGGTTCTATGTTCCATGTCTCCTTACGAAGGTACACCCTATACCAACTAAAGACACTTCTTTTAACCCGAAACACCTTTCCTGCACTGAAAGACCTGGGACTTGAACCCAGAACCTACGCCTTAAAAGGGCGTTGCTCTACCAATTGAGCTAATCTTCCACTTATCCATTTAGGTTGACGCGGCCTTTATTAAGCTTGTCCAGTGTGCTCGTGTCCTACGTCGAATGAGGCGTTGGATACGCTGGGTCGCGTTTGCGGTGACACGGGTGTCCGTTTCACGTTCCTTTTCAAAGGACCGTTTGAGAGTGATAACAGTCGGCATTCTATTTCTCCTATAGAAAGGGTATCAAAAAAACACAGGTACAGTTCGGAATTCTACCGAAACGGGAGTTTCTCGTTGCCCGATATTTTACATCCCTTTGCCCTCGGGCCTAGCGGGGCAGCATGGCACTTCCTCTTGCATACATGTCTGCATCGGGAGCTGCGCTTCCTTCAACATGCTTCTGTACCTGTTGGTTTCCGGTTCGCCGAGGAAGCTAAGCCTCAGCTGCCATTAACCTGCACATGCTTTGCTGATCTAGGAGGTCATAGGCGTGGTATCAATGCCTCACTCATAACAGGTCGGCTTTAGATATGGCACTGCCAAGTGCAGTGGCAGGTTTCCAAATACGCGGATGGCGGTACGTACTGACTGTCACTTCCCGGGTAGGTAGACCTTTATGCCAGTTTGCCCATACCATCCTGGTTAAGAAGTGAGTACCGATTTGCCGTTGCAGTGGCGCCGCTTTGGGCATTTGGCTTCTCCATCTGAAGACTTGAGACGTGCCAAATGGCCTAGTATCGATCTTACTGTTGGATACTCACTTCGACAGGACCATGACGCATTTCTGTATCATGACCCAGCGCTGACCTCTAACGATGTCCGATATTACTGCCCGGGCTTGGTATAAGCCTCGGTATTTGTGTTGGTCAGGAAAGGTATCGCGGATAGCACCGCTTGAGCTTATGCTCTACGGAATCCATCTATCCGGACCTTACGGCTTATAAAGGCGGCGGTACCGACAAGTCTAGTTCCAGGGTAAGTGACTTGAACTTGTCGGCCCGCACCGCCCTGGATAAAGAAGTGTAGTACACTTGATTACTTTGATCCCGATGTGATCGACTCCAGGAAGCTACAAGGCCCGAGTGGGTAGATCCGATCATTTATCTAACTACACTTCTAAAAGGACTATAGTCCATTTCTGAACTACAGCCCAGATACAATGGCGTTTGGACCAGAACAGTCCAGACGATTTTATCGTCTAGTTCTCTACCGTCATAAGGTATCCGGTCTGCACGGCCTCACACTAGCAATGCTTTCCTCTAGTTCTCCTCTACGCGGTAGTAGGCGGTTAAGCCTAACATTTTATTCTATTTAACTAAGCCAGTTTCAGATGAATCTATCATTCATCTGTGCGACGTTAATCCTTTGATACATGCTACACGTAAATAATAGCAACAGGTTTGCTCTGTGTAAACAAAAATAATGCCAATTTTTACTCTTTTTTTTACAAGGTATTTTGGTCGGGACTTTTGATATTGCTGTTAAGTCTAGCCAGGTAACGGGTGGATGGTGGTAGCTATCTGTTTCCGGAAGCTTTCTAGTCCCCATTCTTAATACTGCATTCCTATCAGATATCCCCCTACGCGCGCGTACGCACGTTATATTGTTATGGAGTTCTGGTCTCAACGGGATTGATCGCAACGATTCTAATTCCAACGGTGCAGCCTAGTGTTGTAAAGTATCAGGGACCCCTATCAAAAAGACTAACAGTTCTGGGTTATCTAGCCTTTTTGGGAATCGTCAAAAAGCCCACACTCTCCCTATTTTATATAAAATACCTAAACTATCTAGTCTATCTAATTTATCAGGTTTATCTAATCTATCTAGTTTATCTAGTTTATTTATTATATCTAATCTAGCTAGTTTATCTAGTTTATTTATTATATCTAATCTATCTAGTCTACCTAATCTATCTAGTCTATCATGTTTGTCTAGTCTATCTAATCTATCCTACTTACTTATCCTTTCCCCTTTACCTATTATAACTAAACTAACTAGTCTATCTAGTCTATCTAGTCTATCTAGTCTATCATACTTGTCTAGTCTATCTAGTCTATCATATTTGTCTAGTCTATCTAGTTTATCTAGTCTATCATGTTTACCTATCCTTCCCCCTTTACTTATTATAACTAAACTGTTTAGTCTATCTAGTCTATCTAGTTTATTTAGTCTATCTAGTCTATCATGTTTGTCTAGTCTATCTAGTTTATCTAGTCTATCATGTTTGTCTATTCTTTCATGTTTCATGTTTCATGTTTCCATTCTCAATCAAATTGTTCTCAATCAAATTGTTCTCAATCAAATTGTTCTCAATCAAATTGTTCTCAATCAAATTGTTCTCAATCAAATTGTTCTCAATCAAATTGTTCTCAATCAAATTGTTC